>Ga0181573_10001130_pt1 | contig 26694 bp, 23 predicted proteins | sample 101ome_25_FD_148643 | JGI IMG/M metagenome (GOLD analysis project Ga0181573, IMG submission 148643) | Coastal salt marsh microbial communities from the Groves Creek Marsh, Skidaway Island, Georgia - 101409BT metaG (spades assembly) | ecosystem: Environmental > Aquatic > Marine > Intertidal zone...
GCCCGCCACTTGACCGTCACTTGACCGTCAAAGGTTCCCGCTTGAACGAGCTCTCTCTGGAGATGCTGGGCAGAGCACGCCCACCCGCTCGGCGGTCAAACGGGCTCCACGGCGTGGTCCGGTGCTTCACGGCTACACGGCAGGTGGGTAGGAACCCCTCTGGTGGTGGTCCTTCGATGATGGCCACGTACGACGTCTCCCTGGGATCCCAACCGACCGACACATATACCCAGCGTCGATTCGAGTTGAGAATTTCCACGCACTTCAAAACTCGCACAGGCTGTCAGCGGCTCTCGCGACACACGCATGCCTTTGAATTTTCGTTTACTGGCTACATAAAGTAGCGTATCGACGACGACGCAGCGTAGGCGCCTCTACGAGAGCATTGCATCTGCATTGCTTCATCACGCCCAGCATGGACGTCGCCTCCGCCACTCGTGAGGAGATCCGGACGAGGAAGCGGGAGCTGGAGGAGGGTTCGGCGGGCCTGGCATCCCGACCAAAGACGGCGCCGAAGACGGCCGCCCCCGCACGACACGATGTTGCTGTACCCGAGGGGTACGAACCACCCGCGCTCGAGGCGCGCTACTATGGGACGCTCAACAATCCAAAGTATGCGGGCAAACCGATGGCAAAACAGTACCCGTTCACGCTCGATACGTTCCAAGCGACGGCGATCGCCTGCATCGAGCGGAACGAGTCGGTCCTGGTGGCGGCCCACACGTCCGCCGGCAAGACTGTCGTTGCGGAGTATGCGATCGCCAAGGCGCTGAATAACAAGCAGCGCGTGGTGTATACTTCCCCGCTCAAGGCGCTGTCGAACCAGAAGTTCCGCGAGTTGGCCGAAGAGTTTGGATCGGTGGGACTGATGACGGGAGACGTCACGTTGAATGAGCACGCGCAATGCGTGGTGATGACGACCGAGATCCTGCGTTCGATGATCTACCGGGGTAGCGATACCCTCCGAGAGGTGGCTTGGGTGATTTTCGACGAGGTCCACTACATGCAGGACCGCGAGCGGGGCGTCGTGTGGGAGGAGGTCATCATCTCGCTGCCGAGTGCGATTCGGATGGTGTTCCTGTCGGCGACGCTGCCCAACTGCTTTCAGTTCGGCGAGTGGGTGGCGTTGTTGCACTCGTCGCCGTGTCACGTCGTGATGACCGACTATCGGCCGACCCCGCTCGTGCACTACGGGTACCCGATGGGGGGCTCTGGGCTGTACTTGCTGGCCGACAACAGGTCGAAATTCAAGGGAGAGAACTTTGACAAGATGCGGATGGGCTTCCCCAGGGACTCGCCCATCTGGAAGGACGCGGGAGACGCGGGGGGCGTGGACGGCAACGGTGACGGTGACGACCGGGAGGCGCCGTCGACGACCGGGAGAGAAAACAACGATAGCAACACGAATCGCGGCGACGACGACAGAAAGACGCGACCCGACACAGAGAAGGAGCTCCGGAAGCTGATCGGCGTGCTCAAGGAGCGTGAGCTGTATCCGCTGATCGTGTTCAGTTTCAGCAGGCGCGAATGCGAGGCGTACGCACAGCACCTGACCGGGGGAGGCAAGGGCAAGAAGGAGAAGAGACCAAAAGGTCCGAAAGGCAGACCCGCCGGGCCCGCGCACGACGTGGACTTCAACTCGGCCGAGGAGAAGGCGGCGGTGCGGAGCATCGTCCACGCCGCCCTGCAGTGCTTGGACGAGAAGGACCGCCAGCTGCCTTGCATTGAATCGATGCTGCCGATATTGGAGCGAGGCGTCGGCGTGCACCACTCGGGCCTCCTGCCGATCCTCAAGGAGGTGGTCGAGCTGCTGTTCCAGGAGAACCTGGTCAAGTGCCTGTTTGCGACCGAGACGTTCGCAATGGGGCTCAACATGCCCGCCAAAACGGTCGTGTTTACCAAGCTGAACAAGTGGGACGGACAGGAGACAAGGCCGCTGTCGAGCGGCGAGTACATCCAGATGTCCGGCCGTGCCGGGCGGCGCGGCAAGGACGACCGCGGCTTCACCATGCTGATGGTCGACGAGACGCTCACCAAGCAGGCGTGCAAGGACATGCTCAAGGGCGAGGCGTCCCGCCTGAATTCGTCGTTCAGGCTGTCGTACTACACGCTGCTCAACCTGATCCGGAGCAGGTCCCTCGGTCGGAAGGACGACATGGAGTACGTCATCTCCAAGTCGTTCCAGCAGTTTCAGCACGAGCAGGCCGCCCCACAGATTGACAAAGAGGTGGCTGAGATGCGCGAGTTGGCCCAGAGCATGATGATTCCCCAGGAGGACATGGACAAGTTCACGGCAACCAAGCGGGCGCACGTCGAGCTCCAACGGGAGAAGATGGGCATCCTGCTCAAGCCCGACTCGTGCATGCATCTCCTTCGCCCGGGTAGGATTGTGCGCGTGCATGCCGGCGAGAAGGACTGGGGGTACGGCGTCCTGCTCTCGCTCAAGTGGATCGAGGGCGGCAACAGGTCGGACGCCAAGCAGTACCGGGCCGACGTGATGCTATGCTGCGTCGCAGCGGCGGGCGACAAGACCGTCCTTCCATGCTCGGTCGACAGCAAGGACGGGTCGATGATCGTCGTTCCCGTGTCGCTGCCATGCCTGTCCGAGGTCAGCACGCTCCGGATCCAGATTCCGGCCGATCTGAAGGACCCCAAGGCCAAGCGGAGCGTCAAGAGCACCATCAAGGCGCTGATGGCGAAGTACCCTTGCGAGCAGCTGCCTCACTTGGACCCCTTGGTCGACTTCAACGTGAGCAAGAAGGACGGTGGACGCCTCAAGGGCATTCTCGCCGAGGAGAAGACCGTCGAGGCCGACCTGCAGGCCATCGAAGCCAAGTACGGCGAAGATATCACCAAAAAGCTCAAGAAGGCCGCAGAGCTTCAGAGCATCGCGCGCAAGAAGGAAGACGAGGCGTCCCGCTCGCCGCTCAAGACGTTCAAGGAGGAGTTCCGCCAGCGGAAGGACGTGCTGAGGAAGCTGGGACACATCGACGAGGAGGACACCGTGACCCTCAAGGGACGGGCTGCGAGCCAGATTGACACAGGAGACGAGCTCCTGGTGACCGAGCTGATGTTCGACGGGACGTTTGGTGCGATGGACGAGCACGAGCTGGCGTCGCTGCTGTCGTGCATGGTGCCGGTCGAGAACTCGCAGGGCAGCCCCAAGCTGCCGCTGAGACTGAGCAATGCATTGCTGCGGCTGAAGGTGGGTGCTTGATCTCGACCGACGAGTGGCCGCGGGCCCTGACAGTCTCACTCGTGCTCTGCGTTTCGCGCTTCGCGCTTCGTTCGTTCTCCAATTGCAGCAAGTGGCAGGCCACATCTACGACGTGTCAAAGGAGAGCAACCTCGACATGGACGGGGTGGACAGTACGTGTTGTTGTTGATCATTCGCGTTTGTCGTGGCGGCGGCGGAAGCATGCGGATGATGCTTACGACCACCTCACACCTGCAACTCACTGCGACGAACTACAACTACCACAGAGGATAAGTACATCGAGAACTTCCGCCCGACTTTGATGGAGGTCGTGTATCTGGTATGTATTGAACTCGATCGCTTGTGCGCTCTCGTGCACTCGATTCTCACTCGCGCCCCGCTCGCTCGCTCGCTCGCCAGTGGAGCAAAGGAATGTCGTTCCAGTCGATTTGCGATGCGACTGATGTCTTCGAGGGAAGCGTCGTCAGGGCGTTGCGCAGGTTGGTCGAACTCCTCGACAGCCTCGAGCGGGCGGCAGAGGTGGTCGGCGACGTGGAGCTGAGTGCCCGCTTCGAGAAGAGCAAAATGAGCATCAGAAGAGGGCTGCCGTTTGCCGCATCACTTTACATCTAGATGTTATGGGAGCTTTCAGCGCGCCAAACTCGCCCGACGGCGTTGGCCAGCAGGGAGGTGATGACGTGGAGGTCGAACGTGAGGGACTTGGCGGTGCGTACGAAATGAGCCGTCTCCAAGAGCTTGAGATAGAGCTTCGGATCTGTCTGCGCCATGTCAAGCAGGCTGTCGGTGACCGCCCTCTCGAACGCGGTCGGACGGGCCACGTTCTTGGTGAGCGTCGTCGCAGGGAAGCGCAGGTCCGAGGCCGTCGCCATGCTCCAGCTGTTTTCCAACGATCTATACAGATCGCGGACGTACATCCTGCTGAAGTCCCTGATCTGGACGTCGGCACGCGCCGCCCGCTCCAGACAACGGGCGAGCGTTATCGCGCTCTGCGCCGCCACGGTGATTCCTTGGCCGTAAATCGGGTTGAGTCGTTGGACTGTCGGCGAGCGTAATAGCGCGAGCGTAGAAGCGCGAGCGAGTGAACGAGTGAACGAGTGAGCAAGGGAGAGTTTCATATATGAGCGCACGCGAGCTCAATACCCACCAGAGTCGCCGATCGGCAACATGCCAGCAGGAAGGTCGATCCTGTCGAACAGCAGCTTTTCGTTCCGCATCGCTCGGTATTCCACGACATGACTGAGTGGAACAGCCACACTGAGGATGTCGTGCATCTTCTTGTCCGGCAGCTGCTCTGCGAACTGGAGAAACCCCTCGTTGGTCAGAGCGATGGCCTCGCCGCCGGCGTCCGCTAGCGTCACCTGCCACACCCCACCCTCCATCGGCAACAAGCTGCCCCCTTTGGTGCCATTCGGCAGACTTTTAATCACCAATAGCTTCCATTCCTCATCAAATTCGTCCGGAACCTGGCGAACGGGCGTAGTGCGAGCGCGAGTCAGGGCGTGCGAGCGTGTCGGCCGAGGTCAGCCCCCTCCGTACCTTCACCAGTCGACTGGCTGACTTGATCTTGGCGTCCACGGCGACCTTCTCGGGGCGGCCGATCGAGTGCTTGGCCAGGAGCGCCGGCAGGATGCTGCTCCTCCCCGCCGCGTCCACGTAGAGATCGCACGGCACGAACCCGCCGCCGCGAAGGTGAACGCCCTTTACCACGTCCGCGGCGACTTCAAAGTCGACCATCGTGTCGTGGACGACTTCGATGTTCCGGCTTTCTCGGTACACTCGATCACGAACGCACTGCTCCAAGAACGGCCTGCTCACGCCCAGACCTGACGAGCGCGCGAGCGTCGAACGAACGAGTGAGCGTCGAGCGCGCGACGCCGGTCGAGTCAACAGCAGCAACAGCAGCAACAGCAGCAACAGCAACACCCACCGCGCAACTTGGAGTCGAACCTGGGATACACCCCTTCGTGATCGAAGTAGTACACGTGCCTGGCGAGGTCCAAGTCGACCCCGCCCAACGCGACCACCTCGTCGTGGAAGTTGGGCAAGAGCGTGTCGAGCGCGAGGGCCCCGCCGGCCGTCAACTGATGCGGCTGGCACATCTGCGGGACGCCTCGACGCCACGACATCCTCGCACGATCCGTGTCGGCGTTCACGCGTGGCGGGTCCCGAAGCGGATCCTTGTCGACGAGGACGACACGGTCGCAATGCCGGCTCAGGACGTGGGCCGAGAGAAGCCCTGAAATGCTTCCCCCTACGATCACAGCGGTGTTGAACATCGTGAGTATGTATCCAGTTTGTTTTGGACATGAGAGACCGACCAGACCTTCCTCGTCTTCGACCACTCGTTCATCCCGATGGTCAATTCATCATCTTCAAAGGAGCGCCGCATAGTTTGGTGGCAATCCAGTAGTATAAGACATGGTTAGAAGCATTCAACGCATTGTATTCACCCAATGACGAAGAGAGGAGTCGCTGGTCGAGGAGCTGAAGCTTGGTATGGCGTGATGTTGATGTTGAGCGGGTTACAGATCAGGACACCCTAGACATTATTGCAAAACTCCTCGTCAAGAGAGAGATCGTGGAAATAGCGATGCTGCAACGCCGCCTTTGCCGAGATTCTCTGCGTCGGATCGTAGACCAACATCCGACGCAATAGATCGATCCCGTCGTCGTCCAGCATCGGCGACACCTCTTTCAGATCCCTCGGCCGCCACTGAGGAAACACGTCCTGGCGAACGAGCAAAGCGCGTAGCGCGAGTGAGAGAGTCAGGGCGTGCGAAGAGCGAGCGTCGGTTTAGGTCAATACCCACCTTGTACTCCGGCAGCTCCCGCACCCCACGCCAGGTCTCCTCATTCGGCGTCCCCAACACCTGAAAGATCTTGAACAACTGATCAATCTCCGAATCCCCGGGAAAGAGCGGCTTGAGCATCGCCATCTCGCTGAAGATACACCCGATCGACCAGATATCGACAGGCGTCGAGTACTGCTTGCACCCCAACAGAATCTCCGGCGCCCGATACCACAGCGTAATCACCTCACGCGTGTACTGACGCACCGGAATCCCGAACGCCCTCGCCAACCCAAAGTCCGCCAGCTTGAGCACGTGCGTCGGGTGGATGGCATCTGCCTTCTGCCCGTCACCTTCCATCCTCGCAGCCTCCTCCGCCTGCCCGATCAACAGGTTCTGCGGCTTCAGGTCCCGATGCAAGATCCGATGCGAGTGACAATGGTTGATCCCCGACAGCATCTGCCACAGATACTTCTTCAGCATCAAGGGCGGGTAGTGCCCCGGGCTCGCTTCCATATGCTTCTTCAGGTCACTGTCCAAGTACTCAAAAATCAGATGCAGCTTCCCGTCCTCGTGCACAACGTCCAATAGCGCCACCACCTGCGATCAAGCAAACGAACGAACGAACGACCCCGAGTGAGCGTTTGGGTGCGTGAGCGCGTACCAGCCGAGTTCGATACCCACATTCTGATGCCGCAAGTCCCGCAACAAGGAAATCTCCCTGATCGCCGTCGACGGAATCCCCTCTTCGTCCTGCTCTAACCGTATCTGCTTCAACGCCAGCACCTTGCCTGTTACCTTGTCCCGACCCTGGTGGTGAACAAACGAACGAAGCGCATAGCGCGAGGGGGTGAGAGAGTGAGAGAGCGCCTGGGCGCGCGGCCGCAGGTTGGTTCGTTCGTTGTTCGAAGTCAATACCCACCTTATAGACCACCCCATAGGTCCCCTCCCCCACCTTCTCCTCTCGTGCGTACTGAGGTTTTGCGTGATGATCGAGCGAGTGAGCGAGCGTGAGCCCGACGAAACGAAACGCCACGTGGTTGAGCAGACGACAAGAAGTACGACACACAACGTACCCGCTCCATCCTGCCGTCTCGAAGACACACAACCGGTGGAAGCTCGGTGCGGCCGGGGCGAGTTGTCCACCTGGATCGAAAAACTGGAAAACTCGAATCGAATCGGACGCCCCTCTATCTAGTCGAGAGGGAAACACGAGCAGGTCGCTCGGGTACACGAGTACATAGATGAATAAAATACTGACGCAGACGTCCGGGTGCACGAGGCGAAGACGGGAGGTAGGGTCGGATCCGCCTCGTTCTCGGAGGATACCGCCCTCAGGCTGAGGGCGAGCTCTCTCCGGAGCGATCCGGGCCAGTTCATTCTTCTTCTGGGGTGAACAACGGGTCGCTGAGCTCCCCGTTGTTATTCATCCCCACGCTCACGCCGACCTCGAGCCGCGAGAGACGTCGTCCCCTCGTCGCGCCACGATCCATCAGGCAGCGGGCACGACGTTGGGATCGAGCACCCCGGATTGAGGTAGACCACGATCCGGGGGCGAAGGGAAGGCGGAGACGTCACGCGTGGTGCGTATTCGTATGGCGGTCTCGACACCGACCCCGCCGACGCGAGGCTTCCCCTTCCCTTCCCTTCCCTTCCCGTCAGAGGAAAGCTCAGTTCCGGAGAATGAGTCGGCGCTTCCCCAACTTTTTTTCCTTTTCCTCCATTGCTATTTCATCACCACTGACAATGACCTGAAACTCGACATACGCTTCGTACTGCCCAGACAGCTGATTTTGTGCGTCCGAATGCCGTTGCTAATCATGCCGGGAAATCCCACACTCGCTTCTCTCTGCCCCATCGCTCGCTCGCTCGCTCACTCGCTCACTCACGCATTCGACACGTCACGTCACTACATTCCTACACAGGTACCCATCCATCCGTTCCGACGACCATGGCGACGACATCGCCGACATACTCATGCTCGAAACTGAAGCTCGACTCGCTGTTCCTTCGGTGGTTCAGTCTGAAGGAATCGCAGGAGCTGGTGTGTCAGCTGCTTGAGCAGGCAAAGCATGGGAGTGTCGAAGGGGCCGTCAGCGCGCGGTCGGGGGGCTCGAGCCATAACCCGCACCACCACCATCCGCCCATCTCGCCGCGCAAGGGCCCGTCTCGGATGCATGATATGCAGTGGAATAAGGCGATGCAGGCGGAGCAGAGTCTGAGTGGGGGGGAGCGGGAGCGGGTGTGTGCTGGGGAGGTGCATGGGGTGGGCGGGGATGCCATGGAGATCACGAATGAAAACGCCTCGGCTGCCCAGATTCCCCGGTTTTACTTGTATACGAAGGATGCGTTGCAGTTCGCGGAGGAGCGGGTGAATGGGCGTATCATGGAGTTTTTGAGGCCGTTTGGGGAGGGGTTGCCGCTGGTGGCGCTGAAGACGTTGCTGCGGGAGCTGTTTGGGTTGCCGGTGAGCCTCGGGTTTGCGCTGCATCGCAAGCTGGCTTCGCTGAGTGATAACGTGATTCCGGTGGGGAAGCTGTTGGACTGGTTGCGGCGGACGGACTTTGCGCGGAGTAGTCGGGAGAAGCGGTTCTTCGAGGTGCTGAAGGAGGAGGGGGCGACGTGGATCACGCACGAGGACCTGCGGCCGGTGATCCTGGGCATCATCGTGAGTCACCCGGGGCTGGTGTTTCTGAAGGGGGCGTCCGAGTTTCAGGATCGGTATGCGGAGACGGTGATCTATCGGATCTTCTATCTGCTGAATCCGACGGGGGCGAAGCGGCTGTCGCTGCGGGACGTCAAGCGGGGCAAACTGTTGGAGGCGATTCTGAGCGTGGAGACGGAAGAGGACGTGAATGTTTGTACGAGGTTTTTCTCGTACGAGCATTTCTACGTCATCTACTGCAAGTTTTGGGACCTGGATACGGACCACGATTTTCTGCTGAGTCGAGAGGACTTTCTGCGGTACGGGAACCACGCGCTGACGTACAGGATCGCGGACAGGCTGTTCGAGGGGGCGGCGCGGCCTCTGGCCAGTGGCGTGCCGAATAAGATGGGGTATGAGGACTTTGTGTGGTTCATCCTGTCCGAGGAGGACAAGACGTCAGACTCGGCCATCAACTACTGGTTCCGGGCGATCGACCTGAGCCAGGACGAGCGGCTGACGCAGGACGAGCTGCTGTGGTTCTACGAGGAGCAGCTGAGCAGGATGGAGTGTCTTTCCCAAGAGACGGTGGCGTTCGACGACGTCATGGCCCAGATGCACGACATGGTGCAGCCGGCAGACTCGTACTTCTTCACGATGCGTGACCTCAAGAAGAGCCGGGCCCTCTCGGGTACACTGTTCAACACGCTCTTCAATCTGACGAAGTTCATCAGCTTTGAGATGCGGGACCCGTTCACGATCAAAGCGGAACGCGAGTTTGTCGGGAGCGAATGGGAACGGTACGTGCGGAACGGTTGATGGATCGATCGACCGACCGACGGTGTTTACTCATCTACTCACTCACTCACTCGCGCCACACGCCACGCGCTTCGTTCGTTCTTCAGGTTTGCCAAGGACGAGTATGTGAGACTCGCACTCGAGGACGACGAGGGGGATATGGAAGAGGACGATGTTGGGATGGGCATGGGGTCATAGGGCGTCGTCGCCGGTGCCATGGGCGACCGACGAGTCGATAGACTCGCCCGAAATTTTGCGACAAGAAACTATTTCATTACCTGTAAGAATTGCTATTTACTCTTTCACGCCGATCGAAAACAGCTGGGTCACCGTCGGGCCCTCCCCTCCGCCCGTCACCACCCGGTACTCGACGCTGATGTCGAGCGTCCTGTGCACCTTCTGCCGCGACATGCTGATGCGACCCTTGACGCCCTGACACCCTTTCAAGTCGATCGTCTCCTTCAGCGGCAGCACCGTCTGTGCCCAGTGCGTGGCCGTCTCGTTCGGTCCGGTGCCCAACACCGCCGGCATCTCGGTACAAAACCTGGACGAGAACTCCGTGTCGAACCACAGCACGAAGCACGTCGCCGTGGCTGCTTCTGCTGCTGCAGTTTCTGCTCCTGCCTTTGTCATCACGCAGAACTCTGCGCTGCTAAAGTCCTGCTCGTCCCGCGCCATCCTGGCCAAGTCCAGCGAGTGGAACTTCACCCCGGGCGACAGCATATCGGCCTCGTCGACCACCCGGATGATCGTCGCTCGCATGCCTTGCTCCCGCAGCGCCCCGCCCACAGCCCCCATGTCGAGCCCGTACACGTCGTCCCAGAATCTCAGGCCCTCCGCTCCGGCAGCACCCAGCGCAACGTACAAATTGGCAATGTCGGGCAACACGGCGCCCCCCGGCTTCAAAAACCGATCTCTCGCAAGGAGCACCGAATCCAGCATCGACTCGAACAGCAGCGAATATCCCATCCACTCGCTCACCAACACGTCGAATTCGGCAGGACCTCCCAGAGTTCCCTCCAAGGCCTCCAAGGCCTCCAAGGCCCCCGGAGCCACGTCTTCCACCTCGTCGCACAGCGCTTCGACCCTGGACGAAACCACCCGAACGGTCCCCGAAAACCCGTTCCGAGCACACAGATCTTTGGCCACCGCTGCGATCACTGCACTCCCGTCGATCCCAACCACCCTCGCCGCCCCGCCCCTCGCGGCGAACATCGACAGGACCCCCGTCCCGCACCCCACGTCCAAGACTGACGAGCCGGACACGAGCGCCGGGTTCTTTTCCAGTGCGGTCTGGTACGCCAGAGTCCGAACGCGATCTTGGAGCATCTCCTTGTGGATGTCGAACGTCGAGTAGGACGCAAAGTAGCATGCGTCAATGTCGTTCTTCTCGTTCTTGTCGTTCTTGTCATTCATGTCCTTCAGATCGTTCTCATCGCTGGCGGCACCCGCACGCCGACCGCTCCCGTCGACGGCCGTATCGCGACAACCAGAGACGTCTCGACTCGCGCCGACGCTCACCAACATTTCCACGATCGCCGGGTCGTTTAGGTCCAGCCCACCCATCACCTCCCGCAGCTCCTCCTCCGTCGTCCGTCCCTCCGACGCTCCACAACCGGGACGGGGACTGTCGCCGCCGCCGTCGCCGTCGTCGTCGTCGCCCCATCCCCAGTCGTACGCCAAGAATCCGTCAGACTCTAGAACGGGCACGAGATACCGCTCGTCCCGCCACGGGGGCAGCGAGCCGCTCGTGCTGCCGTCCTCCAGCAAACCCGCCACGACCGCGTCCACGCCCGAGGCACCCACCTCGGACACACGCGTCCGCACGTAGTTCACGAGCTGCACAACGTCGTAGAAACCTGGACAACGAGCGACAGGGTGCACGGCGAATAGCGCGAGTGAGCGTGAGACAGCGAGCTCCGAGACAGAGCTGTCGTCCGGCGAGCGTTCAGACACCCACCGAGCCCCGCCTGCGCCACGTATTCCAACAGATCGAACCCATGCGCCTCCCTGTCCACCTTGACCGCCTCTTCGACGGTGCCGTACGTTGTCGTATGCGGCGAAACCGAGAGCAAGGGAATAAAGCCGGTGAGCTCTTCGTTGTCCGAGTCCAGCACCCAATCGGACAGGTCTTCCTCTCGACCGCCGGAGGACGAGGTCGAGGACGAGGAGCATACAGAGGCATTCCCAGGTCTAGAAGAAGAACCTGTCGTCGTCGTCGTCGTCGTCTCCATGGCTGAATCTGTCTGTCTGGCTCCGTTTTCGGTACGTTTTTGTGCATGCATATGTGGCCCGTTCCCACAAAGATACTGGCCAAATTTGTCGTGTTATGCTTTCAGCGCCGGCCTGAACACGTCGAGTGTGTGTATAGATACGTGTAGGAGACGAGAGAGAGGCGACGCTGGTGCTGTCGTGTACACGGACGGTGGGAAAGGAAAGCTGCTGCATCCAGTGCGGACCCACAGACACAGCCAGGCACGATGTCCTCGTCTGGCCTGTTGAGACGCCAGCAGAGGCTGCGGAAGGAGTATCTATATAGGAAGAGCCTGGAAGGTACGGCGATGGCGATGATGATGGTGATGGTCTGACGGAGCGCGTGCTCTCGCAACGCCGCTCGCCGCTCTCCTCTCCTCGACGCTCACCCCCCCCTCGTCTCTCTCCAGGCCAAGCATCCGAGGACTATGAGAAGAAACGGAAGATCAGAAAAGCATTAGAAGAGGGAAAGCCGCTCCCGACGGAACTGCGGGCGGAGGAGGCAAAGCTCCGGCACGAGATTGCGCTCGAGGACGACAAGACTGCGTCTGCGCTCAAGCCGTCGATCGACGACGAGTACGCGTCGGCCGCGTCCATCCCGCCGCGCGTGCTCATCACGACCAGTCGTGATCCTTCGTCGCGCCTCGGACAGTTTGCGAAAGAGCTCAAGCTCATCTTTCCGAACTCGCAGCGTTTGAACCGGGGAGGTCTCGTCGTCAAGGACCTGATCGAGTCGGCGCGGTCGCACGAGTTCACTGATATCGTGGTCGTGCACGAGCATCGCGGCGAACCGGATGGGATGGTCGTGTGTCATCTTCCCTTTGGTCCGACTGCGTACTTTGGGCTCTCCAACGTCGTGCTGAGGCACGACATCGGCGACAAGCGGGAAGTCGGGACGGTGAGCGGGGCGTATCCGCACCTCGTCTTTGACGGTTTTCACGGGAAATTAGGGGACAGGCTCAAGACTGTTCTGCGCCACCTGTTCCCGCCGCCGACCAAACAGGACGACACCGAAAAGAAGGGCCGGGTCGTGACATTCGCAAACATGGCCAAGGACGACTACATCTCGTTTCGACACCACGCGTACAGCAAGACTGGCGAGGGAGTCAAGGGAATCGACCTCGTCGAGAAGGGACCGCGATTCGAGGGACGGTTATACCAGCTGAAACTGGGGACGCTCGCCGATCGGCATGCGGAGAACGAGTACGTGCTGCGGAGCTACATCAACAGCAGCAAGATGGCGCATCTGGACGACGGCAGCGGCAACAAGGACTTAGAATAGGCGAATAACAGAATCGACTTGCAAGTAGGTTCCTTTCCTCTCCTCTCCTCGTCAGCGATCCGGCCACTCAGAGCTCGCTCTTGTCGCCGTTCTTGTGCGAGCTCTTGTAACCCACGAAACGAGTGACGCGGATAAACACCACCATGGCCGCAAACCCGCCCATCACCGCGAGCAGCACCAGGATGGACAGGCACGAGTTCAACCGAATGGACTTCCTCGTCTTTTCGATCGCCGCCACGCGCGACTTGGTCTTGTCGACGCTTTCCTCCAACCCAACCTGCGCCTGGTCGATCGCCGCGTTCCGCTGTCCGACCGCCGTCGAGAGATGCTTCACCGAGTCCTTCAAACCGCTCGAGAGCTCTGCCAGCTCGTCGGTCAGAGCCTCTTGCTGCTGCCCCTGCTTTTCGAGCTGGGCCGTCGTCGCCGCCGACACGCTGATCGGTTTGAACTGCCTCTCCCGAGTTGTCCGCCCCGACCGGGGCGGAGCACCCGGGTCTGCTGTCGCGGTCGCCGTCCTGGTCGTCCCAGTCCTGGTCGTGGCGGGCAGCGCGGTCGTCGTCGGCGTCAGACTGGCGTACTGTCCCAGCAGTTTGACCGCTTCGTCGGCCCCGCCCGACGCTTTGATCGGAAGTAGACGATCGCACAGTGCCCGCACCCTGCTCTCGTAGGCTCCAAACTGCCCCCTCGACCGCAATAACTCGAAGAAGCGTTCTTCGAGATTCCGAACGTTGCTGTGGAAGGTGGGACTCGACCTGTTGGCCGGATCGACGGTCGCATCCTGTTCCAAGTGCTTCAAATACTGCTCGAACGACAGCTGGGCCAGGATTTCAAGCCGCGTCGAGTCCGACATTTTGAAAAAAGGTTTCGGTTCTGAACTGCTTCAGTCGTGGTGCCTGGCGACGTGCGGTTCGCTCGCTCCACTCGACTCGACTGGACTCCACTCCAATCGTGGCGTAGGAGGATGGAAGCGGAAGGGAGAAGCGAAGGGACAGTGTGCAGCTGGTGCCGGCTCGTGTACTTGGAGGTCGATGGTGACGACGACGACGACGACGACGAGCGGCGCGAGACCTCGTCGTCGCAGGCCGCCGTGGCAGAGCCCCTCTGCAGCGAGTGCTTCGAGGAAGTCACGCGCCTGCTGGAGTGTCGCATCCAGGAGGTCACCGCCGCCGGCTCGAGCAGCAGCCACGACGACGACCCGGTCGACCCGGTCGACCAACATCGGCGGGGAGGTAGAGGTAGAAGTAGAAGTAGAGGTAAAAGTGAAGGAAGCGGCGTCGCCACGTCGCAACGGGACCGTATTGCCCTCGGATCGAAACAACTGCGCGCCCTGAGCGAGTTGCAGGCGGTCGAGGACGAGTACTTCATGGCGCACAACGCGCTTCACTTCCACCTCCTTAGCGTCGCTGACAAGCGCGACACCCTCCAGAGGAAGATGGAGCGAGCTGAGAGGTACTTGGATGCCAGCTCGGGTGGCTTGGGCTATTTCAAGATCGGCGCCGCGGCTTCGACGATCGGCACGATCAACGGTTTCCGGCTCGGAACGCTGTCGACCGATCCGGTGGACTGGCAGGAGATCAACTGCGCGTGGGGGGTCGCCGTCTTGTTGCTCGAGCGGCTGCGCGTCGAGGTACTGGCGCCGCTGGTGCCCAGATTTGCCAAATGCTGGGTCATCGAAAAGGGTGTAGCGGTGGAGTGGGCGGCTCGGGGGAGCTGGTCGAATGTGACGGTCGACGGGACGACATACGAGCTGGTCGGTCCCGTGTCGAAGATTTTTTGTCCGGGATACGACAGGGCGCTGGTGCTCTTTCTCCAGTGCTTGGACGTCGCCGGGCGGCTGGCGCAAGGTTCGGCGTCGGGCACGGCGTCGTCGACGATGCCGCACGAGATCACAGGGGAGCGGATCGGCGGCGTGTCGATCCGCCGGGGGCTCAGCAGGGACGTCACGTGGACGACCGCCTTGCGGAACGTGCTCGAGAATCTACGCTGGCTGTCGCGGCAGCTCATGAGCTGCCGCGTGATCACGGCGATTTGAATTTTCAGTTGAACCACCCGATGTTTCCGTGAAATGGCTCCTCCTCCTCTGTCCTCTTCGCGCGAGGCGCTGAAAGCCTTGGATAGACCCGATCTGAACAGTTCCCATCTGCGGGAAGTCCTCGAAGGCCTGCGACTGATCGAGCGAGACTTCACAGACCAAGCGCTGGCGCTCGAGGTGGCAAGAGCGACCGATGCGCAGGCAGCACACCAGCGGCTCTCGGCCAGCGAGCGGAGCCTCAAGGCGTACGCCGCCTCGCTGTCGACGCTCGAGCAGGCGGCTGATGAGTTGATCGAGTTCTCCAGGCGATCCGGTGCGCCTTTCGAGCACCTGCGGTCGGACGCGGACGCCAAGCGGGAGGTCGCGCTCGTGCTCGAGAACCTCGTGCTGTTTTCCCAGACCATGGATGTGTCGTCTCTTCCCGAGAAATTCCACGACGACGCGATGCTCGGCGAAGCAGCTCACGTCGTCCGTGCAGTCTTGCGATGCGTCGAGTCTGTATGCGACGACAACGACAGTGGCCCGGCGGCCGGGGCTCCCAGTCCCAACACCATACACAACGCCCACCAGCTGCTCGTTCTGTATCTCAACATGATCGACAACCGCATTGTCGGGTTCTTCGATGCGGCTGTCGCAGCACGCGATGTGACGGCCATGGCGTACTACAAGTCGATCATGAGTCGCCTGCACGCGGTCGACGTCCTCGGCGGCCGCTTCGTGTCCCAGGCTGAGATCTTCGTGAAACCCGAAGAGATCATCGGACGGCCTGGTGCCGGCGGCGTCGGCGACGTGTGCGCGCGCATCGAGGAGTATCTGCGGGCTGAAGTGGCGGTGATCGAGCAGGTTTTCGGGGTCGAAGATGCGCCGCACATCGCCGAGATGCTCGTCACGAGAGTGTTCCAGGAGACGCTCGCGGATGACCTGGCCCGTCGTTTCGCGCGACGACTCGGCGCTCGGCACTCGGCCGACGCCAAGTCTGATCGAGACAACGCAATTTTCATCGCGGACACCGGCCAGAGAGTAGCAAACCTCGCGGAAGCAACGCTCGGAAAGTTCGTCCAGCGCTCTTCCGACGCGGAGGTGGAGACCATAGTCGAGACGGCGATGTGGGTATTGACCTCGCCCGACGCGCTCGCCCGACTGACCCGCTCACTCTTTTCGTCCTCTCGTTCTCTCGTTCGCCAGGGGTCCCACGATCAACTTGTACGAGGAGATTGAGCGTTCCTGGCACACCCGCATCGGCCGATCGCTCTCTGCAACCGGCCCGTCCAGCGCGTCCAGCGCGTCACGTACCATCCTGTCAACGGAGGTCGTACTCGACTTGATCTCCATGAACGAAGAGAGCATCTCTCGAGCCGTCCAGCTGCCGCCCGCGATCGTGAAGCGTCGGGGGTTGATCCATAGCCTCTTCTGCGACGTCACTCCCGACACAGCCGGCGACAGCTCGCTCCTGGACTTTGTCGGGACGTATGTAGAGCGACAGATGACAGAAATTGCCGAGCAATCCCTGAGGAGCCTGCAGACAAACTCAGTGATCTGGACGTCGTCGGCGACGAGCGCTGGGATCGAGCGGGTCGTCGACGAGACGCTGGGTCGGCTCCTAGCATGCGCCGGGGCGGCCTCGGAAATCGTCTCCCTGGTCAAGCAGCATCATAAGACACACATCGAGCCGCATTTGGACCCTCAACTCGCTAGCGACTCCCAACGGGCGCTCCAGGCGTTCCAACGGGCCGTCGAGCATCAGGTGAGCTCGATGCTGCAGCGATCGATCCAGACACTGACGCTCAAAATCAGAGACCTGATGTACCTGCTGCAGAAGAAGAGCGACTTCCTGGTCTCCGACGACCAAGCCTCGGCCACGATTACCCGCGCTTGCCGACAAGTGTGCTCGCTGGTCTCGGCGCTGTCCCCGGTTGTCGGCAGGACCCTGAGCCCGGCCAATAGAGCGGCGTACTGGATGGAGTTCACCGTCAAGCTGAAGGAGACGCTCGAACAACACATCCTACGGTACCGTTATACTCGTCACGGCGGCCTCCAGCTCCAGTACGACATCAACGCGGTGCGGGCCGCCGTTGCGTTGTCTCGCGGCGGCACCTCGCTCGCCGAGATCATGGCGCTCTCGAACCTCACAATCGTCGAAGAAGGGGCCGTGAACGAGGTATCACACAGTCTGAGTTATCTTGGGGTCGAGCGAGTGCAGGCGTGGGCGGCGTTGAGGGCGGCCTGACACGTTTGATCGCGATCGATCGCGTCTTGGCGGCTGGCTGAACAACAACAAAATCGGTGAGATCACCTATTCATGAATCAAATCAAAGCTGAAAATACAATGCAATTCGGTCAGTCGTTCGTCACTTACTTTCCGTACTTGGCGAGGAACTTGTTGTGGTGCTCCGCGAACAAGGTACAGAACTTCTGGATCTCCTTCTCCTGCGGCAGAATGGTCGTCCTGAAGTGGAACGTGCCCTCTTCCTGCCCGAACCCAGCTCCCGGGACCGTGACGATACCGGTGTCCTCCAGCAGCGAGAGGCAGTAGAAAGTATCCGGGGTCTTTCCGGCGGCCTTGGCAGCCGCGATGGCCCCCTCGCTCAGCTCGAGCTTCGGGAAGGCGTACATGGCGCCCTCGACAAAGGTGCACGACACGCCGTGGAGTGCGTTGAAGGCGTCCGTAACCACGTGAGCCCTCCTGGTCAGACTGGCGAGCCCCTCGTCCATCTCCTTCTTCCACAGCGGGTACGACGCATCGCCCGGCTTGGGCGGGTTGGTCATCAGGCTCATCGACAGCTGGCCGGTCGTGTTGGGGCTGAGGTTGATGGACGCAGCCTTGTAGATCTGGTCGATCGTTCCGGGGTGCATGTTGACGAGCTCGACGTATCCTCCGCGGAGGCCACACTCGCCCATGACTCCCTTGGAGACGGTATGGAAACTGGCAAGCTCGACGCCCGTGTTGTACGGGGCGCCCAGCTCGGCAAGGGTCTTCTTGGCCGAAATGAACGGCTTCTCGGTCTGGTAGACGTTGGGCTGGTAGACCTCATCGGCCAGAAGGACGAGACCCTCGTCGTAGGCGAGCTTGACGAGCTCCTTCAGGTCGTCGCCCGTCAGACACTGTCCGGTCGGGTTTCCAGGGTTGATGAAGACGATCGCCCTGACGTTGGTGCCGGCAGCCCTCGCCTCGTGGATGCTCTTGCGGATGCTCTCGGTATCCATGCCCCAACCCTTCTCCTCCTTGAGGTAGTACGGCAGCAGCGTTCCCCCGTACAGCTGGATGGAGGCCGAGTAGAGTGGGTACTGCGGGATCGGCACCAGGATGGCGTCGTTCTCGTCCCTGATGGCGGCGTTGAGCAGGTACCTCACGGCGACAGAGGCTCCATCGGTGAGGAAGATGTTTTCGGCATCGGCCGGCACCCCGTCCCTCCTCTCGATGAACTCGGCGACCTCCTTGCGGATGCTCATGGACCCACGCGAGTCGGTGTAGGCTCCCAGCGCACCGCTGAGCTGCCCAAGGCACTGCTTGGCGCGCGCCACGACGTCCTCCGGGAAGAGCTCGACGGCCTTCGGGTTGTCCATCAGGCTCGGGCAACTCACGAGCGCCTGCACTTGCCTGTTGAAGGTGATGGGCTTCTCGCCGAGCTGCTGCGGGTTGCCAACGTTCGTGTAGATGATCTCCTTGCCCGCGGCGGCCATCTCGACGGCCTTGTTGTAGAGCTCTCCGCGGACCGCATACTGGGCCTTGATCAGGTTGTGGTTCAAGGTGCTGGCGTAGGACGAGGGCGTGGGAGTGAGGCGACCTAGGGTGTAGTAGAGTCCACGATCGATCGTCAAGTGGGACGAGGTATGCTTGGATTTGCGCCGATCGGCTTCACTTCACATGTCAAGGGATGAAGGACATACTCAGGATGGAGGACATAGCCGTCAACCTTGCCCGTGGACGACGTGGACGAAGCCTCAGGGACCGCGGCAAAAAGCCGAGCGACCAATTGGGTTCCAAGCGAGCGCGATTTACGCGCCGTGGACAACAAGGCGGTGCTCATTGTGCCAATCTTAAACCAAAATTAGAATGGCGAGCGCAGATGGCGACCAACGAGGTTGAGTGGTAGGCTTCGCGAGGGTCAAAACCACCCGATGGGGTGTCAACCTCGATCAGCCCTTCTTCTTCCTCCCCTTCGTATCACCACCTTCCTGCACGGCCTGTGCTTTCGAGCTGCTATACGACAGGTACGCAGTCCAGATCACCCCGCAGCACGACATGTAGAGCACCTGGGAGTTCAGGGGCACGGCGTAAAAGTTGATCGAGGCGGCCGGGACCCAGAACTTCCATCCGGTCGTCATGGTCTTCCAGAAGTCCCGCTCGCACTTGGCTGGGAACTCGTCCAGCTTATTCTGCAGGCCGAGGGTCCACGCGAAGACGGCCGAGATGACGATCGGCGCCAGGGCGGCCTGGTTCAGAAACACCTTGATGGCAAAGTTCCTGGTGGTCTTTGCGTTAAAGGCCCTGTCGAGAGCGGCGTACCAGTAGTGCTGGTACGGACCGTAGAAGACGAGGCCGAACGAGCCCATCCGGGCGGCACGCGGGGCGTCGTACGAGGATGGGGTAGCGCCCGTGAGGAGCTGGGCGACCAGGTCTCCGGCCAGCGACAGTGTGCCGCTGATGAGCGCCGACTTGAGTACCGGGTTCATCGAGGACGACGCGTTGGCGGCGTTGGCGGCGTTGGCGGCGTTGGCGGCCTTGCCGGCGTTGGAAGACACGTCCCGCTTGGACGTGTTGGCATGTTTCCTTCGGTTGTTTCGGAAAGAGCGAAACTGCATCCCCTGCCCCCGCAGGCTCCAAGATCCGGCGCGAAACATGAGCTCTCGTGCCTGATATCCGGGTGCTGTGCGTGCGACTGTCGTCGGCAACTCAGTTACAACTCCGAATGGAGTTTCCCCTTTCGCTGTTGGTCGTCGAGCAGACGCTCGATGGCTGTCTTCGCCGCTGCCTTCGCCTTCGCCCCCACCTTTGCCTCCTTCTTCGACGTCGTCAAAGCGGAACCACCGTAGGCGCTGCCAAAGGGCGCCAGCGGCACGTAGCGCCCCGAGCCCCTCGTCACCTCCGCCGTCAGCTTGCCCTCGTGCCAGACCAGCCTGCCTCGCGAGATGGTCGTCACCACCTTACCCCGCACACGCCTCCCTTCATACACGTTCGTGTCCATCCGCGAATGGTGCGTCCCGGCGCTGATCGTGTGCTCCACGGTGGGATCGAGGACAATCACGTCGGCGTCCGACCCGACCGCGATAGTCCCCTTTTGCGGATAGACGTTGAACAGTTTGGCGGCTTCGGTGCTGGTTATACGCACGTAGTCCATGGGTGAGACGAGCCCGGCGTTCACGAGCTCTTCCCACGCCACGTGCATCCGCTCCTCGATGCCGTTCACACCGTTGGGGATGAGACGGAAATCGTGCAGCCCGGCACGTTTCTGCGTGCTATTGAACACCGCATGATCGGTTCCCAGAAGCTGAAGCGCCCCTCCCGCGAGGGCCGCCTTGACCGCCGCACCGCTCGCGGCAGACCGGATGGGCGGGCTCATGACGTACTTGGCCGCCTCGGTGAAGTTCGCGTTCCACAGGACCGTATCGTTCAGGGCGATGGCCGATGTGACTGTCTCACCGATGATCCGACTGCCGCGGAAGCGAGCCTTGGCGACCTCCTCCGCGGCCGTCTCGCCCATGATGTGGACGACATAGAGCGGAGTGCCCACAAACTCCGCGAGCCGGATCGCACGCGCCGTTGCCTCCGCCTCGAGCACCTCGGGACGAGAAAGCGCGTGTCCTCGCGGCTCGGTAATGCCCATCTCGTTGAACACGATGTCCTGTCCCCTGGCCACCCCGTCGCCGTTCTCCGCGTGCACCTGCGGCAGGGCCCCCAGCTCCTTGCAGCGCACCAACCCCTCCAAGAACTCGGCATCGCTCACCATCAATGCGCCTTTGTACGCCAGAAAGTATTTGAACGAGTTGATGCCGTGGCGTTCGACGAGGGTCTTCATGTCTTCTGAAACGGTGTCGCTCCAAGACGTGACTGCCATGTGAAACGCGTAGTCCATGACGGCGTTCGGCTCGGCCTTCTGGTACCGCCACGTCTCGAAGCCTTTCAAGAGATCATGCTCGACCGGCAACGCAAAGTCGATGTGAAACGTCGTGCCCCCGGCCAGCGCCGCAACGTGCCCCGAGTAAAAGTCATCACAGGTTTCCTGCCCCATGAACGGCATCGACAGGTGCGTGTGCGGATCTATACCGCCCGGCATCACCAGCTTGTCCGTCGCATCGACCACCGTCGTGCCGGCAGCCGCGAGGCCCCGGCCGACGTTAGCAATCTTCCCGCCAACGATGAGAACGTCCGTGTCCCGTCGCATCGAGTCGGCCGTGACGACGGTGCCGCCCTTGATCAGGATCGCAGTTCCATCCGAGGAGGAGGAGGAGCCGACGAGGAGGGAGAGGAGGGAGAGGAGGGAGAACATCGTGGCCGGTCTTTGACTCACGCAGCTGGAGGAGAGAGAGACATGTGGAAAGTCTCGCGTGCATGTATAGAAAGGGTGTACTGAATAGAATCAGGAGACAGCGCTGTGCGCCATCCGAGCGTGCGAGAACACAGAAAAGGATTACAAGGCGCTCGCGGCCTAAGCCCTGCCCACCACGACGCATCCATCAGCACCTTGGACTCTTGGATCGTCTTCTCCAGATCCAAACCGCAGGGAGCGATGACGATTATGTCAGGCTCCGACTGACAGAGCGCCTCAGCCGTCACGGTCGTGCTCGCACCAGCCCCCCGACGACGGTCCCAGGATTCAACGGGTGACGTCCACCGGCGATCGAGACGAGCTGGGGCGTCCAGTGCCCTATACCCTATACCCAGTGCCCGCCGACAAACATGGGGTCTGTCCATTCAAGAACGACCACGGACGGACAGGCGCGGGCCCCCCCAGGGTGATGCCGCTGCACGGCCACGGCCACGACCCCCCTTTGCCGGACCCCAACTTTGCCGGCCGAATCCGAATCAGGATGACTCTCGACTTATCTCGCTGAAGCCTCGTCTTTTCGCCAGCGTCCGGCACTTTATATCCCACATCGAGTCTCTACATCATCATGATTGCTCAGTGCACCTCCGTTAGGGCCACCAGGCACGTTTTGTTTCGTCAAATCGTTCATTCGTGCGCGCCTGAGAGCGCCCGAGATGATTGGCGTTTTCACGCCGCCGAGTCCTCGGGACGTCGTATCGCCGGCGTGCAGAGTGTCTGAATAGCAATAGCGTGTCATTGGATGCGTGAACACGCGGCCCTGCCGCTGGAACACGCGCGACGGGAATCCAACCTCACCCAGTCTCGCGAATTTTCTCACCCCTATCGTGTCGTTTCTTGCAGGTCTGCCGTCGTCTGCAAGGCTCAGGCCAACCAGGGAGCCAAGCAGGTTGTCAAGAACCTGTCCCAGCAGGCCGCCGTCCTGGCTGCCTCCACCCTCATCGCCGGAGTACGATGATGACCTGATGAACTGCTTGCCCGATCGACGGCCGCCGGTTGCGCCGGTTGCCGCCGGTTGCCCGCCCGCTCTCTCGCTCACGCCCGCACCTCGTCTTCCTCAACACCACCCTGCAGTCTGCCTCTGCGCTGTCCTTCGATGACCTCCAGGGACTGACCTACCTGCAGGTCAAGGGAACCGGACTGGCCAACACGTGCCCGACGATTGACGGAGGATCTTCCAACGTCAAGGACATCAAGTCTGGAACCTACAAGCTGAGCAAGTTCTGCATGGAGCCGACCGCCTTCACCGTGAAGGAGGACTCTCAGTTCAAGGGAGGAGAGGCCGAGTTTGTCAAGACGAGGCTGATGACCCGCCTGACCTACACGCTCGACGAGATGAGCGGATCCTTCAAGATTGACGGATCTTCCAACGTCGAGCTGAAGGAGGAGGACGGCATTGACTACGCCGCGGTCACCGTCCAGCTCCCGGGAGGAGAGCGCGTGCCGTTCCTGTTCACCGTGAAGGAGCTGGTGGCCAAGGGAACTGCCGATGCCTTTGGAGGAGAGTTCGAGGTGCCGTCGTACCGCGGATCCACCTTCCTGGACCCCAAGGGACGTGGTGCTGCCACCGGATACGACACTGCCGTCGCGCTCCCGGCTGCCGGAGACTCTGAGGAGCTGGCCAAGGAGAACGCCAAGTCTGCTGCTGGAATGAAGGGACAGGCCGTGTTCTCGATTGCCAAGGTCGACCCGGCCACCAACGAGATTGCCGGCGTGTTCGAGAGCATCCAGCCGTCCGACACTGATCTCGGTGCCAAGGCCCCCAAGGACATCAAGATCCAGGGCCTGTGGTACGCTCAGCTCTCGTAAGCGACGAGGCGTGTTGATGCTTTTTCGCTAGGAATCACCATGATGTAAGTAGTAGGTTGTTGGTTGGTGTCAGTCATTTACACGGGTCATCGTCAGTCGAAAATCAGTCGGAAATCAGCAGCCAGCCATGGACAGGCCGCGCGCGGCGGCGGACCTCGAGCTCCTCCTGATGGCCATCGGGGTGGTCTTGGCCGGCGTCTCAAGGTCGTCCACGACCACCTTGGCGGTGCGAAGATTGGTCGCCGACTTCTTGATCGAGACAGCAGCGTTCTTCTCCGACGCCTTGGAGGTCCTGGCCCGCTTCCTGGCCGGGGACGCCATCTGAGCAGCCTCCACAGCCTGTGCCTCCGTCACAGTCTCGACGACCTTCTCGTTCTCGTTCTCGTTTTCCACCTCCTCCACAGGCTCCCCCAACTCCTCCTCGACAGGCTCCCCCAGCAGCCACTGTCCCCAGTCAAACTCAAACTTCCTCTTGGAGATCTTCGATGCCGACTCTCCCGTCCTCTGATGGATCAAGTAGTCGTGCACGTTATCAAACCCAGACATGCGCGCCAGCTTGACCATCTGGTGCGTCGGCGCCAGCCCGTTCTTCTTGCGGCACGGCCCACAGTTGCAACAGCTCGTGCACCCCTCCCCGCACCCGCCCCTGCACTTCGGGCACACCCACGTCCCGCTCGCAATCGCATCAAACACGTTCTCGCCGTGCCTGTTCCACAGACACATCCTACAGAACGACACCGGCAGCTTGCTGCCCCCGCTGCACTCGTCGGACGAGCACACCACGTGGTCCTCCAGCGTCTTTTGCCTGCACCAGTGGCACGTCACCCCATTCTCCGAATCGTAAATCCGCCCTCCCTGCCTGCGCACCCCCAGGTTCGAGCCCCTCGTGCCGCTCACCGGCGCACGTGGGACCACAAAGCCCAGAGACTTGAACATCGAGTCCTCCGACAGACTCGCGGGCGCCGGGTTCCTCTGAATACGGTCCGAACGGCGCACGACCGTCACAACACGAGCAGCCTGCTTGCGGCGCGGGACGGCCTTCAGCGCCTTGTTCTTCTCGTTGAACTCGTTCATCGTTGCCAGCGTTTGAAGCACGCCGATCTCCTGAGGCCGGTGAGGTGCGTTGGTGAGGCGACGTTGGTGCGGCGAGGACGAGGGGTGCCTCGGAGAATCCCGATTTTTCGTCATCACGTACCCTCAGCCTCTTTCGGTTCTCCTCAATGCGCAGACGCCTCTGCTCTTCATATGACACGGTCATGGTCGCTACTACTACCGGAGAAAGAAAAACGTCAGATTTCGTGTTGGGCGATTTTCAAATTAATTTCGCACAAACTCACGCAAGGTTCTTCCACTCCCACGCTGCGCTCTATCTATCTATTTGAGATGTATGAGACTCACTGGTGATGAGAGAAGGAAAGAAAAACGATGTTCTCGTGGGGTAAGGTGACCGGGTTTGAAAAGGGGGGCCCTTCAATCGGGCCCGATCCGTCCGAGGCAGTATACATGTAGTGCTACAGTACCACGATCGAGCATCCCCAACCCTTTGTCAAGAACCGTTACTCGTCAAGAAACAAACAAACCCCACAGTCAGCCCTACCCACCTACTGACTCCTCCGCAAGAAGTCTGGCACGCGAATCCCACTGCCACCGCCACCGCCACTTCCCATCCCCCCCTCCCTCGGCTCGGGCCGCTCGATGATCGGCCGCCCCGCGCCGCCCCCCACCTCCTCCCTGCCCACCCCCTCGCTCCTCCTCTCCCCGCCCCCGCCCCCACTCCGCTTCCCAAACCCGGTCGCAATCAACGTAATCTGCACCTCCCCACTCATCTTCGGATCCACCACCGCCCCGAAGATCAAATTCGCCTGCGGATCCACCAGCTCGTAAATGATCTCTGCCGCCTCATTCACCTCAAACAAACTCATATCCGGCGGCCCCGTAATGTTCCACACGATCCCCGTGGCCCGCTCCACCCCCACGTCCAACAACGGACTCGACAACGCCGACAACGCCGCATCCCTCGCCCTCGTCTTCCCACTCGCCCGCCCTTCCCCCATCAAACTCGTCCCAGCCCCCAACATGACGGCCTTGACATCCGCAAAGTCCACATTCACCAACCCGGGAACCGTAATAATATCCGAAATACCCCGCACACCGCTACGCAACACATCATCCGCAGCCTTGAACGCCTCCGTCATGGGCAAATTCGCGTCGACCGTCTCGAGCAGCTTGTCGTTCGGGATGATAATCAGCGTGTCCACGCTCTTCCGGAGCTCTTCGATCGCCTCGATGGCCTGCTGACGGCGAAGCCGTCCTTCGAACGAAAAGGGCGTCGTGACGATCGCAACCGTGAGGATGTTCATCGATTTGGCAATCCCGGCCACCACCGGCGCCGCACCAGACCCAGTCCCGCCGCCCATCCCAGACGTGATGAACACCATATCAGCCCCCTTGACGGCCTCCTGGATTTCGTTCTTCGACTCTTGCGCCGCCTTCTGACCCACCGTCGGGTTTCCCCCCGCCCCGAGCCCACGCGTCAGGGAGCCACCGATCTGAAGCTTGTTTGCGGCCTCCACCGGGGACGAAAGCAGGGCTTGGGAATCCGTGTTGAGCACGTGAAACTCCACGTCCTGGATGGTCCCAGACTCGACCATCCGGTTGACCGCGTTCGAACCACCGCCGCCCACGCCGATCACCTTGATCATCGCCGAGTTGGACGGCGCGGGGGCGCGCGGCAACGAAGAGGGGGAAGGCGTGGGGGGGGATTCGTCGTTCGCAGCACTCTGGACACGCAACGAGCGAGACGACCAGTTCTTCGACGACAAGAACTTGACCGAGCGCGAGTCCTTGTCATGGCGACCTCCGAGCGGGGCGCGAGTCCTCGGACAGATTGCAGCGTGGGATTTTGTCTGAATCGTGATTGAACAAGACGCACGCTGCGAGGCAGAAGCAGCACGCGACGAAGTCACGTTCATCGAGTTCATCGAGTTCATCATGGCGACGATGAACGGTGGGTGACGAAGCTTTTTTGTGCGCGGACACACGAAGAGCCCATGAGTTCTGGCTTCTCTGGGAGCGTATGCGCTTCCCCGCGTTCTCCCCCGGCACCACCACCGCCGACATGTATGACCACTGTCACGGCTACTGCAACGAGTTCGGTCTGTTCGGGTCATTGCCTCGTCGACGTCGTCGTCGTCGTCGTTGTCGTTGTCGTCGTCGCACCTCGCCTCGGTCGAACACCGCCCGGACCGGCCCGACGACCGCGCTGCAAACGTCGCCCCCCATCCATCGACAAACACCGACCGACCCACCGACCGACCCACCGACC
>Ga0181573_10001131_pt1 | contig 26683 bp, 16 predicted proteins | sample 101ome_25_FD_148643 | JGI IMG/M metagenome (GOLD analysis project Ga0181573, IMG submission 148643) | Coastal salt marsh microbial communities from the Groves Creek Marsh, Skidaway Island, Georgia - 101409BT metaG (spades assembly) | ecosystem: Environmental > Aquatic > Marine > Intertidal zone...
GCCAGTGCTGCTGCTGCTGATGGTGGTGAGGGCGGGGGTGGTGCGCGGGGTGCATCTGAGCCGCAGCCTGTTGCTGATACTGCCGCGGGTCCGGATGCCACTGCATGTGAGGATCCGTGTACTGCTGCACGTGCTGCTGCTGCTGCTGCTGCTGTCCGTAAGCGTCGTACCCGGGCGGGGAGTGGTACCCCGGGTGTATGTGATACTGCGGGGACCCGCCCGGGGGTTGGAACACGGGGACGTACCGGGTATCGGCGCTCTGCGCCCTTCGTCCAATCTGCGCCTGCGCCGCCTCACGCCTCGCGGCCTCGGCCTCAGCCTCGAGCGCGGCCCGTCGCGCGGACTCGCGTCGTTTCCGCGCCTCCGCCTCCTCGGCGGCGGCCACGTACGAACCCTGGCACTTGAGAGGCTTCTCCGCAACCTTGAAAACCTTCTCAATCGGGCTGGGTCGGCGCGCACCCGCGGGGGCACTCGCGACGCGCGCGAGCCGCGCTTGCTTCACGTCAGCCGCGACGCCGTACCCCGACCCGACCGCGGCGTGGTGTTTCCTCGCCGCGGCGCGGTACACCTGCTGATGGTGATACGGATCCGTGGCGGGGGTGTGATGCCGGGGATGATACCCCGCCGCCGCCGAGGGTGTCCGGCGGTACGCATCCTCGGGTTCCTCCTCTTCGTCGGGCTCCGGGGTGTGCGCCCGCGGCGGCGGCATGTCATCGGGAATCGCGTCGGCCGCCGCGGCAGCCTCGTCCTCGTCCACGTCATCGTACCTAGCGTCATTCGTCGACTCGTCCAAGTCGTCGACGGTCGTTTTCCGCGTCGGGAGCTCAGCCAGCTCCCGCTCCAGCCGAGCCTCCGTCTCCTCAGCCTCCCTCCGCTCCTTTTCATCCCGCTCCGCGCGTTCGCGCTCGCGGCGACGCTCTCGCTCCATCTCCAGCGGCGACGTGCGGCGCGTGGAAACCTGCGGGAGGGGCGACGTCGGAGAGGTCACCTCCCCATCCTCCCCCTCTCCCGATTCACGCGCGAGCTTAGCCGGAGATATTATCCTTCGCCCGCCAGACACGATCCCGTCCCCAAACTTACGCGAAGGGCGCGACACCTGCGCTGGCACCGACCGTGACTCCCCCATGACTTTTTGCTCGATGCGCTGGAACGTTTCCATGCTGTTGAGCGCCTTTTCGACGGACGACGCGATCTCCGCGACGCTCGACGCCACCCCCGGTCCGCCCGGGATGTCCATCCCCGCGAGGCTATCCCTGAACAGGTTCGTTCCGGACCCCATTCCGCGTTCGCGCTCGTCCCCACCCGCGTTCATCGCGTCGTCGTTCTCCGTCTCCGATGCGTCCACCTCGTGCTCACTATCGCTGACGTCGTCTCCCTCGGCCCATATCCTCGGCGACGGGCCGCTCGGGCGCGAATTTTCAGCCGCCGGCGCCGACCCGGTCTCGAGGCTGTCCCGCACGGAGGGCTCCGCCGGCTCGATCGGGGTGTCGCACGCCGTCGCGCGGATGACCCAGCTCGGGGACTCGTCGTCGGACTCGTCGTCGGACTCGGACTCGCGCTCCGGCACCCGCTCGGACTCTGACGACTCCGCCGGGGGTAGGTTCGACGACAGCGCGTGCGTAAACTCGCACTCCTCCGGGGGCGGCGCGGGGGGCGTGACGGACTTTGGAAACCCGTGCAGCACCCTCCTAGGCGTCGATCCCTTCGAGGGCGGATGTCCAGTGAGCGGCGTGAACTCCTCGCTCCGTTCTCGGTGGAACGCGGCGCGCATCCACAGCGGATCCGCCGTCGTCTTGCCCTCACCCGGCGAAAACGACGTGAGCTTACGCTCGCCCTCGCCCGGTGAAAACGACGTGAGCTCATCCAGCTTTTGACCGCCGTCCAGCTTTTGGGCGCCGTCCCCGTCGTGCACCCTCTCACTCCTCGACGTCCCAGCGTTAGCGGCGTCGACCGCGCGCCGGCGGTCGTTAGCCTTTGCCTTTGCGGCGCTCGCGACGGATGCCTCCGTGGGTTCCTCTGGAAAATCGAGCAGATCCGCGGGGGGCGCGAGCTCGCCGAGGATGGCGCCCAGGTCCGCCGCCGCGTTCGCCTTGAGCTCGCGCCACGGCGCCGTCGATTTAGCCGATGACGCGAACGAATCGTCCGGTGAATCCACGTTCCGGAGGTCCTCGTTGGCCCTTCGCACCGCGTCGCGTCTGTCTCGGATGAAATCCCGAAGATGCCGCCCGTCGACGCCGCCTTTAGACGTCGTGAACGGGCGGGGATGGTTCGGCGGATGGTTCGCCCTTCTGGATCCCGCCTCGGATGCAAACCCTGTTTTTTTAGCCCGCGGGGGACTCGCGGGGGACTTGCGGGGAAGGCCCTTGGACCCGAACGCTCCCGCGACGCCGGTGCCCTTGCGCAGGATCTTGCGGTTGGCGTCGGCGCCGGACGAGGGCGACGGCTCCGTGGGTGTGCGGATCAGGGCGGCGGCTTGGTTGCGCTGAGCCCGCCGTGCCTTCAGCTTGTTCTCGGCCTGTCGCGGAAGATCAGGGGAAGGGCGTGATGAGCGGATGGGAGGTAGGGGTCGAGAGGGAACGGGAGCTGCGGCGAATCAGCGTTGACCGAAGAATCTGTCGGGGCTGGCGGCGACACGCACCAGCTTCTCCTCCTCCATCTGGCGCCGTTTGGCCTTTTCCTCGAAGAGCTTCTGCCGACGCTTAGTCTCCAGCGCCAGCTGGCGACGTGTCCGCTCGCGATCGTCCATCGCGCGCGTGCGATACGCCCTCCTCGAGTCTCGCGCACCGTCCGCGTCGAAGGCACCTTCTCTCTACTCTGTCGGGAATCGAGTTTCCCCAATCTGGCGTTGCGCGGCGGCCGCTTCGTCCCCGGACGCCGCGCAGAGACGCGCGACGTCGACCTGGCGGTAAGGCTGAGCCCGGCGCTTTCGACGCCCAACCTCCGTCGTTCAGCCGACGCGACGCGCGGCGCGCTTTTGGATTCCCGTATCGGGCAGAATCTAGCCGTTTCTCGCGTTGACTTTCCGAGAGGAGAGAGTTGGAGGCTCTGGGAAAATTTTTCATATTTTTTTCCCGAGCACAGGAAATTCAGACCTGGTCGAATACGAGATTGGCATTACTATCGTATGACTTTTGCTCTATCATAGTGTCTCCGGAGCACGCTCTGGCCGCGGATCATCATGACGTGATCATATCCGGCAGATTTTGTCGCCTGCGTCATCAGCTCCGGGAAACCCCCGGGGCACCGCGAGGCACTCGGCTCGACGCCCGGAGGTCGCCCGCCGGTGCGAGGGTCCTCCCTCGCGATACATCGAGAACGCATCGAAACGACTTGATCGGTCCCTGAACCCTAAGCCGACCATCTTCGATCTATCCTCTGAGCGAACATGGGTTGCGGGGCATCCAAAAATGCATCGGAATCGAATGTGTCCCTCAAGGAGCCGGAGAAGAAGAAGGGGAAAGATTCCAAGCTGGAGAACGCTGACGGCATTGGATACGGCGTGGATACCGCCTCCGCCGCGACAGTCGCCGCGGGCACCGCCGCTCTCGTCGCGGGCGCGGTCAGCTCGGACGCCAGGGGTGGCATGGGTTCAGCCGCTTCCGCAGCGGGTTCGGCATTGTTGGCCTTCGCGAAAGAGCTTCCCTGGGTCGCCCCCATAGCCGTCCTCATCGCCGGCGTCGCGACCGCCGCGGCCAACGTGCACGCGCTCAAGCGCGACGCGCAGGTGTTCGCCACGAACGTCAAGTCCGTCGAGACCGTCATGATGGAGACTGGGAAGAAAGGATTGCTCGCGAAGGTTGAGGACACTGCGCAGGCGTTGGCATACGAGATGGAGGAGGGCGTCGCGTTCCTGAACAAGCTCAAGAACCAGTACTTTATCACTCAGATGCTCATGTCCGGCCGCGACTCCCAGAAGTTTAAGGATATCAGCGACAGCATGCACAGGCAGGTGACCATAATCGCCGCCGCGGCGTCCGTCGAGGTGCACGACATCGTCGTCGAGGAGTTTGAGCAGGGTAGGCAGCTCAAGGAGAAGATCGAGGAGCTCGGCGGCGCGGACGCGATCATGGCGGACCCGGAGAAGAAGGCGATGGTAAAGGACTTCATGAGCGCGAGCGATCAGCTAATCGTGAGCGCCGTGGACGACGTGACCAAGGCGGTGAAGCTGGCTGAGGCGCGATCGCAGAAACGAATCGATGCGCTCATCGAGGAGAACAAGAAGACCCGCGACGAGGCGAAGCTTCAGGCCGATATACTGCAGCAGCAGGTGAGCAAACTGACGGATATGATGGAGGTGCTTCTCAAGACACGGACGGAGGCGGCGTTGGGTGCGCCCGGGACGGTGGACGTGTCGCAAGTCAATGTGGAGCAGAAAAATGATCCGAAGGTTGAGCAGGCCATCGACGACAACTTCAACAAGGAGAACGTCCACGACATCATGCGAAGGATGCCCATGCCGGCAAACGAGGACGAGCGCCTCGAGGTTGTCAAGCAGATGGGTTACGATCGGGCGAATGTCGATGATTTGATCGGCGACGCTGATTTCATGGCTCTCACCAAGGAGGCGATGGAGGAGTTCAACGTCACCGACACCTGCATCAGCTCCATCGATGGCGACCGCGAGACTCTTCTCGCGGCGCCAGGGTTGGCTCCGTCCGGAGAAATGGCGGATATCAGCGGCTTCTGGATGCCAAGGGAGGCTACTTTTTGCCAGCACGTCATCATGAAGGGCGACGTGATCTCGTCCTCGGGGCAGATGGGAGCCGATACCATGCCGGAGTGTCCGCGTTTCAACGACGCAGAGTTGGGGGCGCTCGCCATGTCGGGGGCCTCCCCGGAACTCGGCAGTTTCTTCGGCTGCATGATGGCCGGAGCGGAGAACACCGACGCGAAGGACTCCGACGTCATCGACCTGCCACAGGGTGGTGGCAAGATGAATTACGGCGCAGCGCGGCTGTTTGGCCAAACCATGGGCAATCAGGGTGACATGCACTACACCGGCGCGCCGATCATGGTGAGAGGTCAGGCCGTGGGCACGTTCTGCGCTAACGACCGAAATTCGCATCGCCCGGATATCGATACGGAACGGCTCAAGGTGTACGCCGCCCGTGCGGCGAAGCTCATCGAGGAGAAGGCTGCCAAGCGCGGCTTTGGGAAGGAGGTGAACTAGTAGAAGCCTCAGCTGTAATGTACGAAGGACCAACATTTTTTGAACAGGTTCTCTGATTTACGACATAGCCAATTCGCAGTTCCGTCAGCCCTAGTACCTCACCTTAGGTCGCGCAGAGCATGGGGCGCCGATCCTTCGCGCGCCCGCGGGGGTCGCTGATGATCTTGGTGATCCTCGCAGCGTGCGTCGCCCTCGCGGACGGCCTCGAGGAAACCGGTTGGGAGGGAGCGACGGGGGAGTCAGGTGGGTCAGCGGGTGTCCAGTCAGACGTAGGGGAGACGGGCGGGTGGTGGCGACGGTCTCTCTGTAGCTACATTCTCCCGACCTCGGCGAGCAAGGCGAGAAAGGAAGGCATGAGGACGTGCGAGGCGTTCATGGGCGTTGGGGTGCATCGCGGGACTGGGGTTGCATCGCGCGAGGTGTGGTTCGACGTCTTGGTCGCGTTGCCCACGGTGCTGTTCGTCATGTTCCTGGCGTCGCACCTCCGAGCTAGCGTCGAGAAGCTCAGGGCGACGCGCAACCACGTCATGGCCACGTACTACACCAACCTCTGGTTCGTGTGCATCCTCAACCTGCTTCGGTGCGGGGTGCAGATGTGGCAGGCCTCGCCGCTGAACCACGTTCGGCTGTGGAACGCCCTCTGGCTCGCCACGCGATTCGGGATGGATTCGCTGGAGGTCTCGGCGGTGGTGTACCTATACCTCGCGCACGGACACAGCCGCGCGGTTGGGGCGGCGGCGGCGCTGCGGGAGACCGTAGTGATCGCCATGGGCGTCGCGGGGATCGACCTGCTGGCCAAATCGGTCCTGATATTCGGGTTCGGCGTGCAGGTCTTCGTGGAGGAGCCCGGGTTGCACTCGAGGGCGTACTTTTGGGCAAAGTGGGGGTACTGGGGCGCGAGGGCCTTCATCGCGGCGCTCGTCTACGGCGTCCTCACCGCGCTCCCGAGAACGCGGTACCGTGACTGGATGCCCGCGAGGCCGAGCTTCTACCGCTACACCGGCGTGCTCTTCGTGATGTACGCCGTGGAGACGGTGTGCGCCCTGTGCGTCGGGGGCGGGGTGAGCCGGTGGGCGTATTGCGTGTTCGGGCTGTGCAACTACGCCTACTACGCCTGCTACCCGCCCGTGCTGTACCTGACGTTCCTGGCGGATTACTTCAGGGAGGACGAGTACGAGGTGGAGAGCAGGTACTACAGCGAGATGGAGGAGGCTGGCTACTTCGACGACTTGGATGACGTTTAGAAAATTGATGAATATTTACGAAAATTGGTGTCGTTCGTCGTGCGCCCGCAGCGCTGTCAAGCCTTGGCCCCGCACTCCATGCAGAACTTCTGCCCGGCCCGATCGTATCTCGCCCCGCACTCACCGCAGAACCCCCCGCCGTCCTTCGCCTTTGGCGCGATGGCGCTCTGCGGCACGACGGAGGTTGCGCGGCCGCCGACCCCTCTCGACGGTCTCTCGTCGTCCGAGTCCGAGTCGTACTTGAAGCTTCCCGGTATCGAAGCTTCCCGGCCCGAGCCTCCTCCTCCGCCCGGGGCTTTAGGGGGCCCACCCGAGGCGGCGATGGCGGCGGCGCGGGACAGCACGCCGCGCATCCCCGTCGTCGGCGCCCTGCTACGAATTTCCTCCACGTGTCCGTCGTCGTCGTCCTCGTCTGGGTCCTTTCCGTCAAACATGGATCGAACGCGCCTGGCCAACACCTGCGCGTGAACCTCGGTGGAGTCGCCCTTCTCGTCGAAGTCCCTGTCCCACGCGTCCATGCCGCGATCCAGGAGCCTGTTGTGCTCGAACTGCGTAAGCGGCGCGGCGACAACCTTCCAAGCGAGGAAGCAAGAATCCATGATCTTGTACTTGCGGTGGTTATCGGCTTTGCGCAGGTGCGAGGTGCCGAGCTGCGACTGCCTCACCACGTCGCGCCACCCGTGGATGACGTGCACCCCGAGGTTTTCCAGCTGACACCCCGCGAGTAAACCGACGAGTCTCTGCATCGCCATCTTCTTCTGCTTCTCGTCCTGCACCAAACCGCGCCATTTGGCGAGGACAAACGCGATCGAGTTTCCAAACGCGTGCTCCATAGCCTTGGCGAGTTTTGCATCCATCTCCGCGGCTCCAGCGTTCTGCGCGTCGATCCACTGCGTGAGTGACGACCTGAGCAAGAGCCTCTGGTGCAGTTCCTTCGCGGAGGAGAACTTCTCCAACTTGGCGCGGCGGTACTCCACGTACGACCACCACCTAGCAAAGTACGTTCCCTGCGCTCGGCGAAGCGCTCGGGAGAGCATCTGCTTGACGGTGCCCATCTGCTTGCCGCTGGCTTTCCACGCACGCCAGGCGGCGAGGTAGAGCTGACGCTTCTTGGAGCGGATGAGCGCGTCGCCCGAGGCGATGGCGAGCTTGATCGCGGCCTGCTTGCGGAAGAATCGCTTGTTGCGGAGGATGATGAGGCGCCAGCCGGCAAAAATCTTGGCCATGTTGCCAAACATCATCTGCTTCAACACGATGGCGAGCTTTTCTTCGCGCCTCTTGTCCTCCTTGCGCAGTCCCAGGTGATAAGTCCACTCCCTAAAGTGCAAACGAAGGGACTTGAGCCTGCGGTGGCGATCGCACTTCATGATCTTGAGCCAGATGACGAAAGCGCGCTTGCGCACGCCTGCGGCCGTGTTCTTCTGGAGGAATTCGCTCTGCGTTCGCAAAAATTTAGCCACCGTGGCTTCCTCGTGCCACGCCCGCATAGCCTGCTTGCAGAACCTCTTCAGGCCGTTGCCCATAATCTGCTTCACTCTGAGCATGGTGTACGTGTACTTGACCCACTCAGAGAACGCTTTTTGCGTGAGACTGCCGAAAAACTTGAGCACTGCAGCCTTGTACGCCTTGCGCTCATCCTTGACAGCGTCAACAAACACGCACCACTTGTCCATGCACCGCTGCAGCAGGCCCTCATTGGCGTAGCCAATGGCTTGCGCAATCTTGCGCATGAGCTGCATCTCATTGGTGAACTCGATCCAGGTGGTGAACGCCTGCGCCTGCGCGCCGTAGATGAACTTGCGCATGGCCCGCTTGATCATCCTCGCCTCCTCCACCTTCTCAAGCCAACGAGCCCACGCGGCGGCAACGGTCCGGTTCATCATCAGCCGCATGGCGCTCTCTAGGATGTCCTTCATGCGGAGCTCGAAGTCCACCCACTTACGCCACTGCTCGAAGATGAAACCGACGGTGCGATTCATCTTCTTCGCGACGTGCTCGATGAGAATGCGGCGGCGCTCCATCTCGACGTCCTTCACTTGGACCCACGTCGAAAACGCGGCGGCGGCGGCTCGCTTGGAAAACCTCGCAACCGCGCGCTGAAGCTTATCGCGCATGTCGACAACCTCTTCCACGTATTCCACCCACCGGGCAAAGGAACCCGCGAGTGCCCTGTTCTGCATCTTCGCGACGGCGTTCGCGAGCTTGCGGTTCAATTCCTTGGACTCCTGGGTCACCTCCACCCACTTGCGCCACGTCTTACCCTCGATGGTGTAGGCGTAGAACACCAGCGCCTTGGCGATGAAGTCACGGTTTCGCCTACGTCGGACCACGACAGCCTTCCACCCATGCCACGCGGCATCCTTCGCCTTGCCCGCAAACGCCATGGCAGCCCTGGCCATGAGTCCCCGAACGTACACAATCTCGTCCGCGTTTTCCTTCCAGAGTTTGAGGAACTTCGCCTTGGATCCGCCGATGAAGAACTGCGCGGCTTTGCGCATGGTCTTCTCGTACACGACGTTGCGTTGGAAGGCGATGAAGGCACCGCGCGTGGCGGAGGTGAAGAAGAATCCGATGGCTCTGGCGGCGGCGGCGCGGGCGTTGTGGGCCTCGTCGGTAGCCTCCTTCCACTTGGCGAAGGCACCGAGCACCTCCCGCTGCGACATCTTTTTCAGCATCTTGGAGATGAGCTCGCGATGGTGCTGCGCCTCCTCCACCATGGCGCACCAGCGCTCAAACGCGGACACCATGTTCTTCTTGGCGAACCGGACGACAGCCTTCTCGAGCTTCTCGCGCATGTCCTTGGCCTCCTCCACCATGGTCAGCCAGCGGTCAAAGGCACCGGCGATCGCCCTGTTGCGAAGCCGGCCGAGCGCCTGCGCCATCTTCTCCTTCATCTCGAGCGACTCTTGGGTGTAATCTTTCCATCGCTCGAGCGCGACGGCAGCTTCGCGCAGGATGATCTTGCGGAGGATCTTGTCGCACAGGTCCTGGATTCGCTTGATCTCCTGCACCTGGTCGTACCACCGCATCAGCGCCGCGCGTTTCTGTCGGTTCATAAGGCGGATGACGGCGTTTTGCAGCACCGCCATGTTGTGTTTGTGCTCGGACACCAGCGTGGACCAGTGCGAGAAGGACGCGGCCAACGCCTTATTCTTGAACCGCAGGATCGCCTTGGTGAGCTTTGCCTTTGTCTCGAGCATCTCCAACACGTTCTCGTTCCAGCCGAGGAACGCGGCTCGAAGCGCGGAGTTCTGGAAGTAGCGAACCGCCTTCCAGATCATCTGACGCTCCTCGTTGAGCTCCACGATTCGCATCTGCCACGTCTGCAGCGCGCGGATGAGGGTGCCGTTGACGAAATAGGACACCGCGTGGCGAATCGCCTGCTGCTGCTCGCAAAACTCGAGCCAGCGGTTCCAGGCCATCCGCAGCGCGCGGTTGACGAACGCGGACACCGCCTTGGCCACCATCTCCTCGTGCTCCTGCTTGTTGATCACATACTCCTGCCACCGCTGGAAGGCCTTGAACACCTCGCGGTTGAGGAAGAACTGCACCGCGTGACGCATGACCCGCGCCTCCTCCACGCGCTCCCACCACCTGGCCCACGCGGCGCGTTTCTCCTTGTTCATCCACCACGCCATCGCGCGCTCGACGGTCTGTCGCATTTCCTCCTGGTCCTGGATGAAATTCTGCCACCGCTCCCACGCGGCGCTGAGCTCCTTGTTCATGAGCCTCTTGACAAACCCGGCAACCTTGAACCGCTGTTCGATGAGCTCCTGGGTGTTATCGCGCCAGGTGTAGAACGCGGCGGCGCGCTCGCGGTTCATGAAGTAGTTTGCCGCCTTCTGGAGCATCTCACGGTACTCGTGCACCTCGTCAATCATCTCCCTCCAGCGCTGCCAGCCGACGAGCATAGACTTCTTGGTGAAGAACATGAGTGCGTGTTGGATCTGAGCCTTGGCCTCCGCGGCAAAGACCATAAACTCCTGCCACCGCGCGAAGGCGGAGGCGAGTTCGCGGTGAAGAAGCCGGCCAAAAGCCTTAGCGGCGACCTCCATCTGGTGTTTGGTCTCTTGCACCGCATCCGCCCAGGTGGAAAACGCTCCGGCCATGGCGCGGTTCTGCATCTTGGCCGCGACCCTCATGAGCATGTCGCGCTGGTTCAGGATCTCGTCGACGTTCTCCCTCCACGTGCGCAGCGCTCTGACGAGACCGGACTTGAGCATGGCCTGCACGGCGTGCCTGAGCTGCTGCCTGTCGTGGTACGCGCCACGCCACTGCTGCCACCCCATCCGCATGTTGCGGCGCCTTGGAAGGTCGGAGATCCTGTCGAAGCACTCCTTCTCGCGCAGGCGGACGATGGTGAAGTGGGTCCACGCGTTGAACGCCGCGGATTTTGTGCGGTTGGCGAACCTCGCGGCCACCTTGTTGAGGAGTTCCTTCATGTGGATCGACTCCGCGGCGAACTCCTTCCATCGCATGAGAGCCCCGTAGGCAGCCATGGACATGAGTCGGTGCGCAACCTGCATGCAAACCTCCGCGAGTCGCCCCTGCTCCTTGGCGTACTCTTTCCACGCGCGCATGCACCGAACCGCGGCGCCGTTGACCATCATCGCCATCACCTTGCGAATCTTCTCGCGGTCGGAAGCCGCCTGCTCAACCTCGGCGGTCCACTTGTTGAACGCGGCGGCGAGCTTTTGGTTGGCAAATTTAGCCGCGATGCCGCGCAGCTTCTCCCTGGTATCCAGGATCTCCTCGACGTTCGAGCGCCAGCCCTCGAAGGAGCCCGCGAGCGCGCGATTGCGGAACTTGGCGGCGGCGCGCGCGAGCAGCTCCCTGCGGTGAATCTTCTCGTGATACGCCGCGCGCCACTTGACATAGGCCATCGACCTGATGCGGTCGCGCCGCATTTGCTCGGCGTCGCGGCCGAGTCCCTTCAGCGACGCCAAGATGGACTTCCACTTGGCGAAGTAGTACGACTTGGTGTTACCCCCCCACACGGTCATGGCGCGGGCAAACTTGAGCTGCTCCTCCTTGGACATCGAGGCGGTGACCCTCCAGGCGTAAAAGTACTTCTTCGTCACCTGCGCCCTGTGCGTCTCGTCCGCGGTGTGCATGCCAATCTTGAGCCGCGTTGTGAGCTCGCGCCAGTACAGGAACCTGCCGCGCAGGGTCTCGCCGTACCAGAACCTCAGCGCGTGAAGCTGCATGACGTTCTTGCGACCCCTCCACCTCGCCAGGCACCGGCGAAGCGTCTGCGCCTCCCAGAACGACACGGCTATCATCCAGTTCTCCACCGCCGCCTCCCTCGCGACTCGCAGCGACCTGAGCGCGGACGCGTGGCGCACCCACACCCGGAACGCGGCGGCCATCAGCTTAAAATCCGCGTATCCGCTCTCCGCCGGATCCTCGTACGCCAAACCCGCCTCGAACCCGTACGGCGACTGCCCGTGGTACGACCCCGGGTGGCGAGACGACCCCGGATACGACGGCGTCGAGTACCCGAAAGTCGAACCGCCGTACTGAGGCCGCGCCGACGACGGCTGGTACGCCCGGTGCGTCCCGACGTGCGCGTACTCCGCCTGGTACTCCTCCATGACCCGTCGCCTGGTCTCGGCGAAATCGCCGGCGAAGGTGGAGGGGGGCGCGGACCGACGCGCCCCCGCCGAGGCCGGCGCCGCGCGCGCGCTCGCGGGACGCGCGCTCGCGGGACGCGCGCTACCGGGCCTCCACGCGGGCGTTGGCGTCGGGCGGGGTCGCACGGGGGAGATGTGCGACGTCTCCGCGGGTCCCGTCGTCTGCCGCATCCGCTGCTTCTCCCTCTCGTACTTGACCCACCAGTTCGGATCCGGGTCGAGGGAGAGCTTGAGCAGGAAGCGGTAGTAGTCGGTGTCCTCCTCGGGCTCGATGCCGTGCTGCTGGAGGACGCTCTCGTACGCCTGCGATGGATCGGGGGAAACGTGAGGGCGGTTCCGATGGGTCAGTGGCTCGGGCCTCCGTTGTAAACTTTTGAACGCGAGGATATAATCGCGAGGAGCGGGAGCCGGATTGAGTCGGGAATTGGAGCGCGGCACCCACCTTCAGCAGCCTGAGGAGGGTGACCTCATCGGCCGCGCCGCCCTCGGACACGGCGATTTCCTCGGCGTGGTTCAATATGTCCTCCACGACCTGCGATTTCGGAGATGACGGGGGCGGAATGTCAGTCGGCGCGTCTCGCGGTGGGCCGGAAGCGGGTGGGAAAATTATGCTGAATTGGCGGGCGAGCGCCCCGGATCGCGCGTCTCTTGTGCGGTAGGACAGCCCGAACGCGCCGCCGCGGCCGAATAAAGTCCGAACGTGTGGGAATCGCACGTACCGTGTGATCTATCCGCCTCCAGTCGTATGTCCGAGCCGAGGCCGGGGCCTCTTGGTAGGGCGAAGGACCTCCACCCCGAGAATCCGGCGTCCGCAAGATGCCCACCATCGCGCCCGAAACAACCCAGCGACGGGTGTCTGGACCGCCTCTCCGACCGGGAACCCTACTCCTAGTGCAACACGCAGCTCGCCGGCTGCGCGCTTCACCCGGAAATAGCTCGCTCGGGGTTCTACACTGGCGCCGGACCGCCCAATTCCGACCTTTTGATAAATCCGGGCGGTCCTCGGGCAACAACCAACCAAATCCTCGTCATTTTCCGCTTTGAAACGGCATCGCAGTTTTGGTTCGCAGACTGGGAGGTTCGGCCAGTCATCCCGGACGAGGCCGAAAGAATCGAAAGGATCGAAAGGATCCCACGTTTCTCGCCCCCGATGCCCAGCGAGGTCGCAGGGCGAGCGTTTCCTCGGCGTTCTGCTCGCGCGAGCGCACGTCACACGCGCGCGCACCATGTCCCCCCCGATTGCGCTGAGACTCGCCGCGCTCGCGCTCCTCGTCGTCCTCGCCCGCGCGCAGACATCTTCGGCGCGGGTCGACGTGGCGACGAGGGCGGCGGGGAGACCTGCAAACGCCGCCAACCCCGCAACCGTCGTCGCCTCGCGGCCGTCCAACGTCGAAGAGACCCCGTCCAACGCCTCGTCGCGCTTCTTCTCCCCGTTCTACTGGGGTCCGCAGGGGTACGTCATCGGGCCGTCCTGGTTCGGCGCCGGGCTCGGGGGCGGTAACTGGCGGCCCATTCCCAACCACACGCCGTTCGGCCCGCCGGGATACAACCAGACCGAGGCGCCCGTCGTGAGTCCGGGCGACCCGTGCGTCTTCGAAAACTTCGACTGCAGCGTTTACACCTGCAGGCTCGGCGTGACCAACACCAGCCAGTCCACGCTCGAGATATTCGAGGACGAGTCCGGCAACTACGTGGCGAGGCAGAGGTGTTTCCTGTTGCTCGACGACTTCGACGCGTACGGGTGCAGACAGTGGGACCGACTCAAGCTCGACAAAACTAAGACGTCCGAAGGGCCGAAGAACGAGGGACCGTACGACTGCGTGATGCCACCGGGAGTGGCCCCGACGGAGACGTGGACGAACGACATCCATCGCCGCAGGTCCAAGCTCGAGTGCGAGAAGGTGCTGACCCCGGCGGAGCTCGCGCGGTTGGATCCGTCCGGTGCTTGCGCGGATCCGTGCAGAAGCGGCACGTGTTAAATGAAAAGCTCTTATTTCCATGATCTCATCGAGTCGCGTATTCGCCGTCACGCCGCCGCCTGGTACCTGACGGACGGCGCTCGCGCCCCCATCGCCATCAGCAGGTTACGGCCGGTGAACTGAACGTTAAACACCGGCGTCGATTTGGTCCTCAGGCTCGTCATGGGCGGTTTCCTCGCCGCCGCCGACGCCTTGTTCTCCGCCTTCACCGCGCCCGCCTCGCCGCCGTTGGCCGCGTTCAACGCCGATTGCGACACGTCCCACAGCTTGACGGTCTCGTCCGCGCCGCCCGACGCGAGCACCGTACCCGCGCCGTGGCTGTAGTCCAGCGAGTACACCGCGCCCCTGTGCCCCTCGAACGCGTGCGAGCACTTGGCGGTGGCGAGGTCCCAGACCAAAACGCCGCCGTCGTCTGACCCGCTCGCCATGCTCTTGCCGTCCGGGGACATCGCGAGCGACCGAACCCCGCCGCGGTGGCCGGTGAAGATTCGGACGCAATCGCCCGTCTGCACGTCCCACAGGCGCACGGTGCGATCGGTGCTGCCCGTCGCTATGTAGTTGGTGTTTGGGTGCCACGCGACGCAGTCCACGTCGGCGAGGTGTCCGACCATGACCCGCCGCGGCTGCGACTCGTCCATGGCCCACACCCGAGCGGTGCAGTCGTTGGACGCCGAGGCGAAGTAGTGGCCGGTGCCGCACCACTTGACGTCCCAGACGGGGAACCTGTGGCTCTTGTACGCGGCGAGGGGGATCTCCAGCTGCGTCGACCACACCCGAATCGTCTGATCGCGGGAACAGGAGAGGAGGAAGTCGTGCCCCGGGGAGAGGTCGACGCCGTGCACCGCGGCGGAGTGACCGACGTACTCCACGCACGGTACCGGCCTCGCGATTCGCGAGTTGGCGTCCAGCTTCTCGCCGTTCTCCCCAACGTTCGTCGCCGCCCCATCCGCGTCCTCCATCTCGGCGTCGTCCATCTTGTCCTTGTTCGCCTCCTCCCACTCGGCGAGCGTCATGCCCTCCTCGCGCGCCGCTTTTCGTCTCTTCGAATCCGAGTCGGTGCAGTACACGTCGCGGTTCGCCCCGGGCGTCGACTTGTTGATGTCCCACACCCTCACCACCGAGTCCGCGAACCCGCCCACGACGAGCGACGCGTCCGACGCGGTGACGCAGCAGTGCAGAAACTTGTGCGCGTGCGTGAAGGTGTAAAAGGCGACGGAAGGGAGGGCGCCGGGTCCGACGTCGACGCGGTATCGGATGTCTTCGATGGCGGCCCGGGTGTGGTGGTAGTCCAGCTCGGGAACCGGGATGACGGAGGGCACAATCGTCGGCTCGTACTTTCCGCACGCGTCCCCGCCGTCCTCGTTCTTGTCCTCCTTAGGGTCCTTCTTCTTCTTCGCGGGGCTTCTTCCGGGCTTATCCCCGCCGTCGCCGCCCTCCTTCCCGTCGCCGCCCTCCTTCCCGTCCCCGCCCTCCTCGCCGCCCTCCTCGCCTCCCTCGGCCCCGTCGCTTTTAGCCCCCGCGGCTCTCCTCTCCTCGCGAAGCTTCTCCTCCTCAAACTCGTCGAGCGCCAGGACCTCCACGCTGTCCTCGAGGACGCCCCACCGCCCTTGGTCGTACTTGGCGTTGAACTTGTCGATGCGCGACGGCGGGCCGACGCCGGTTATGACCTGCTTCGCGGAGAGCTCGGCTTCGTCGGTGTGCGGCGCGGGGTCGCCCTTGACGACGGTGACGGAGATGTGCGCGTTGAGGACGGCGAGCAGCGCCATCTGGTTGGCGTGGTGGAGGTACTTGACCAAGAGGTCGAAGGTGTACTGGCAGCAGGAGATCGGGATGCGGTTATCGCGGAATTTGCGCGCGGTGGCGTCGGATTCGGCGTGCGCCGGCGCGGCGACGCCGGCGAGCGCTCGAACATCCTCCTCGTGGAGGAGGAGGTGATCGGGTCCGAACCTGCGGTGGAACTCGCGCGCGACGTGGCCCTCGTCGCGATTGACGAGCTCCAGGTGGCAGTAGACGAACATGGGCCAGAGGACCCGCATGAGTTCCGGCTGCGACGCGTTGGGGGACGGGGCGGGTTCGCGTCAGCCGCGGGGCGAAAACCAACATCCGGGGCGACCAATTTCTAGGGTAAACGCGTGTTTTGGAACCCATCCGGGGTGGGGACGCACCTTGTACATGTCCAGCGAGTGGTTCACCCAGTCTCGCAGGAGCCTGTAGCCCTGCACCAGCGAGTTGGGGTCCGCGTCCTCCTCGTTGTAGTACAGGATGTGGTCGCTGATTGCGGCGTCCGGGCCCAGATGGGGCACGAGCGCCATCTCCGTGAGCTTCTGGGACTTGCTCTCCTTGAGGAAAGCCTTCTCGGCGTCCTTGTAGCCTCGCTTCTGTAGGTAGCGAAGCACGATGCGATCGAGCGGCTCCTCCGCTGACATCTCTTCAACCAGGCACCACCGGGATTGTCGACCGGAGAGTCACCCCCGATACTCACCCGACTCGCTCGGCTCGCGCTTTGCCGATCGGGGCGGAAAACGAAGAAACTTGAAACCCGCACACCGCAGTCTGGCAGTCTGGCAGTGGAAAAATTGGCGCGCGGCGCAGCAGGGATTGCAATTTTTACAGTGTGCCGAGCAGGCGACGACGCGCGTGAACGCGCGGGATGTAAACGCGAGCCTGCGATTCACGTTGCTAAATAATATCTATCGCTTCTTCGAGGACTTCTTCTTGTCGAGCTTGCCCGGCGGCTCTGGCGCGGGCTCGGCGGGCGACTCCCCGTGCGCAGCGGGCGCCAGCTGCGACACTACTCGAGTCGGCTGAGAGCGCCCCACCCCCGCCTTCCCGAGTTCCCTCCTCACCGTCTCCTCGACGATGGACCCGACGCTCTCGAGGAGCTGCTCCCTCAGCTCGTTCAGCTCCGGCGTGAGGTGCACCTTCTTCTTCGGCTCACCGACCAGCCCGTCGTCGTCGTCCCACTCATGATGCTTCTTTGACGTTGAGGAGTGCCCGGGTGAATGATGCGGCGACCCAGACTCCTTGAACTTCATCAGCCGCTCGCGCTCGCTCAGCATCTGTTCCCGCACCGACTTTAAGCTGAGCAGCGAAACTGGCATGTTCTTACTCTGCGCCATCTTGCGGAGCACCGCCATCTGCCGTCCCTGGTGGCCGCGGAACATCCGCTGCATGTACATTGCCAGGCTGTTGATCTTGCGATAGTATTGCGGATCCGAGTTTCGCATGATCATCAGCTTGGCGCTTACCGTGGCCCTGAATCTGAATCCGAGCGCGTTAGTGAGGAAATCCATGCTCTCACCCACGGGCGGCCACGACGTCGGACCGTTCAGTTCCTTGTGCGCCCTCATGAACCGTTTGAATTCCTTCACGATGCGGCTCGTCTCCACGATTTTCTCCTGCACAATCTTTCGCACGATGATCTTGCGCAACATGACTCTGACGGACGGAAAGTTATCCATCACTCGCTCCAGCGTGTCCTTCTTGAGCGTGAAACAATCACAGAAAGTGAGTGATACCGCCTTGTACCCACGCTGCATAGTCCGCCAGAGCATGTCCTCCCCGAAACACGCGTTATCCCCGATGGTTCGCACCCGCCCCTTGCACATCACCACGCCGCTTTTCAGCACAAAGAGCTTGGTGCTCTCATCCCTCTCCCCGATGATGTGCTCCTCGGGCGGGAAGGTCTCCAGCACGAAGTTGAAGCTGAGCTCGATGGCCACCTGCTCAGGAATCCCGTGGAAGATCTCAACCTTGATCAGCCACGCCGTGTTGATCTGCGTGGCAACCTCCTGTCGCATGCTCGGCGACATGAGGTCAAGGAGCTCGCCCCACGAAATCTGGTTTGTGACCTTGCGCCTGTACCTGAAGAACGCGCGGAGCCTTCCGGCCAGGTCTACGTCGATCTTAGCCTCCTTGATAAACAGATTGAGCCGGTCCATCAGCTCCTGGAACTCGGTCTCGCGGTAGTTCATGCTCGCTATGACGCTGCAGATCGAACCCACAATGTACGCATACACCGAAGCGCCCACCAGCATGCCCACGGTGAGGAAAACCCGCTCAGGTTCCGTCTGCGGCGTGACGTCTCCGTATCCGACGGTCGAGATGGTCATCGTGGCCAGGTACAGCGCGGTGAAGTAGAGAGAGCGGGCGGTGACGTGCTCGTCATTGTTGTCCGCGTCGTTGTACAGGCACTCGCCAAAGTAGTAGTCAGTGACCCAGTTGCACCGCGACTGTTCCACGACCTTGACCAGGTGCCAGAGGCACGCCATCCAGTGCGCGATGAACAGGGTGCCGACGACGAACTTAACTAGCTTGAGCGCGCCGTAGTTGATGGTCATCGAGTTCTCAAACCTCGCAAAGATGCGGCTCGATCGGAGAATTCGGAGCAGCTTGGCGAGGCGAACGATCCTCACAATTCTCAGGATCTTCAGGTTCGCCTTGCTCCCCGTGGCGAGTGTGATGTCGTCGTAGGGTAGGATGGATATGAAGTCGATGATAAAGAACCCCCGCAGGTACCGTTTTGCGATCAACTTCCTGTCCGAGATCATCTTGAGCAGCTTCTCGTCGAAGTACATCAGGTTGAAGTTGAGGATCATGTCCGTGAAGAATGCCAGGTTTATGACCATGTTCACGAAGTACATGGGCGACAGGCGCTTCTCCTCCACGAACGCCACCTCAAACGGAGTCCATATCGCGGTGTACAGCAGCAGCCACATCGTGAGCATGTCCCATCGCCGCATGAACGTGGAGAGCGGGTGCACCAGGCCCCACGGCACGGGCACCGACATCGGGTCGTGGCGCTTCGCAATGCTGCCGAACAGGTGCTTCTCCGCGGTCTCCTGGTCCATCTCCTCGCCGCCGTCGACTTCGTCCAGCCTATCCCACCGCCCCAATGTTTTCAATTTCTCCGGGCTCGACTCGTTCGAGCTGGTGCGCGCGGAGTCTCGCATACGATTGCGTGCGCTCAAGCCCCCGGAATTTAGCGAATCCGCGTCGGCCACTGCGGACGCGGGTGCGGGCTCCACCCTGTTGGACTGCAGCCGCCGGAGCGACTGAATGTACTGACGCGTGGATACCACATCCTCCTCGCGGTCCTTGTCGTCCGACATGGTCGCCGTCCCTTTTCCCACTTCCCCCGCCGCGCGCTCCGTCCCAGTCGGCAGCCCGCAGAGGGATAGCCGATAACACCTGGAAATCTACTGCTACCCTCGCCTGCTGACTTGACGTAAATTCAGCCAGGTGGCGCGCCTCGCTTGCGACGCTTTAACGCCCGCGCGCCGCGCTGCAGAAGCTGCGTGTGACCCGGGTGGCCTGTATGGATCGACCTCGGCGTCCCCAGCCCTGCCTCGGCGGCGTCCCGGTGTGCAATTCACGCCGCGTTGTCGAACGTCCAATTGGCCCAATTTGGCCCAATTTTGGCTTTGTTACCGTTCGACCTAATTGGAGGAAATAAACCCCCAACTGCCAGCGCACCAGTCAGCTTTTGGGGACGAGTTTCCAACCAACCATAAGGGTTACTCCAGCGAGTGCTAACTGTGCTTGCAGTCGCAGCGGAGACGATAACCTTCGTAGCTTTTTGACGGCCAACCGCATCCGAGATCGAGGAAGAAGCTCGGTTTTGCGGAACGTCGTGGCCCGGATCGCCCCGCCGTCGACGAGCACTGCTCGCCGCGCACTGGTCAGGCCGCTCGCTCCCCGACTGAGTCTTGGTTAGATCCGAATAGTCCGGATCTCACGGAGACGCGCGCGAGCCAACCCTCGCATCGCCACGGCTGTGAACGAGGAGCCGACGAGGGGAGATCCCGGATCTTCTGCCGATTCGCCCCGCGCGGCTCATTTTTTAAGGCACCCACCATGGCGTGGCTGTCCAACGTCCTAGTCTACACGGGCGGATACCTCTTCCTGGTGTTCATAGCCGTGTGTCTGGCGACCGGGCTGTACTACCTGGCGGAGATCGTCGAGGAGTACACGAGGGTCACGAAGAAGGTTCTCACGTGGGCAATCAAGATCAGCGTGGGCATGAACGTTGCGCTCCTGGTGATCGATCGCCTGCCGTTCCTGTGCATCCTCATCTCGTGCGGCGCGCAGGGCGCGTACTGGACCCTGCTCAGGCGATTCCCGTTCATGGAGCTCACCTCCCCGGAGTTCCTCGGGTCCGTCGGCATGCTCATCCTGAACCACTTCATGTGGATGCGCCACTTCAAGCACGACGATCCCGGGTACGGCCACTACGACGGCCACTCCGTCGAGTACCTGCTCGGTTTCTTCCTCATGGTGGTCTGGATCGTGCCCTTCGGTTTCTTCATCTCCCTCGCGGCGAACGAGTCCGTCCTCCCCGGCGGCGGAGGCGTGGGTCTGAAGGGCAGCGGCGCGAGCTCGGACGGGCTCAGCGGCGGAGGCGGGTTTCCCGCGGGTGCCGTGTACGGCACCTTGGACGGCGGGATGGGCGGCAGGCGGAAGCGGGCGAACGTCGTGCTCCAGGTGCTGGACTTTGGCAAGGCGCAGTGGGATAAGTTCACGAAGAAGAATCTGCCGGGCGTTATTCCGGGCGGGATGTACACGGGGAGCTACAAGGAGAGGACGTTCTAGCCGACGAGCGACGCAAAACCTGAAAATTCTAAAACTCTTACACTGATCGAAATTTATCCATTTTTCCGGGAGCGTCGCCCCCGGGAGTCACGCGACGACGATGGCGCGCACCAAGGCGAGCTTGTCTAACCTTAACAAATCCTGCGAGGGCGTCATCGAGGAGTACGAGAGGGCGCACGGAGACTGCGCGAACGAAGACGACGCTTTGTGAGCCGACTGATATTATTCATACATCTCTCGTCACCACTCACGCGACGGCGGTCTCCGCCATGGCCGTGGCGGCCTTCTGCGCGTTGAGCCTCTGGTTGATGGACTTGAGCACCTCCAGGCTGCTGCCCTGCACGAAGTGCCGCCTGAGCGTCGCCTTCGCCACCACCACCGGGTCCGTCGAGCTCGCGTCGCCATCCTGGATCAAGATCCCCCTCCGCTGCATCTCCTCAGCCTGCTCCAGGAGCGGTTGCAGCTGCCGCGCCGCCGCGACGATGGCCGCCGCCGCCCGCTCGGCCTCGTTCTTCCCACCGGGCAGCCCCGCGAAGAACGACGAGTTCTCCTTGCCGTCCTTCAGCGCGGCGGCGACGTCCGCGTGATCCGCCATCTCAGCCTCCAGCTTGGCGCACTGCGCCTCGCAGTGGCTTTTCATGGCGACGTGGTGCGTCAGCCTGCGACGCAGCTGCCTGAGCTCGTCGTCCAGCGCCTTCTCCTCCTCGACACTGCAGCTCGGGAGGTTCTCCGCGAGGTCGTTCGCCTGCGTCAGCTCGTCGGGCACGGCGAAGACGTCGGTCGCGCACTGCTCGGCGAATCGGCCAAAGTTCCGCTCGATGTTGGCCTGCGTCGCCTTGTATACCGCGTCGAGGCCGGCCTTGAGCGCGGCGGTGAGCTCGGGGTCGTCGGGAAGCTCCTGTGCGAGACACTCCTCGAACGCGTCGAATCCATCCGCCGCGTACGTCTCCACCTGCGAACGGGGATGGGGCCGAGGTCAGTCCGGGCTTTCCGGGGGGGAACGTTTATTTTTGAATGCCGCGCTGGTGCGAGGGGCGCGGAGGCGGGGTATCGGGAGGCGACGGGGCGCGAAAGCGCGCGCGGTACGCACCACGTTGACGATATCGTCCATGATATCGCGGCTGCGCACGGGGTCGACGCCCATCTTGGGCTTGGGCGGTTCCATCGCCATCGTGCGCTTCGAGGAAGTCGCGCACCGCACTCTGAGAAAAATTCGAGCTCGTTAACGCACATGACACGAAAATTTACGAAAAACAGTTTCCGGTTTTGTGACTGATGACACAGTCGTTTGAATATGATATTTACGGTTAATGATATTTTACGGCCGTTTCGTCACAGCGAGTCCTCCGGCACCGGCTCGTCGCCAACCCACGCCCACCACAACGCCGCTCCCACGACGTACAACACCGCGATGACCCCAAACACCGCGCTCCAACTCTGCCCCGTCGCCTCCAGCACCCACCCCGACAGCGGAACGGCAATAATCCCCGCGATCGTGGCGCACGTGTTCCCGGTGGCGAACACCAAACCCGCGTGTCGAGGCGCAACGTCGAGGTGCGATACGCTCACGCCCGCGAGCGTCAGCGCGCTCAACGCCAGGCCGACGTCCACGAGCACCGCCGCGGCGAATATGTTGGCGTCCGTGGCGCCCGCGCCGCCCAAGACGGCCGCGCCCGCGAGACAAACGGCGGGTCCGACCATGCCGACCGTCTGAAACGCCCTGCGAATGAATTTGGTTGAAAACTTTCCCTCGCGGAGCCACTGATCGGCGATGACGCCGCTGCCGACGCCGACGATGCCCTGTATGAAGTAAGGGAGCACGGTGAACGCGGGGAGATCGCCGAGGGGTACCCCCAGAGCCTCCTCGAAGTACGTCGGCAGCCACGATAGGAGCCCGTACCCGCCCCACGACTGCGCAAACTGCGCCACGCAGATGGCCCGCACCTCCCTCGTCTTCACCAGCGCCAGCCACTCGTCGATTACGCCCGGTTTCCCAGCCGACTCCGCGCCGTATTTGCCGCCTCCGTTCGCCGCATCGTTGACAACCTTGAACGAGGACGCGGCCCAGAACGGGAACCAGAAGATCGCGGCCGAGCCGAACGTGTAGAACGCCGCCTCCCAACCCCCCGCCAACACGACAGCCGGCGTCACTCCAAACGCAAACGCGGCGCCCCCGTAAGAAGCCGCGGTGACGGCCGCCACGGCCGTGCTCTGCCTGTCCTTCGGCACGTGCCTCGATATGAGCGAGTGCACCGCCGGGAACGCGACGCCCTCCCCCGCGCCAAGCGTGACCCTCGCGGCGACCAACGGGATGGCACCCGCCGCCGCGGCCAGGGGCGTCACGAAGGTGGCCAGCGACCAACCCAAGACTCCGAGCGCCAGCACGCGTTTGCCCCCGAAGGAGTCCGCGAGTCGCCCTCCGACGAGCTGCGTGAGGGCGTACCCGTAGAAGAACGCGGAGAGCACCCCGCCCGTCTGGATCTTATCCCAGCCGAAGTCCTTGGCCATCGGTATGATGGCCGTGCTGATGTTGGATCGATCGGCGTAGCACACGAAGATGGCCACGGCTGCCAGTAGGGTGAGGGTGAGCCAGTCGTTCTCGCCGTCGCCGCTGAGCCTATCCCCCGGCTTGGATCGACCCGCTGCACTACCACCGCTGGCGTCGAGGGGCGCAGAGAACTCGTTCGGCGCGCCAATGCTGGACGAAAACGTGTCCTGTCCCGTCCCCGGGATGTTGTCCGCACGCGCCCGCACAATCGGCGTGATTCTGACTCGGCACGCGCTTTGGCCCCAACGGCGCGGGGTCACAGCCGGGGTGATGGCGCGGCCCCCGGAAGCGGCTCGCCTCGATCTGCCGCGCCTGCATGACGATCCTATCAGCACCACCGCGGGCGATGCAAGCGACATCATCGCGCCCGGGGGTGTGAGCGGGGACTCCGGGGACCGTATTTCGCTCAACTGTCAAGATACGCTCGACTGCGTCCGTCGTCCGAGTCAGATATGGCTCAGAGATATTTTCCCCTCTGCGTCGTGGTCACCCAGCGGTCACTTCGAAGGCGCGCGAGTCGTTGAGGACGGCGATATTGCATCGTCCTCGCGCCCTACACACCCCAAGCTTTACACCCAGCCCGCGAAGACACTCCTCGGGGCGGGTCCTGGCCCGCTTGACAGCTCGGTCTCGAGTTCGGATCTCCCAGGGAAAAACGGTTTCGAAGGACGCGGAAAGAGACCACATCGTATGGCCGCGACCGCACCCGCGACGGCCGAGTACATCCCCTCGCGTCGTAGCCTCGAGCTCTGTCCGCGTTCATACGATGTGGTCGAGCGCGCGGAGCTCGACACGCTCTGCGTCCAGCTGGAGGGGATGCCCACGGTGCGTTCACCCTCGGACCGTCGAGAGCGAAGGTACCAACTTTCGCTAACACCCGCTCGTCTCCCTCCCTCCGATGCAGGTTTCCATCGCCCAGAACCCGTGTATCGGGATCCCCGGCGCGATGTACGATTGCGCCCTGGCGCTCGCCAGCTTCGTGGTCGACGAGATCATCGTTACCAAACGCGAGGGCGATCCCGCCGCGGCTCGGGCCATGAGGATCTTGGAGCTCGGAACGGGCAGTGGAGCGTGTGCTCTGCTGGTGGCCGCCGCCTGTTCCTCCCGGGGGGTCCCCGCGAGGCTCTTGTTGACGGACAGGAACCCAAAGTCGGTCGACCTCGCCCGCCGTAACGCCGATGTGCTCCAGCTATCTTCTGGAAACGTCGAGATTGACGTCGCCAGGTTCGCGTTTGGCGAAGATGTCGGGACAAACTTGCCGACCGATTTCGCCACCCCCGACGTGGTTGTCGTGTCCGATGTGTTATACACTCCCGAGTCCGCCGTTCCCCTCGCGCGCACGCTCAGGCAGCTACTGCGCCATGACGACGATGGCGAGTCCGTGCTCGCGTCCCCCGCGGACAGGCGGCAGCCCGCGTGCTACCTAGCGTGGCGGCCGAGGTCGTGCAACCCCGACAAGGTGACCGCGGTGAAGGCGTTCATCGTCGAATGCGGGGCGCTGGGGCTGTCCGTGCACGACGCTATCCGGTCGAACGGGCGGGCGGCATCGAATGCGAGGGTGTGGGACGAAGCGGCGGGAGGTGAGGGTTGGTCTCAGACGTACGATCCGGCAAACGCGGCGAGGGAAGGATTGCGAATTTTGAAGATAGAATCCACGTAGCTAGTGAAACAACACGTTAGTGCATAAAGGATGTCTAAGGCAGCACAGTGTCGGTGGAGTCCAGGAGCGAAGGCATCATCACCGGCGCATGATACGGGTCCAGCGGCGCCCCTCCGCAGTTGCAATTGTCCACCTCGCACATCTCCCACAGCTTCACGCCACACCCCTCCCACAAAGACTTCTCAATCCTCTCGAGGTGCTCCTCCCCGGGCCACTTCCCATCCTTCGTCGCGAGCACCGCGCCGATGTACGCCTGCCCCGCCACCTTCGCCGCGCCCGCGTAGTAGTACAGCGACCAGGAGAGATCGTCCGCCGCGTCCACTATGCGCCAGTACTCCAAAGAAGTCACGCCGTTGTCCATGAACGAGAAGAAGAACGTCCCCGGGGTATCGCCGCGCTTGCACCTGTAATCACTTCGCCTCCACACCTCCTTCCCGTCCAGGGTTTGCACCTTGAACACGGGGTTATACCAGAACGAACCCTTGGCCTTACCCCTGTACCAGATCTGGTACTGGCACGGGAAGTGATCGTACGCGGGGTTCTGGCCGGCGACGGCGAGCCAGCTGTACGGTTTTTTTCCCTCGCCCTCGCCGTAGTGCCCCTGCATGATGGCCTCGGCGACGTCGTGCGTCAACGGCTCGCCCCTGAAGTGTGTCATGGGGAGCACCTCGGGTAACTCCGGGCGAACGGCGTCGTTCCCGAGGCAGTTGTGCTTGTGGAGCATGCAGCGCGCGAGGAGCTGAAACTGATCGTTCTGGTAGCTCCTGATGCACGTGTACGTGCAAACCTGATCGTTCAGGCCACAGGCGTCGATGCAGTCCAGCGAGAGCTTGCACCTGTCGTTCTTGTAACACTCCAGCAGCTGCTTGTTGCAGTTGCTGGCGATGCACCAGACGTTGCCCAGGTTCAGGTCCTGGTTGATGTCCACCGCCGGGACTCGGACGCCGCTCGCGTCGACGAGGAGCAAGTGGAGAAACAGAAGATCGAGGTGGTTCTTTCGATCGAACAAACCGGTGACCTGCTCCATAAGCCGCAGGTCCTTGTTCGCCTGCCCCCACGGCACGAGTTTCGCCTCCATTCGTCGCAACTGCGTCACCGGCTGATACACCACCCTGGTCTCGGCGTCTAGGACGTCGCAGCATCCGAGCGCAGCGCCGGTTGCCACCCCGGAGAGCGCCGAGGCCAGATCAGACGCCAGGGCCTTATCCTGGATGTCAACGCACACGAACACATCCGCGTCCCTCGCGGATGCCTTGATGTCCTCCATCGGGGCGTCGTGCGCGAAGACGTCCATGGAGAAGCCCGGGTCCACCCACGTGAGCCTCATCGCCATGTGGCGCATCACCTCCATCCAGTCGGGACCCGCGCCGTACTGGGGCAGGCCCGGCGGGAACGGGAGGAACGACTTGGCGCCGTTCCCCGGGACGATCGCGACGAGCTTAACCTTGCGATCGGCGTACTCCGCGGGGTTGTCCACGAGCGTCGGGGACAGCACGGCGCCGGTCTCGATCGGCGCGCTTCCCGGAGACGTGGAGACGGAGGGAACTCCGCGCGCGATGATCGTCCGAACGCACCGCTTCGGCACGCCGCGGTTCGCCCAGGACGGCGCGACCCGCGCCGCTCGCGCGTTCACGGCGCGCGAGATCGCCGCAGCCTGCATGATTCTGTCGGATACGCGCCTCGAGTCAGTGGTTGCAGGTGCGGGAGATCCTTTTCCACGACGTGTCGCTCTCAGGCGGAGATTCGGACAGCTGGACTGCGAGATTTAGACCCATAATCCTGGGAAAAAACAGGCGCACAGGCAAACAGTCAGCACGGGTGAGAGCCGGTGGAGGCGGCAGCGGAGATCCTGCTCTGC
>Ga0181573_10001132_pt1 | contig 26661 bp, 23 predicted proteins | sample 101ome_25_FD_148643 | JGI IMG/M metagenome (GOLD analysis project Ga0181573, IMG submission 148643) | Coastal salt marsh microbial communities from the Groves Creek Marsh, Skidaway Island, Georgia - 101409BT metaG (spades assembly) | ecosystem: Environmental > Aquatic > Marine > Intertidal zone...
CTGCTTTGATAAGATTTTGCTTTTATATGTCAACAAGCGCCGGATCATCGCGCCCCATAATGCGAAAGGCCTCGACCAAGGTCACGTTACAGCCAAGCCGCGCATGCGCTTGTGCCATTTCAACGCCAATTGGCCCGCCGCCAATGATTAACAGATGGTCAGGTTTTTCCGGGTCAGCGAAAATGGTTTCATTGCTGTGAAAATCGGTTTGATTCAAGCCCGGAATCGGTGGCAGCAACGGCTGTGATCCGCTGGCAATGACGATATATTTTGCCCGGACGTGATGCGTTGCTGATGCCACCGCGCGCGGGCCGGTAAAATGCGCCATTTCCGGAATGACAGTGACGCCAAGCGCCTCAAATCGGGCGATCGAATCATGCGGTTCAATTTGCGCAATCACATCGGCAACATGCGCTTTGACAGCAGCAAAATCAATATTTGGCGGGGTGTTTGTGATGCCCATTGCCGCATTGCCATTGGCAAGATATGCCGCTTTTGCCGCGGCCAACAGCGCTTTTGACGGCACACAGCCACTATTCAGGCAATCACCGCCCATTTGGCCGCCTTCAAACAGAACAACGCGCGCTCCCATTTGCACGGCACCAGCAGCAAGACTTAATCCGCCCGAGCCACCCCCAATGATGCAAATATCGGTCTCAATCTGTTTCATCATGCTGTCCTTTTGCGGCTGGTTTTTTTGGCATTGGCCTTTTTGCCGCTTGCCAGCGCCGCACCATGATTGGCAAAAGTGACAAAGCGCCAAGCCCCGCCAATGGCAGTAAAATCGCGGGGCTTGTCAAAACACCAAGATCGGGTGTTTTGCCAGCGGCCAGAATATGATCAAAGCCGCGCCCCACCGAAATATAGACCGCAGTCCCCGGAATGATGCCAAGACAGGTTGCGCCGATAAATTGCCGAAACGGCATGCGGGTCAGGGCTGGCACGATATTAACTGCCCAAAACGGTGCCGCTGGAACCAGCCGCAAAGCCAGAAGATAGAAAAAGGCATTTTCTGAAAAGCCCTTTTCAAGCTTGGTAAATAACGCTCCGGCGCGTTGGCGCAATAGATCGGTAAATAGATTGCGCGCTGCCAGAAACACCAATCCGGCGCCGGTTGTTGCTGCGGTGACGACCAGAATAACCGCAGGCCAGCCAAGAACCGCACCGCCAGCAAGCGTTAGCAAGCTGGCAATTGGCAAGGAAAAGGCAACGGCCAGAACATAGCTGCAAAAAAAGGCAAGATAGCCAAGCCAGATATGATCGCCGGCAAAGCTTTTAATGGCGGCGTAATGCGTGCTAAGAAAGCCCCAGCTTATGATCTCACTGGCACCGCTGGCAAAAAACAGGGTTAATCCGACAAGCAGAATTGCCGGAAGCAAAAGCCGTTTTACCGCTGGTGGTTTCATGTCCAATGCCTTGTTTGTTTCTTTGCCATGGTGGCGATCCTATCCTTGCTGGATTTCATCTTAAAAGCGGCCTATAAATTGAAACAAGGGTAATCATCAATGGCCTTCTCATGCGATTATGGTCATAAATCCGCCATAACATCATGGTAATTTGGATCATGAGATGGGCGGATTATGGCAAGGCAATACAAGCCGTGATTTTGGCGATTTTGGTAAAATGGTTATCCGATCGGCCAGCTGCTTGCCAGAATTAACAACGGCTAACAATATGATAGTCGAAGATAGAGAATTAAGATAGGAACGCCAATCGTGGGTGGTGATCAGCAAACCGGCAAAACTGCCGCAGAACAGGCCAAGCAGGAAAAAGCAGACCGGCTTGCCAAGGCGTTGCGCGACAATCTTCATCGCCGTAAAGCGCAAGCCCGCGCCCGCAAATCGCCCGAGATTGACACAGCCGAAACTGGCATGACAGCGCCGGTAGAAACAGATAATTCACCAAAGGGTGATGGTTAGATGACCCAATCGCGAAACCCTGATTTAATACCCAAAAGCAAAGGCTAGCAGGCGCATGGATGGTTTGGAAATTGACGGCGGCAAGCCGCTTCATGGCGATATTATCATCAGCGGTGCGAAAAATGCCGCTTTGCCGCTGCTTTGCCTTGGTTTGATCACCGATGCGCCATTAATTCTGGAAAATGTACCTGAACTTGCCGATACGATTTCGATGGAAGGCCTGCTTCGCCATCTTGGGGCTGATGTGACGCGCGAAGGCGAAATTGTCACCATGCGCGGTGGTGCGCGGCAATATGATGCGCCTTATGATCTTGTTCGAAAAATGCGGGCATCGGTTCTGGTTCTTGGGCCATTGCTGGCGCGTTATGGCGAGGCACGCGTATCCTTGCCTGGGGGCTGTGCCATTGGCACACGGCCAGTTGATCTTCATGTTCGTGCGATGCAGGGGCTTGGCGCGGTGGTTGAACTTGCCGATGGCTATATTCAGGCGCGCGCACCAGGTGGTTTAAGCGGCGGCCGCGTGGTGTTTCCGATGGTGTCGGTTGGGGCAACCGAAAATGCACTGATGGCGGCGGCTCTTGCCAAAGGGCCAAGCGAGTTGGTGAATGTTGCGCGCGAACCCGAAATTATTGATCTTGCCAATTGTCTGAATGCGATGGGTGCCAAAATTACCGGACATGGTGCTGGCACCATTTCGGTTGAAGGTGTTGATGAATTGCATGGGGCAACGCATGCGGTGATTTCCGACCGGATTGAAGCTGGCACTTTTGCCATTGCCGCCGCGATGACTGGCGGTGATTTGACGTTGCAACGAACCAAGGCGCGCACGCTTGATGCGTTGCTTATGCTGCTTCGGGAAACCGGTGCCACTATTACCGAAACCGATGATACAATTCGGATTGTGGCGAATGGCCGGCCTGTTGCAGCCGATATCACAACCGATCCGTTCCCGGGCTTTCCAACTGATTTGCAGGCGCAATTCATGGCGATGATGTGTATTGCTGATGGCTCGTCACGCATTTCCGAAACGATTTTTGAAAACCGGTTCATGCATGTTCCCGAATTGTTGCGCATGGGTGCCGATATTCAGGTTGATGGCGGCATTGCGATGGTTCGTGGGCGCGAATTTCTAACCCCGGCGCCAGTGATGGCAACCGATTTGCGTGCGTCGGTATCTTTGGTGCTTGCCGCGCTGACAATCGAGGGGAAAAGCCAGATCAGCCGGATTTATCATCTTGATCGTGGCTATAGCAGGCTTGAAGAAAAGCTTGGCAATTGCGGGGCACATCTTCGCCGGATAAAGGCGTCGTAAAGATGCATGATCTGGCCGGACAATTGCGCCTTTTGGCGCGTGATGAAGATGATGTTGCGGTGGTGTCGGCCCTTTTGCAAGATGCGATCATTCCGGGTGCGGATATGGAATTCAAACGCAATGCAGGCCAGTTCATCATTGTTGCCAACCGGTTTTGCTGGGAAATCCCGCCGCTTGACGGTGTGACAAGCAGTGACGGAAAACCGGTTCACGAACGTCGACTTTGCGGCATTTGCATTCGCCATGTCACCGCGGCACAGCATCATAATTGGCCAGCCTTGCGGCAAGATGCGCTTTTCAACCTTCTTGCGCTTCGCCATGTTGATATGGCAGAACAGGCAGGCGAAGGTGTGGGCCTTCAATTTGAATTTTCTGGCGGGTCAAGCCTTCGGCTCTTAACGGATGAAATTGATATTACGCTTGCTGATCTTGACGCGGGTCACCCGACAAGTTTACAGCCAGCGCATGATGTTTAGGCGGCCAATTGGCTGCTGGTGAAGTGGAAAAAGCATATGGCACGACGGCTGGATTTTCATTCCGCTAATTTCGCTGCGGATTTTGACGCGCTGCTTGATAGCAAACGCGAATCAGATAGTGATGTTCATGATGCGGTCGCTTCGATCATTGCCGATATTCGCAATCATGGCGATCAAGCCTTGCTGGCGCTAACTGCAAAATTTGATAATCTTCACGCTGAAACGGTTGCCGATCTTGCGGTTGGCCAAGATGAAATGGCGGCTGCCCTAAATGGCCTTGACGCTGATTTGCGCGCCGCATTGGAACTGGCGGCCGACCGTATTCGCCGCTTTCACGAAAAACAATTGCCCCAAGATTTAGCCTATCAAGACGATGCTGGCGTCCAGCTTGGCATGCGCTTTACGCCGGTTGATGCGGCTGGCCTTTATGTGCCGGGTGGCAAGGCTGCTTATCCATCATCGGTTTTGATGAATGCAATTCCGGCAATGGTGGCGGGTGTTGAACGGCGGGTGATGGTTGTGCCGGCGCGCGATGGCGAAGTCAATCCGCTGGTGTTGGCCGCAGCTTCGCTTGCTGGGGTCAGCGAGGTTTGGCGTATCGGCGGGGCGCAGGCGGTTGCCGCGCTTGCCTATGGCACGCAAACAATTGGCCAGGTTGATAAAATTGTCGGGCCGGGCAATGCCTTTGTTGCTGCCGCCAAACGGCAGGTTTTTGGTCAAGTTGGCATTGACAGTATTGCTGGCCCTTCGGAAATTCTGGTTGTTGCCGATGCACATAATGACCCAAGCTGGATTGCGGCTGATCTTTTGTCGCAAGCCGAACATGACGAGGCCGCGCAATCCATCCTGATCACTGATGATGCCGATTTTGCTGATGCGGTTGAAGCAGCGGTGCAAGCGATGTTGCCGCAGCTTGAACGCGCCGCGGTTGCTGGCCAGTCATGGGCGGATAATGGTGCCATCATCACGGTTCCGTCGATGAATGAGATGCCAGCGCTTGCAAACCGGATTGCGGCTGAACATCTTGAACTTGCGCTTGATGATGCGGCTGGCTGGTCAGGTAAAATCCGACACGCAGGTGCCATGTTCCTTGGCCGTTATACGCCCGAGGCGATTGGCGATTATGTTGCTGGCCCAAACCATGTTTTGCCAACCGCGCGAACCGCACGATTCTCATCCGGGCTTGGCGTCGCCGATTTTATGAAGCGAACAACGATTGTGGCATGTGATGCTGATGGCTTTGCTGCCATTGCGCCTTCGGGTGTTGCGCTTGCTGATGCCGAAGGGCTTGGGGCGCATGCCTTATCGATGCGGATACGAATGAACCGGTAGGGATGTAATGGCTGCGGACGGGGAACAAAAAGACGAAAACCGGCTCGTCAAGATTGATCTTGATGATGCTGGCAAGCCCCGTCGATCTGCCGAGGCCGAACAGGAACGCGCAATCGCGATCTATGACATTCTTGAAGATAATATTTTCCGTCTTGAGTCACAAACAGGGCCGTTTCACCTGACGCTTCGTCTTGAAGGGCGGCATGTTCATTTCGACATTCGCCAAGCCAATGAAACCCCCTTGAATCAGTTTTTTATGGCAATGGGGCCATTGCGCCGCGTAATGCGCGATTATTTCCATGTTTGCGATACTTATTATGACGCTATTCGCACCAAATCACCGTCACAGATTCAGGCCATTGATATGGGGCGGCGCGCTCTTCACAATGAAGGGTCGGAATTGTTGCAGGCACGACTTGAAGGCAAGGTTGAAACCGATTTTCAAACAGCGCGACGCCTTTTTACCTTGATTTGTGTTTTGCAAAGCCGCTAGGGGGCAAAGACCAGATATGACCATTCAAACTTCAGCTGCTGATGACAGCCGTTCGGGCAAAAAGAATGTTGGGGCTATTTTATTCGCCTGTAACATTAATGCGGTTCGTTCGGCGATGGCCGAAGCCATGGTAAAAGTGACCTTTCCAAAGGAAATTTTTGTCGACTCATGCGGTGTTGCACCCGGCAATCCGGACGGATTTGCCATTGCGGTCATGGCGGAAATTGGCATTGATATGGGGGCGCATCAGCCCAAATCTTTTGATGATCTCGATAGCGAATTTTACGATGTCATCATTTCCTTTTCGCCCGAAGCGCATGCTGCCGCGGTTGAGCTGACGCAAAGCATGGATTGTGAAACGCTGTATTGGCCGGTTGATAATCTGGCCGAACTAACCGGATCACGCGAAGAACGTTTGCGCGCCTATCGGCATGTGCGTGACGATATTCAATCAAAGCTGGAAAAATACTTAAATAAGCCAGTCGCAGTAAAAACTTGACCTTTTTGCCAAATTTGCGCATGTCTATGGCTCAATTTCATTTGATGGAAAGGCTAACATGGCCAAGGAAGGCGTAATCGAGTTTTCAGGAACGGTAGCGGAACTGCTGCCAAATGCGATGTTTCGCGTTAAACTCGACAATGATCACGAAGTGCTTGCTCATACCAGTGGCAAGATGAGAAAAAACCGCATTCGGGTGCTTGCTGGCGACCGCGTCAATGTTGAGATGACGCCGTATGACCTCAGCAAAGGCCGGATTACCTTTCGGTTTAAATAAACACAGCCGCCATGCCATATGGTGTGGCCCTTTCGGCTTGCGAAGCGGCTATGATGCTTTAACGCGAACGAGCAGGAGTGCAAGTCGGCGTGCCAAAGCAAAATCATCAAAATCCCCAACAGCTTGTGCTGGCCTCGGCATCACCGCGGCGGTTGGATCTGCTTGGGCAAATTCACATTATCCCTGATCAAATTTTGCCAGCCGATAGTGATGAAACGCCGCATCATCAAGAACGCCCGAATGATTACGCACTGCGTATGGCGTGCGAAAAGGCATTGCTTGTCGCCAATCGGCTAGCGGGCGCGCGGGCGGGTGCCTTTATTCTGGCTGGTGATACCGTGGTGGCGGCCGGGCGGCGGATCTTGCCAAAGGCCGAAACCGAACAACAGGCGCGTGATTGCCTGTCAATTCTGTCGGGCCGGCGACACCGTGTCTATGGCGGGATTGCGCTATGTTTGCCGGATGGCAGTCTTCGTCATCGGCTGGTGACAAGCCATGTCCGTTTCCGGCGGCTTTCGGTGCTGGATATTGATCATTATATTGACCGGGGCGATTGGCAGGGCAAGGCTGGCGGGTATGCCATTCAAGGGCTGGCGGCACGATTTGTTCGCGCGATTGATGGCAGCTATTCGAATATTGTTGGTTTCAGCCTTTATGATGTTGCGGCGCTGCTTGATGCGGCTGGCTGGCGCGGTACAGACCAATTGCCTAGTCAAACCCTGCCCTCTGCATGATGCCGCCCGCCATGCACAAGCTTGCCGTCACAAAATTATTTCACGAAATCGCCCCTGGCCAAACAAGGCTGGGGTTTTTTGGCAAGGATGATCGGCTTTTAGATGTGTGGTTCGATCCGCTTCATCGCCCGAATTTGATTGGCAGCGTCCATCATATCCGCATCGAACGTGTCTTCCCCAACCAGAATCGTGCCACCGGCCGTCTTGATGATGGCGTGCTGGTCAGTGTCAGATTGCGCAAGGGGGATGCGGCATTGGCCAATGCCGGTGCGGTTTTGCCAGTGACCATTACCGCCGCGCCGCGTCACGGCAAACCGTGGCAGGCAATCATTGGCGCCCGATTGGCAAGCGACGGCATGATTCTGCTTATTGGCCTTTCCGACGGTGCTGCGGCGACCGCGCTGTCAAACCGGATTCCGACTGAGCAACGCGCGGCGTTAAAGGCACGTTTGGCAGCCGAAGCAATGGCTGAATTGCCAGCGGGGTTTGGCGTGATTGTGCGCCGAAACGGGGTGGATTTGCCCGATTTTGCCAGCGAGGTTTCGCGCCTTGTCGGCATGTGGCAGAAAAGTGCCAGCGACCTGCCAAAAAACCAAACAGGCATTATCTTTGATGGCGGCGGTCTTTTGGCACGCGCAAAGCGGCTTGTCGGTGATGTTGTGGTGCTGGATGATCCGGCGAATGCGGCCGCAATGTCTTGCCAGCTTGATGATGCGATTGCCGCGGCCATTTTGCCAAAGACCCCACTTGCCTGTGGTGGGCATTTATGGTGCGAGCAAAGTCATGCGCTCTGGTCGATTGATCTGGATAGCCATGGGGTAACGGATTTTGACCAGCTGTTTGATGAAGCGGCCAGCGAAATTGCACGGCAAATCCGGCTTCGTGCGACGTCGGGGCCGGTGCTGATTGATGTGCCGCGCATGGCAATTCCAAAGGGCAAAAAATTTCGCAAGGCATTGCAGGATGCGCTCGCCAATGACCCACGCCAGCCAGATTTTCTTGGCATGACCCGCGGCGGCTTGTTGGAATTGCAAATCGCGCATGGCGAGATGGCGCTTGATGCGGTCATGCAGGATCAACCAGCGCAAGACGCGCTTGCGGGTTTGCGGCTTGTTATGGCACAACCGGCCTTTCAGCCGGTCACGCTGGCGGTTAGTCAGGGCATGGCCAGTTGGCTTGAGGGGCCGGGCAAGCCCGCCCTTGACCAGCTTGACAGACAGCTTCAGCTTGTTGTCTGGTCGGATGATACGCATAATCAAACAGCGCATATTCTTGGATAATGGCGATAGATGATGAGTGACATAAAGCGAAACCAGCAATCAGAAATGGCAGAATCTGTGGCGGGATCTGCGGCGGAACCTGCGGCAAAGTCTCTACCAAAATGCCCAACCTGCGGTGCGCCAGCCGATGCCAAGGCACGCCCCTTTTGCTCGTCGCGCTGCGCCGATATTGACCTTGGCAATTGGTTTCAGGGGAAATATGCGATTCCGGCGGTTGATGCGGCGGATGATACGATTATCGAAGCGCTTCTTGCCGGTGATATGGCATCAATGCAAGATGAGGATGAGCGCTAGTTCGCTGCCAGCGCTGTTGGTCAAACAAGCTTTGGTTTTTTAGGTGAATTCAGGCTGGACAGCGGCAGGCCAAGCCGTTATATCCGTCATATCAGGCGTGTAGCGTGGCAGCTTTCTGGAAATACAGATCGCTGTTTGGTTCGCGCCCGATTGTCAAAGCGGCACCATTCGCGGCCGCAAAGATGCCCGGGTAGCTCAGTTGGTAGAGCAGCGGACTGAAAATCCGCGTGTCGGTGGTTCGAGTCCGCCCCCGGGCACCACTTTTCAAAACCTTAGTTTCCTAAGCTCAGCCTCAATCACAGCCTGTGTCGGTTGGTTGATCTTATCTTGAGTTTAACGACCCAAATACGCGCTTGTCACTCGGAAAAGTGCCCCAAGAGTGACCAGAGAGTGACCGAAGTTAAGCTGATTTTTATCTATGTTGACCATGCTTTCTATTAAGCAAGGGTTGGGTGTTGAGCAATCAACAGTATTTGCGCATGTGCGCACGGTGTGCATGAGTTTTTATGGAAGTTTCTGTGATATACAATATTAGGCATAACCTCTAGATGTTGATCAACAGCGAATCCCGATCAAGCGAAGAATTCTTGTAAATCGGCAAATAGGCGCTTCCAATGGCTCGTGCGGTGATACCAATCTTGGCTTGATGAAGCTGTGGCAGGTGCAGACCCTTTGTGTTGTAGTCACAAAGCGCTGCATCGGTCATCCGCAGCAGGTCAGCAGTGCGGTCGTTGGGAAGTCCGCCAGCCAGAATGACCGCATCGAGATCTAAGATCGAGGCCGTGGCAGCAATTGCAAAGGCAAGACTACGCGACGCGCCCTCGGCCCATTCGCTAAAGACCCTGATTGTGGTGTCATCCTGCTCGCCGTAATAAAAGGAGTGCGGATCTTCTCGCCCGGCCGCACGTGCCAGCGCCTCAAACCCTGTCAGCGAGGCCTTTTCTATCAATTGCGGCGGCATCTCCGGCCCACCATCATCAGTAAGCAGTGCCGTGGGAAGTGAGCCGATGGCAGCCGTCGCTCCCCGCGAGCCAGTCTGCAGCTGGTTTGACAGTACCAGCCCTCCACCGACAAAACTGCCAACATAGAGATAGAGGAAATTCTGGATGCCCTTGCCAAGACCGAAACACAGCTCAGCGAGACAGGCCGCTGATACATCATGAAGAAGATAGGTTGAAGCGCCAATCCGGCGTTCGACTTCGGCAACAATATCGACATCATTCCAGTCGGCAAGCGCTCCGGCGGGAAGATTAAGTTCGCTTTCCCACCCGGCAAGCGTCCGTGGCATCGCGACACCGGCACCAAGGATGCGCGTCTGCTGCTCGGTTGGCAGGTCTTTCAGCAGACCGGGCAGATTTTTATCAATCAACCGCAATGTCGCTGCCGCATCCGGCAGCGCAAACCGCTCTGTGCGCCGGGCCAGCACCGTGCCGTCAAACCCCATGGCGATTAGGTCAAGCGAACGCCGCCCAATCTTGACGCCAATCGACACCGCACCAAGTGGATTCAATGCGAAAGGCGTTGATGGCTGGCCAACGCGCCCGCGCATCTTGTCGCCGCTGAGCAGCAATTCACTGGCAATCAGGCGCTTGACGATAACCGTCATAGTCTGCGCTGACAGCCCGGTCATGCGCGCCAGATCGGCCTTGGTCAGCCAGCCATGCCGACGCAACAACGAAATGATGAGCCGTTCATTATACTGTCCGACACTGACCTGATTGCCGCCATGAAGCGAAGCCGAAATATGGTCGCCAATCGGTGATTGGCCGGCCGGTGACCGGTTGTTCATCAGGAATGCCTCCTTGCGTTCTATGGGCAAAATAACATCACCTCTCCACAAACACAATTGCGCCGATGATGACCGACGGTCATGCGCGTCGGCGGATCGCCGATACCGCAGCAGGCTTTTTATCTTACGTTATTGCTATCTTTTATTAAATCAAATTGAATTATTAATTGACTGTAGCGTGTTGATGATGTAACAGGCTGGCGTTATTCGTCAGGGAGCCGGATATGAAACAGGTTGCGATAAATGGATTTGGACGGATTGGCCGCAATGTGCTGCGCGCGCTGATCGAAGCGCCACGCGACGACTTCCAGATTGTCGCCATCAATGATCTCGCACCTGCCGAATCCGCCGCGCTGCTCCTGGAGCTTGATTCGACACATGGACGCCTGACCTGCCCGATCAACTACGAATCGGACTGTCTGGAAGTTGACGGGCGCCGCATCGCCTATATGAGCCATCGTGAGCCCGAGCAATGCGCCTGGGGTGAACGCGGGATCGATCTGGTGATGGAATGCACAGGTATCTTTACATCCGCCGCGGACGCTACACGCCATCTCGAGGCGGGCGCGGGCAGGGTGCTTGTTTCGGCACCGTCAAGTGGTGCCGATGCAACAATCGTCTATGGCGTCAATCATGACAAACTCACATCGGACATGCGGATTATCTCGAACGCTTCCTGCACCACCAACTGTCTGGCACCGGTGGCTGCCGCGCTTCATGAATGTTGCGGCATCAACCAGGGATTCATGACCACCATCCATGCCTACACAGGGGACCAGAGCCTGGTCGATGGCGATCACAGGGATCCCTACCGGGCTCGCGCCGCGGCGCTGAGCATGGTGCCATCGACGACCGGTGCCGCGCGCGCTGTCGGCCTGGTCCTTCCGCAGCTTGCCGGGAAGCTTGACGGTGTTGCGATCCGGGTGCCTACACCAAATGTATCGGCTGTCGATCTTGTGTTCGAGCCAACCAGACAAATGTCGGCCAAAGACATCAACGCGACTTTGATTGAGACTGTGGCAAGAATGGCGCCAGTGATGAATGTGACCGACCGGCCATTGGTTTCGAGAGATTTCAACCATGATCCCGCTTCGGCCATCGTGCACCTTGATCAGACGCGCGTCATGCCAGACGGCATGACAAGGGTGCTTGCCTGGTATGACAACGAATGGGGTTTTTCGAACCGGATGCTGGACACCGCCACAACAATCCTGAAACTCTGAAACTCTGGAACCCTGAAACAAGGGTGCCAGAATGACGATCAGACCAATGCAGCAGAAACCGTGATGATGAGTGACGCAAAAGCAACATCTGTCGATCTCAGCCCGAGCGACTACATCATCGTCGTTGGCCCTGACGATCGGCCTGTTTCCGGCGCTTGGCTTCACGTCACCGCGCTGGACTATGCTTGTTACAAGGGGGTGTATTTTTATGGCTAATATCAGAAAACGTGGTGACAAATGGCAGTTGCAAGTGCGCCGTTAAGGCTTTCCAAGCCGCAGCAGAACATTCAATAGACATCAAGAAGTAGTCGCAGGGGCAAGGGCAACCATCTTTCTGACAGCTGTCTTTTTGCTTTGACTTATCAGTTTTCGCATATGACCTTTGAGGCACTGTTCAAAAAAGTTTACAAATAAAAGATGATTGGCTACACTGCATGAAATCGTTTTCATTTATTTATTTAATCACCTAAATTTAGTTAGTGATGGTTGCAGCAACTTTCCTGTAACTAATGTGGTGCACACTAACTTACAATACGAAACTAACAGTTATGAGCAGAGGAATAAAAATGAAAAAACTTGGTATCGTTGCTGTGATCGGTGCGGTTGTAACGGACGTCAATATCCCAAGCGTAGCTGGCGCGTGACTGAAAGGAAATATTGGGGCCATATGGCATAATCCATGACTATAATTGCTATAGACGTTGGGGGAACGAATGCGCGGTTTGGCATTGCCGAAACCGACAAAGGACCGGTGACTGGGATCAAAAACTTGATTTGCGCCGATTTTCCAAGGCTTGAGGACGCCATCGATGCGTATATGGAAACCTCCACTGATATGCCATCGCTAGAAATAGATGCCATAAGCATCGCTGTGGCCGCACCAGTAATTGGCGATAATATCGACGTTACTAACAATCACTGGCAATTCAGCAAGACAGCATTGCTCGAATATCTGCCTATCAACAGCCTCCTAGTTATTAATGATTTCACGGCCCAGGCCCTTGCACAGACCGATCCCGAAGCAGTTGGTAATCAGCTCGTCCTAAATGGTGCATCCCGTGTTGACTCTCCCTTGCTGGTGGTTGGCGCCGGGACGGGATTGGGCGTTGCCACCTTAATCCCAACCAATAACGGGTATCAGGTGATTGAGGGCGAGGGCGGCCATGTTTGTTTTAGTCCTCGTGATGAGCTTGAAGTAGAGCTCTACGCATATTTGCGAAAAACAAGGCCTTATGTCAGCGCTGAAGAAGTGATTAGCGGCCCAGGACTTGAGAGGATCTACCGTTTTCTTTGCAATCGTGAGGGGGTAAATCCATCCTGCCGGCAAGCAGCCCATATTGGCGCCGTCGCCTTGCGTGAGAAAGGTCTAGAAAGGCAGGCAGCGTTGATGCTTATAAATGCGTTAGCCACAGTTATGGTTAACAATGTGCTGACCATGGGATGCTGGCGTGGGGCGGTTATTGCAGGGGGCGTTGTTCCGCGCTTGGCTGGGCTTATTCCGGAAAGCCATTTTATAGAACGATTTCGCGAAGTTGGCGTAATGTGGAACGTTCTGGAGGATGTTCCGGTGTGGCTTGCAACTGATACGTTGATAGGTCTGGATGGGGCTAGGAAGGCACTGACCAACCCTAGTCTTGCTCCACGCGTAATTGCGAAAACATCTAGCCGCAGGCCTGAGCCAGAGGCAGAAATGCATCTTAGTTAAAGAAAAAGCGATCCTGATGACTGAAACTGAAACATTGCCTAAATCCGCCATAGTCCCTGCCAGCGATTACGTGATTATTGGTGGCACCGGCGATCTGTCGGTACGCAAAATATTTCCAGCACTTTTTATGCGCTACGCGGCGGGGCAGGTGACGAACGACTTCCGTCTTTTTGTTGTCGGCCGACAAGAGATAAACGCAAGGGACTTCCGAGAAAAACTCGAATCCCATTGCGCCTCGTTAATGTCAGGGCTGGACGTCGGTGAGGAGGTTATGGACCGGTTCATGGAACTGGTCCAATTTGCTTGTGTTGATATAAGTCAGCCGATGAGCATGGCCGGGCTTGCCGAAACCCTGTTACCATTGGCAAGCGATGAACGCCCTGTTATCTTCTATCTGTCGATTGCGCCATCGCTATTTAGCGCCGCTTCCCAGCGTATTCACGAAGTTGGTCTTGCTCTGCCCCAGAGCCGACTTGTTGTCGAAAAGCCGCTCGGCCATGATCGCGCCTCATCGCGGGAAATCAACGATGCGTTGCTCTCGGTATTCAGTGAAGATCAAATTTACCGGATTGACCATTATCTTGGCAAGGAAACCGTCCAGAATCTGATGGCTTTACGTTTTGCAAATGTGATTTTTGAAGCGCTCTGGAACAACCGTTATATCGACAATATCCAAATCACAGTCGCGGAAACCATAGGGGTAGGCGACCGCGCTAGCTACTATGACAATTATGGTGCGATCCGAGATATGCTCCAGAACCACCTCTTGCAATTGCTTTGTTTGGTAGCGATGGAACCGCCTGCAAGATTTAACGCCGATCAGGTTCGTAACGAAAAACTACGTGTTTTGCAGGCGCTTCGCCCTGTCGACGCAGAAAACCTTACCCTCGGCCAATATCAGGATTACCCCCATGAAGTTGGCGTAAAAACAACGACTGAAACCTATGTTGCGTTAAAAGTGCTGATTGATAACTGGCGAGGGTAAGGTGTGCCTTTCTATATCCGAACAGGCAAGAAGCTCAAAACCCGCGCGTCAGAAATAGTTATCACCTTTAAAAACCGTCCCCATGATATCTTTACCAGTGATGGTAGTGTAGATCAGGAGGCCGAAGTTCCCAACCGCCTGATCATCAGGGTACAGCCTAATGAAGGGCTTACATTGTTGTTAACGTCTAAAGAGCCGGGACCGGGGGGAATGCGGCTATTCCCATCTGAATTGAATCTCAGTTTCGGGGAGACATTCCAAGAACGTCTGCCAGAGGCCTATGAACGCTTGCTGATGGACGTAGCGCGCGGTAACCAAACTCTGTTCATGCGCCTTGATGAGGTGCTCGCTGCATGGGAGTTTGTCGACCCACTAGTCGATACGGTCACAAAACGCATCCCGTTGATTTACCGCTCAGGATCGATGGGCCCTGCCGATAACTTGCTTATAAAGGATGCGAGGTATTGGATAGACCCGAAAGAGGACTTATGACGCTTATCGGTAAAATTTCTGCATTCCTAGAGGCTGGTCTCTCGAAGACTGGCGAGGTTAGTATCGCGCTCTCTGGCGGTTCCAGCCCTGTTGCGCTTTACGAAGGTTTATCCGCAGTTGATCTGGATTGGGCGCGTGTTCATGTAACCTTAATCGATGACCGGCTCGTACCCTCGGACCATTTTGACAGCAATCAAAAACTGGTGCGCAATACTCTGTTACGTGGTAAGGCTCGAAAGGCACAATTTACTCGGCTCCAGGATTGGCAGGCTGGTCACTCTCCTGATATCGCGATACTTGGCATGGGGACAGATGGGCATTTTGCATCTCTTTTTCCTGCCATGATGAACGATGAATCAGCTTTTGATCTTGCGGCTGATCCGGCGGTGATCACCACACCCCCGTTGGGCAATCCGTTGTATGCGCGCATCACAATGAATTTATCGATGATTTTGGCAATCCCCCATCGATTGCTGATGGTGATTGGCGAAGAAAAGAAAGCTGTTTTGAGCGACGCGCTGAATGGCGCAGACCTTCCTCTGACCAGGTTGCTGGCCCATAATGGAACCCAAATTTATTATGAGAGGACCTGATGATGGCTGAGCTTAATCCTGTTGTTGAAAAAACAATAGAGACCATCCGCAGAAGAAGCCAAAAGACGCGGGTAAATTACCTCGAACGTGTTGCGATGATGGAGGCTGATCCGGACAGCAACCGGGGTATGATCGGCTGTTCCAACCTGGCGCATGCTGCTGCCGGGGCAACCCATGATCAGGCTGATCTTCTAACGGGTCAGAAACCTCATATTGGTATTATCACAGCCTACAATGACATGTTGTCGGCGCATCAGCCTTATGAAAATTTCCCTCCTATACTGAAGGCCGCTATTCGACAAGCTGGTGGGACAGCCCAGGTGGCGGCGGGCGTTCCAGCAATGTGTGACGGCGTAACTCAGGGCCGACCGGGGATGGAATTATCGCTTTCTTCAAGGGATGTTATAGCCATGGCTACTGCAATCGGATTGAGTCATGGTGTCTATGACGCTGCTTTATGTCTTGGTGTGTGCGACAAGATTGTTCCGGGGCTTGTTATTGGCGCGCTTAGTCATGGTCATGTTCCTGTCATCATGGTGCCGGCAGGGCCGATGTCAAGCGGCCTTCCGAATTTTGAAAAGGCAGCTCGACGCAAGGCATTTGCCCGAGGAGAGATCGGCCGCAATGATCTGCTCGAAGCGGAGGTGGGATCCTATCATGGCCCTGGCACCTGCACGTTTTACGGGACTGCGAACTCAAATCAGATGTTGATGGAAGTAATGGGTTTGCACCTCCCTGGGGCAGCGTTTGAGCATCCCCACAGCGATCTACGTCACGCACTTAATGTGGAAACTAGCTTCCGCGCTGTTGCCATCAGTCGCCGTGGCCAGGACCCTCGCCCAATTGGCCGAATGCTTGATGAGCGAAGTTTTGTAAATGCCATCGTTGGTTTGCATGCTACGGGCGGCTCGACCAATCATACCCTTCATCTGCCTGCCATGGCGGCGGCCGCAGGGATCGAGTTGCGCTGGGATGATTTTGCTGATCTATCGAAGGTTGTTCCCTTGTTGGCGCGTATCTATCCCAATGGATCGGCGGATGTGAACCATTTCCACGCGGTGGGGGGAATGGGCTTTATAATGCGTGAATTGCTGATGGCGGGTCTCCTGGATGGCAGTGCTGCCACGGTCTGGGGTAAGTCACTTAACGATTATATGGTCGAACCTAAACTTTCTGCCCATGGTGTCGAATTCGTAATGGCACCTGAAACTTCGCTCGATATGGATATACTGCGCCCATTGTCACAACCCCATGAGCCTAATGGTGGCCTTGCCATCCTTTCCGGCAATCTAGGTCGGGCAGTTATCAAGGTTTCTGCGGTAGATCCAGCGTATCATCGTATTACGGCACCAGCGGCAGTGTTTGATAACGAAGCTGACGTCAAGATAGCCTTTGACGAGGGTCGGTTGAATGGTGATGTTGCCGTGGTGGTGCGTCTTCAAGGCCCACAAGCCAACGGCATGCCTGAATTGCACAGCCTTACCCCTATACTAAGCAGTCTTCAGCAGGAGGGGCACGCCGTCATGCTGATCACCGATGGTCGTATGTCAGGAGCGTCAGGGCGGGTGCCGACGGCGTTACATGTAACACCTGAAGCTATAAATGGTGGGGCTATTGGTGCTATTTGCGATGGTGATATGATCACCCTTGATGTGGCAACAGGTAAACTGAGTGTTGAGGCAGATTTAAGTCAGCGGCCCCAAGTCAGGTCTAATACATTTGAAGGTGGTTTTGGCCGTGAGCTGTTTTCCAGTATGCGCGATCAGGCGGCATCTGCGGAAGCAGGTGGAGGCATCAATCTCTTGCGGAGGTATCAATGAGTGTTCAATCCATCATGGCTATTGGGCCAGTAATTCCTGTTGTTATTATTGATAATGTTAATGACGCTGTTCCCTTAGTTGATGCGTTAGCCGAGGGTGGCATCGGTACGATCGAGATAACATTGCGTAGCCCAGCGGCCTTAAATGCCATCGAGCTAATTTCAAAAGAACGTCCAGACATGACCATCGGGGCTGGGACTGTCCTTAATCCGCAACAAATGCGTGAAGTTCACGGGGCTGGAGCTGATTTTGTTGTCTCTCCTGGTGTGTATCCAGAATTGCTCCAGTCAGCGAGGGATTGTGGGGTGGTATTTTTGCCCGGTGCCGCTACTGCGTCTGAAATGATGCTTCTGCTGGCAGATGGCCTCACCGCTATGAAATTTTTCCCCGCGACCGCTGCGGGAGGACCGGGGTATCTGAAGGCGCTGGCCTCGCCCCTCGCCGATGCGACGTTCTGCCCGACTGGTGGCATCACCGCCGAAACCGCGATGGATTGGCTGTCTCTGCCTAACGTCCAATGTGTTGGTGGCACCTGGGTCGCACCAAAAGACATGATCGCAAAAGGGGATTTTCGGGGAATTTTTACAAATGCCGTGGCATGTTCCGCGCTATGTCAACAGTAAGCTGGGTCTGTGATCGGTGGCTGTATGGGGGCCATGGAACTCGGGCCTTGGATCCCGGACCTTGTTTTAAGCACGAGCACAAGTCCAGATTGGGTAAAGATTAGATTGGAACCAATAAATGACAGCTGAACAACTTTTTCTCGCCTCTTTGGCAGCGGTGACATTGGCTGCTGAGTCAGTGCCTGTTTCATCAAATCAACAGATGAGGCTCACTTACTACTCAGACTGGCCTAATATTCGAAGCGCTGTGCAGAAAAACCCCCAACAGGAGGCACGCATTGCTGAGATACTTAGCAAGATGACCCTGCACGAGAAGATTGGACAGATGATTCAACCCGATATGCGTGAAATCACGCCGCAGGAAGTCGAGGAATACAAAATTGGATCGATTCTTAATGGTGGCGGAGCTTGGCCAGCAAACAATAAATACTCGTCTGCATCCGACTGGGCACAAGAGGCAGAAAAGTTTTACCAAGCTGTGGAGCGAGCCTATGCCGGTCGCGGCTTTCGGGTGCCTTTTGCGTGGGCTACTGATGCTGTACACGGGCACAACAACGTATTCAAGGCGACGCTTTATCCTCATAATATCGGACTTGGCGCCGCGAACAACCCGGATCTCATTGAAGAGATTGGAGCAGCAACGGCGCTTGAAATAGCGGCAACAGGGCTGGACTGGACGTTTGCCCCAACAGTCGCTGTTCCGCGTGACTACCGTTGGGGAAGGGTCTACGAAGGTTACTCCGAAGATCCTCAGATAACCCACAGTTATGCCAGCCGTATGGTTCGCGGCCTACAGGGTGACCTAAGTCAGATTTTAGCAGAAGATAAAGTCATATCCACAGTAAAGCACTGGGTAGGCGATGGCGGCACACTAAAAGGGGTTGATCGTGGTGAGAATCACTTAAGCGAGGAGCACCTAATCAACATTCATGCGCCTGGTTATTTTTCAGCCCTTGAGGCTGGTGCCCAAGTAGTTATGACCTCATTCAACTCCTGGCATGATCCAAAAAACTATGATCTTATGGAATCAGGTGACTACAACTACAAGCTACACGGTAGCAAGTACATCATCAACGACGTTCTAAAAGGGAAATTGGGATTTGATGGCGTCGTAATCACCGATTGGAACGGACACTCAGAGATCAGTGGATGCTCATCAGGCAACTGCCCTCAAGTGATTCTGGCGGGTAATGACGTGGTAATGGTTACTGCTCGCAAAGATTGGAAACAATTCTTTGCAAATGTAGTGACGCAGGTCGAGGCTGGTCTAATTCCCATGAACCGCATCAACGACGCCGTGACTCGTATCCTAAGGGTAAAAATGCGCGCTGGGCTTTGGGACAAACCCTCTCCAGCGGCACGCAGATATGCTGGTGAAGAGGGTCTTCTTGGCCTAGGATCGCATCGCGCGCTCGCTCGCCGCGCGGTGCGGGAATCTCTTGTACTACTGAAGAACAACCCAGATACCCTCCCGCTCTCCAGTCAAAGTAAATTTTTAGTCCTGGGTAGCGGCGCAAACGATATACAAAAACAGACTGGCGGGTGGTCGTTGTCGTGGCAGGGTGACGAAAACCTAATTGATCGTGACTTCCCAGGTGCAACAACATTTCTCCAAGCGGTACAGAGTGTGGTTGGTACAGGCAACGTCTACACCGACCTAGAAAATGCACCACAAGACGCTATCGCATTGGTTGTAATCGGTGAGGACCCTTACGCTGAGATGATGGGCGATATCAAAGGGTCGCGCACTCTTGAATACGCTAAGATCAAACGTTCTTATGCGGCAGATTTGGAGCTACTTCGTGCTTTGAAATCTTCGAACCGCAAGGTCGTAACGGTGATGTTCAGCGGCAGACCATTGTACGTCAACGAAGAGATTCAATTGTCTGATGCTTTCGTTGTAGGGTGGCTACCCGGCACGGAGGCGGGCGGCATTACCGACGTATTATTCGAGGAGTTTGGCTACGATTTCCGCGGCCGACTAAGTTTTTCCTGGCCAGCAACTAAATGTGGAACATCAATCAACGTAGTTCCCTCTCACATACCTAACCTTAAACGCCCAGAGCATGAACAAGACCTCAACGGAGAACATGCACCTCTGTTCCCATTTGGCTACGGGCTCTCCTATGACAGAGACAAGTCCACCGACATGGGAGTTAACACGAACACTATCAAGCTTGATTTAAATGAGGGTGCATGTGGTATCTCTGCGGCAGAGACAGCAACTCAACCACTTGAGCTTTTCGGCGCAGCTGCTGACGCAGACTTTGAGATGGTCATGTCAGGTGCAGGAAACAGCTGGAACCCGGTGAAAGTTTCGAGAGGAACGAAAACATCTGTTCCCGGTGTTACATCGACGCCAATCGATTACAAGCACCAGCAAGACGCTCTGCTGGTAGAATTTGACGGTAAGCCCGCTCAAATCTACGTTCGAATGCCAGAAGACCAAACTATAGATGCACGTGGCTACATCCGCTCCGGCGGCCACCTATTGTTCGATATAGACGTAATTTCAGAGACGCCCGTGGAACTCAAGCTCGCGATGCATTGCACATGGCCGTGTATGGGTGAAATTTCTCTGTCTGAGTACCTTCCAGCGTCCAAACCACCAGTCGACCCAACCTGGAAAACGATCAAAATACCGCTAGCCAAATTCGATGAAGAAGGCGCCGACTTTCTCAACCTAACCTCACCATTCTTGATTTACAGCGAGCATCCTGTCAAATTTCGACTGGGTTGTATCCGCTTCCAACCAGACTAGACTCGCAACCCAGTAAGAAAAATTAGTCCCCTTTATTCAGGATGTTTTTGTTCCAGTCTGCTTTCATTGAACAAACAGTCTGAAGCCGACTAACCTTGATGCACAGCTGCGAGCAATTAGCGCTCACTAAAGGACTCAGCTATCGTTTTGGTCAGAGGTTTGATCAAATAATTCAGCACAGTATTCGAGCCGGTTTTGATTTCTACGGTAGCCGTCATCCCGGGAATGATGTCAAACTCAAAGTTAGGACGTTTAGAAAACCGCTTACCGAGTGTTTGCACTTGAGCACGGTAGTAGGGCGTCGAGCCAGCATCTGTCTGCTTTAGCAGCGTGTCCGGGCTCAAATAAACCAGTTCACCATCAAGATCACCAAAAATCGTGTAATCGTATGCGTCCATCTTGATCGTCGCGGGCATTCCTAAATCTACGAACGCGATCTCCGATGGGGGAATTTCGACCTCTAGAATCAGACTGTCATCCAATGGGAGTATCTCCAGCAATACCTCACCTGGTCGAACGACGCCGCCTACTGTTGTGACTGCCAAGTTTTTAACAATGCCGTTAACCGGCGCACGAAGCTCCGTTCTGGAGAGGCGGTCTTCGCTCTGATTCAAACGCTGTTCAACGCTAGCTAATTGCTCTTCGACCGTACTAAGTTCGGCAGCACTATCGCGATAAAACCGGTTTCGGGTATTGGAAGCTTGGCCTCGCAACTCATCGAGCTGTCGCTCTAAACGGATTACATCGACCTCAGCCACATCGTTGTTAGCGAGAAGCGGTCGCAATAGACCCAGCTCGCGTTCTACATTTTTCGCAATCGCGTCTATCGCATTCACCTCATCAGCCAGTGCTTTGCGGCGCGTTTCATAGAGAGCGCGCTGAGTATTGGTGAAGCTGGGGAAAGCCATAAGATCAGGGGGAAAATTTAGGTCCACTCGATCGATCTCAGCTTTCAACCTTGCTTGAACAGCAGACAGGGAAGCCTTCTCAGCCCTGACCTCTGCAAGCTCGCTCGCTGTTTGGTCTTTCTGTAGCGCAACCACGAGTTCGCCTTGCTCTACTCGGGAACCTTCAACCACATTAATCTCAGCAACAATACCAGGTTCTGGAGACTGAACTACCTTAGTTTTTGAACTAGCAATAACTGACCCACGCGCGCGCGTCACTTCATCGATTTCTGCCCACTCAGCCCAGCTAAAAAACACCCCCAGCGACAAGACCAGCATCCAGAGCGCGAGACGTTGACCTCTGACCCTTGACCGAACTTCTACAGCACCAAAGTCAATTGGCACTTCCTCTCTAAACCACAGCCAGTTCATTTAGCATCCTCATTGTCCGATTTAGCATTTAGGCGTGCCATCACATCAGCTTTAGGACCATCCATGACCATGCGGCCTTTATCTACCACTGCAACGCGTTCGACAAACTCGATATGACCCATCTTATGCGTCACCATAATAATCGTAGCGCTTGATAGTTGCTCGAAAATAACTTCTAGCAGGTGTCGCTCTAACAACTGATCAAGAGCGGAAGTCGGCTCATCTAACAATACGATTTTTGGCTTTGCCAGGAGTAAACGAGTCACACCCACTAATTGACGTTGCCCGGTAGACAAACCCTGCCCACCTTCAAAAATCGTAAGGTTAAGTCCCATTGGGTTGCCTGCAATGACCCTAGATAGACCAGTCAGATGACAAACTCGATTTAACTCGCTCTCGTTGACCATCGGCAAACTGAGCGTCAGGTTGTCACGTAAGGTCCCGCTGAATAGCTTTACGTCCTGTGGCAGGTAACATATTTGCTCACGAACGAAGTCTTCGGCAAGGATCTGCAGGTCGTAATCATCTAACCGGACCCGTCCTTCATTCGGTGCATAAAGCCCCGCGAGTATTTTGAGCAGTGTTGACTTGCCAGAGCCAACCGCGCCCAAAATTGCCATTTTTTGACCTGGACTAAATCTCAAAGCAGGGAACGATACGGCGGGAGACTGACCGTAGCCAAAAGAGACCGCGTCGGTCTCCAGTCGAGCCATGCAACGATCAGGGACGACTTTACTTTGATTTACGTCTCTGTCGGCAGGCAGCGCCATAATTCCATTGAGGGCCTCCACGGCTATCTTCGATTTTTTAGCCTGGGCTAGCATATGAGGGAACTGCGATAGCGGAGCCAGGGCTCGACCGCTCAATATAGTGCAAGCGATTAGCGATCCCATAGTGAGTTCGCCTTGTGTCACTAATACGGCCCCAAAGGTTACCATACCAATATATGAGAACTGTTGCAGCGTTTGACTAACATTGGTTGCCAATGAGGACAGGCGTTTGACGCGAAACTCCCCAACCACGACAGCTTCAGATAAAGCCTTCCACCGTTGAGTGAAAAAGCTCCGCGCACCACTTGCTTTAACCGTTTCAATACCCTCGAGCGCTTCAATTAGTAGGCCGCTCTTCTTATTAGACTCCTCTATGTTCAACTTGGTATTTTTCTCAATGGGCCCCCGAAGCAACAGCCCAAAGAACACCCCAAGCGGCAGCAAAGCGAGAGGGACGAGTGCTATCTGCCCGCCGATCATCCAGATAACTCCAAGGAAAAAAATTGCTACAGGCAAGTCTGCCCATAAGAAGAATAACGAGGTCACCATAAACTGGCGAACTAGCTCAAAGTTCTTTATCTGAGCCGCAAGGGTGCCAACGGTTTTGGGGCGCGTCGCCAGACTTAAATCGATGCCACGTTCAAAAAATAGCTGGCTCAGGCCTAAGTCGGTCGACTCTGTGGCCCTGTCCACAAAACTGGTCTTTATCTGTTTCGAGAAGAACTCCAACATTACGGCTAAAGCAACACCGACTGACAAAACAATTAAAGTTGAGTAGGCGCCTGTTGGAACCACACGATCATATACCTGCATCGTAAACAGCGCCGATCCAATACCCAATATGGCCGCTACCAAAGAGGCTAAAATTGCTTCGTTCAACAATCGTCGATGAGACCGCATAGCTAGACGGAATAGATCACTGGCCGTCAAAGGTTTCCAACTTGCTCGGCGCTTGAATTGCTGAAACGTAAATACCTGACTGCTGAGCGTCTCCGGATCCCGAACATCGCTCTGTCCCTCGCTATCTTGCAACAAAGCGCCGCCAGGAGATTGACCTTTACAGAGGTAGACCTCCCATGTCTCACGATCAATCAACAGGCACGGGTAGTCGTCATCCTTGAGCGCTGAGAGCGGTCGTTCTTCGACTTGCGATTTGGGAAAGAGCTCGCGCCATACCTTGCGTAGACGCTTGCGGTTAATTTGCTCAACGCTTTGCAACTCGGTGCGCTCCAACACATCCAAGACGCGGCGCAGGGATGCGCCGTTACCTCGAGCCATAGATAACTGGCTCAAAAGCAACGCTAAAGGATGCAGCGGCGGCAGCTCAGCACCCGAGTGTGCATCATCATTTGACCTGGCATCAGTCACGGAGCTTTCTCCCCACCAACTGTTCTAAGGTCAAGATCGCCTGGCATGCACTCCCAAACGCATCAACTCGGGCGAGCCGGGCATCCAAAAGTTCAGACTCCGCATCTAAAAGATCCAACAGCGATGATTTACCCGAGCTAAACCTCCGACTAAATGAGTCGAGTTGCTGTTGTCGGAGCGCAGCAAGAGACTCCAAAAGAGGCAACTGCGATGCATTAACTTGGTATTGATTTACCAAACCAGCCGTTTCTCTGACAACAGCTTGCGCCAAGCGCCTTTCTTCAAATACCGAGGCAGAGTAATCAGCATTCAATTCGGCCAATTCAGACTCAAGTATATCCCCGAGATCATAGTTGTAGCGTATACGGAGAAAAGCACGCGCTTCGTCGTCTACGCCGTCAATATCACGAACCAAGGAAAATCCAGCTACAATGGCGGGCAAACGTTTGGCGTCAACCGCACCAAATTCTGCCTTGATGCTGCGTGAGCGCGCTTTTGTTGCGGCAAGGTCTGCTGACTGTTCCACTGCAAGTTCAGCCAAAAAAGCTTCATCGAGGCTCCCTATGCAACTTAGCGCCTCTTGAACATTTGCCCGGTAGCCGACAGTTTGAAGAAGGTTGAGCTGTGCATCTCGCTTTGCTCCATTTAATTGGAACAAACGCGACTGAAGCTGGTTGATGCGACTGTCTATGAGCAGCAGATTGTTTGCTGCATCGACACGCTGATTCACGCGCCGCTGCATCACACTGCGGATATCGGACGTGGTAGCGATCGCCTTTTGGGTGGCCGCTAATTGCTGCTCTGATACCAAGGCTGCAAGATAGCTATCCACTACCCTGCGGCGCAACTTAGTTTTTGTTGCCGCTATAGAGTGCCGCTGCGCCTCTAGGCTCTCTGACGCGCTCTCGAGGTTGGAAGAAAGGGCACCCCAATCGATGATTGTCTTTTCCACAGTGGCAGTAATACGACGCTGCTCGTCGCTCGAGCTCACTAGGTCACCGTCCCCTGAGAGCTGCAGGGACGGTAGTTTTTGCAATCCAACAATCTGTAAACGAGCTTCGCGTGATTTAGTTCTCTCTTGCTCAACACTCAGCTCTGGATTTGACCCAACTTGCTCCAACAAACGTTCAAGCGGCAAGTCTTGTGGCATCACCGAACTTAAAGCTGGTGGCGCAAATGTAATTGCGATTGCAGAGGCAATACTTGCAGTTAGCTTTCGAGAAATCATCTGCTTAACCCCTCTATTATTGCCGTGAAACCCTTTTCAGTCCGGGTGAAACCCGAATGAGGCTGCCGGCTGGGCAGTTTCGTCTACAAGGATCTATTGGATTTGTATCTTCCCAAGGCAAATAAATCAAGGTCTTGTGTAGTGCAGGCCAGCTCAGTTAGCGCGATGAAATTATTGATTGACATTCTTTGATTGTTTCGTGGATACTGTTATGAAAACGATTTCAAAAGACAATTTTTAGAGAAATAACAGTAAGTCTAAAACTCTTAAACACAAACTCTAGTGGCGTAGGACTGACACATGGCTACAGTTGAAGCACTTTCCAAACAGATTAATGAACTCAAAGCGAAGCAAGTTGCAGGCACGCTGACCCAAGAAGAAGCCGCTCTGTTAAAAGAGCTTGAGCAACAGTTTGCTGAAATGCGTGAGCAGGCAAGTGCTGAAGAACTGCAACAAATCACTGAAGCAGCCGCTGATACGGCTAACGGATTGGTTTCGTCACCTAACATTGGGTTTTTCGCTCCAGTTGCGGGCGCGCTTGGACTAGCTGCCGCTGGCGGTGGTGGTGGTGGTGGTGGTACCGTCGCAGCTACGCTCGGCAACTCCTTTTCTGGGCAGCTTGTCAATGGTTACATCAAAGACGCACGAGTGTTCCAAGATAATAACGGCAACGGCTTGTTCGATGCTGGCGAGCCTACAGGTACTACCGACTCGAGCGGCCGGTTCGCTTTGGATGGTTTTATTTCAGGTGGAGGAGAGATTGTCGCCCAGCCTACTTGGACAAATAGTGCCGGCGAAACTGTAACCGCAACAGACCAGACAACCGGCGCCACTGTAACAACCGTTTTCAAAGCACCAGCTGGAAGCTCAGTGGTTTCACCGCTCTCTACCTTAGTGAGTGCCGGAGCTACGCAGGATCAAATTAAACAGGCTTTTGGACTAGACGATAGCATAGATCTAATGAGTTTTGACCCAATTGCAGCAGCGACTGCTCCGGGTGCTAGCGCAGCTGAAGTCCAGGCAGCTTTGAATATCAAAGCTGCGAGCACATCAGTTTCAAATATTCTTGATGTCGCGTCAGAATCGCTCAGCTCGGCTGGGGTCAGTGCAGCAAATGCCACGCAAGCTGCAGCAAACGTTATCACAAGCAAGCTAACCACTCCGGGTTTTTCACTGGCTGATGCGACCGTTGTCGAGGATACACTCGTTTCGATCATCAACGAGAGCGGAGCGACGATTGATTCGGATGTTGCTGCCTCTCTTAGCAGCTCGTTGGGGACCAAAATCGCAGCCGCAAACGCATCAACCTTCACTGCAGCTAGCTCAGGGGACAGCGATGCCCTTCAGCAAATATATAAAGCAGCTAAAA
>Ga0181573_10001138_pt1 | contig 26555 bp, 30 predicted proteins | sample 101ome_25_FD_148643 | JGI IMG/M metagenome (GOLD analysis project Ga0181573, IMG submission 148643) | Coastal salt marsh microbial communities from the Groves Creek Marsh, Skidaway Island, Georgia - 101409BT metaG (spades assembly) | ecosystem: Environmental > Aquatic > Marine > Intertidal zone...
AATAATGAACGATCCACACTGGGGGCAGAGTCAGGCACTCGTTGGTGGCAGACCATACAGTCCACCGATAAGGGCGCGAAGTCTACGTGAGGCTCGGGCAACCTGCAAGCGTGATTTTTTGCCATTTGTGGCCCATTGAATGGCCTACCCGCGGCGAAATCGGCGCGCTTGACGCATTCCCTCAGAAAACCCACGCCTAAAGGTAATGACGCCACACCACAGCCTGCCTATAATATCGCCGGTTCGCGAAGTCGCGTCGCTACAAAGTCCGCGGAGAACAACAATTGATCGAGACAATCAGGCAGCCCGTTGCCGCTGAGTTCCAAGCGGTGAACGCGCTGATCGTGGAACAACTTGCCTCCGATGTCGATATGGTCGAGAACGTTGGGCACTATATCGTTGATGCCGGTGGCAAGCGACTGAGACCACTCATTGCCTTGCTCGCCGCTCAGGCGCTGGGAGAGTGCTATAAAGCACACATTCAATTTGCCGCGGTGGTCGAATTTATCCACACCGCGACACTGTTGCACGATGACGTGGTGGATCTGTCGACCCTGCGTCGAGGCCGCCCAACAGCCAACGCGGAGTTTGGCAATGCCTCAAGCGTCCTGGTGGGGGACTTTCTTTACACCCGCGCCTTCCAGTTGATGGTTCAACTCGATTCCATGCCTTTGCTCAAACATATGGCCGAGACGACTAATACGATTGCCGCGGGTGAGGTGCTACAGCTCATGCGCGCTGGCGATCCGACCACAACCGTCGACCAATACCTCGACGTCATTCACCGTAAAACTGCGGTGCTGTTCTCGGCGGCGAGCTGTGGTGCGGCGATGCTGTCGCGAAGCGGCGAGGCGATCGAGTCCGCGATGGCGGCCTTCGGTCTGCATACCGGCATTGCCTTCCAGATGATCGACGATGTGCTCGACTACGAGGGTGATCCGGCGGTTACTGGAAAGCACGTGGGTGATGACCTCCGCGAGGGCAAAGCCACCTTGCCCTTGATCCACACACTCAATGAAGGTGCTGATGCCGACCGGTCCCTGATCTTCAGCGCATTACAAAACCGCGATGAAACGCAGATCGATGCGGTTCTCGCGGCGGTTGCCCGCAGTGGCGGGATCGAATTCACACGCGACGCTGCGGCAGCACATCAAGCCAGAGCCCTTGACGCACTCGAATGCCTCGAGTCTAGCGCCGCCAAAGATAGTTTAATCAGCATTGCAGAACTCGCGATCAAACGGGTGGCATAGGTGACCTCAGAGAGCTCTGGCGCACTGAAAGATGCTGTGATGAAGTGGCAATCACGCAGTATCGCGGCCGACTTCAACACCAACTCCAATCGTCATAACGAGCTATCACTGCAGGCTGCAGGCATCCACCTCGACTTCTCAAAACAGCGTCTTGATCGCGCTGTCTTGGACGCACTGCTACTCGAGCACGATTCCAGCGAACTTGCCTCAGCATTTGAACAATTGGTCAATGGTGCAACCCTCAACATCACCGAGAGTCGTGCCGCTTGGCATACTCTGCTGCGCGGCACCGCGAAAGCGCAGCACCAGGACGCCTATCGCGCGGTAGCCCAAACCCTTGCGCGCATGGAGAGTCTGGTTCGCAATGTGCACAGCGGCGCACTCCGCGGTAGCGATAACACACCGCTCACCGATGTTGTCAATATCGGCATTGGTGGCTCAGATCTGGGGCCACGAATGGTATGCCAAGCCTTATACCACCCCGATGCACCCCTCCAGGCGCATTTTGTCGCCAACGTTGACCCCCATGACCTCGATCGTGTTCTCGCGCCACTCAAGCCCAGGCAGACCCTATTCGTCGTCTGCTCGAAAACGTTTACGACCGAGGAAACTCTTACCAATGCACTACGCGCCCGGGCGTGGCTGATCGCACACGGGATTGCCGAGTCTGAAGTGCATCGCCATGTGGTCGCTGTGACCAGCAATGTCGAGGCAGCCGAGGACTTTGGTATTGACCGCGAGCAATGCTACCCCCTGTGGGACTGGGTTGGTGGTCGGTATTCGCTGTGGTCCGCAATCGGTCTGGTGATTGGGCTATCACTCGGCTGGGACACGTTCACCGAGTTGCTTGGGGGTGCCGCGACGATGGACCAGCATACCCGCGACGCGTCGCCAGAGGCCAACATGCCAATGATCATGGCGCTGCTGGAGCTCTGGAATACCCACCACCTGCACTGTGAATCCCACGCGGTATTGCCCTACTCACAACGCTTAAACGAGCTACCTGATTTCTTACAGCAGCTCACCATGGAAAGTAACGGGAAGCGTGTCACGCTATCAGGTGCACCGCTGGAGCAACCCAGTGCACCCATTCTATGGGGTTCCGCCGGCACTATCGGCCAGCACTCTTACTATCAATTGCTCCATCAGGGTAATCGACGCTTTAGTGCTGATATCATCCTACCGCTTAGCGCAGTCGGCGTTGATCTCGATGCACAACGAAAACTTGCCGCCAATGCATTAGCACAAAGCCGGGCGCTGATGATTGGCCGCAGTGCCGACGAGGCCTTAGCGCTAGCCACCGAACGCGGCCAGCCGGCCCTGGCGCCGCACTATGAAATGCCGGGTAATCACCCTCACTCGTTGATACTGCTGAATACGGTGTCAGCCCATAGTCTCGGCGCTTTGATTGCCGCCTATGAACACAAAACCTTCTTTCTCAGCCAACTGCTGGACATTAACGCCTTTGATCAATGGGGTGTGGAGTTAGGTAAAACGATTGGCCGCCAGATCCGTGGCGCGCTTGAAAGCGGCGAAGGACTCGATACCTTAGACCCATCGACGGCCGCGGCGGCGCAGGCATGGCGCGACGCCAACGCGTAAGGGTGACTCGCCGTCCCCAGAGGCGTTGATAATGAATTGACTCGGCTTTATTCCGCGTAGGCTTCGATTAAAGCGATTAGGTCCGCCGTTTTGTCCCGCATCAGACCGGTATCGCGACGTGTCTCGACGTTCAACCGTACCACTCGCTCAGTATTTGATGAGCGCAGACTGAAGCGCCAGTCATCACATTCGATATCGAGCCCATCGAGATGGTCAATGGTCTTTGCTATCGGCCGAAAGCGTTCTTCAACAGCAGCAAAAAGCGCCGCGGGATCAGCTACCACGCAATTGATCTCACCCGAGCAAGGGTAGGCGTTTGTGCGATCCGCCACGAGAGCGGCTAGGGGCTGCCGCTCGCGACTCAGCAAGCTCACAATCAACAGCCAGGGAATCATGCCGCTGTCGCAGTAAAAAAACTCTCGAAAGTAGTGATGCGCACTCATCTCCCCGCCGTAGACCGCATCGACCGCACGCATCGTTTCTTTGATAAATGCGTGCCCCGTTTTGCTCACAACAGTCTCTCCACCGCCCAGCGCGACTTGCTCTTCTGTGTTCCAGTACAGACGAGGGTCGTGAACAATCTTGCCGCCAGAATCCCGCGCAAGGAAGATACTGGCTAGCAAACCGACGATGTAATAGCCCTCGATGAACTGGCCTTGGTGATCGAAGAAAAAACAGCGATCAAAGTCACCATCCCAAGCGATACCGAGATCGGCTTGCTCAGCAATCACCGCCTCTGCGGTCTCAGCGCGGTTCTCCACTAGGAGAGGATTGGGAACACCTGCGGGAAAGGTACCGTCTGGTTCGTGACAGAGCTTTACCCAGCGGATCTGAGGTAAATGGGGTGCCAACGCATCAATCACCAGACCGGCGCCGCCGTGTCCCGCATTGCAAACAATCGTCATCGGTCGCAGAGCATCGACATCGACATAGCCAAGTAAGTGCTGCACATAATCGTCTCGAGTCGAGACAGTGGTGATCGCTCCTCGCTGCGCTGCCGAGAGCAAGTCGCCCGTCTCTGCCAAAGCCTGAATATCCCGCAGACCCGAATCGCCTGAGATCGGGCGCGAACCAGCACGGACAAATTTCATGCCGTTGTAGTCCTCTGGATTGTGGCTTGCGGTCACCACGATGCCACCATCCGCAGTCAAATGACTGGTAGCGAAATACATCTCTTCAGTGCCACATAAGCCGATATCTAAGACGTCGACGCCCGCCGTAGTCAAACCATCAACCAGTCCTGCTTTGATCGACTCACTGGAGAGACGGATATCGTGACCTACGACCACCCTTTTCGGCGCGATGACCTGCGCAAAGGCCTGGCCTATTCGAAAGGCAATCTCGGGATTGAGTTGATCCGGGACGCGGCCGCGAACATCGTAGGCCTTAAAGCATTGCAACGACTGACTCATCGTCTCTCGACTCTCCTGCTGAGTGTTGCTGACACCCTGTAACGACGTAAGGTTAGAGGTCGGCGCCGTACAGATGCCGATAGACGTAGTTGGTGGCCTCGATGTACCCGGGCACACTGCCGCAGTCAAAGCGCAAGCCCTGAAAGCGATACGCGAGCAAGCGCCCGGCCTGGGCTTGCACACGCAAGGCGTCAGTGAGTTGAATCTCCCCCCCCTTGCCCGGAGGCAACTCACGCAGAATCTCAAAAATATCGGGGGTCAGAATATAGCGACCGATGGCTGCAAGTCGCGAGGGCGCCTCAGCGGGTGCCGGCTTCTCGACCATATCGGCCACTCGCAGTACCGAATCTGAAACAGCCGTCGCATCCACAATGCCGTAACTGCCAACCTGATCCTCCGGCACTTCTTGCACCGCGACCACCGAGCACCCGTGCTCGGCGTAAATCTGAGCCATTTGCGACAAGACCCCATCGCCACCCGGGTTAACGCAAAGATCATCAGACAACACCACGCCAAACGGCTGCTCACCAATCAATGGTTCACCGGTCAACACCGCGTGCCCCAGCCCCAACATCTCTCGCTGCCGCGTCATGGTAAACACACCGTGATCGAGGACCTCGCGAATACTACGCAGATATTTCTCCTTGCTTGAGCCCGCGATTTGATGCTCTAACTCATAGCTGATATCAAAGTGGTCTGCGATTGCGCGCTTGCCCCGCCCGGTGACAAACGCGCAATTGAACATCCCTGCGGCAATGGCCTCTTCAACCCCATACTGAACCAGTGGCTTGTTGACCACCGGTAGCATTTCCTTTGGCATCGACTTCGTCGCTGGTAAAAAGCGGGTGCCATAGCCGGCAACAGGGAACAAGCATTTTTGAATCATGCGCACATCTCACTCTGCCGAGGAAGCAGCGTTTGCTGCTTTCGAATACCCGCCAACCTCACGAGACGGATTGATTGCGGCCGTAATCATCCTCTAGGCGGACGATATCATCTTCACCCAAGTAACTGCCAGACTGTACCTCAATCAGGACGACCGGCGAGTCGGTGCGATTAGCCAAGCGGTGAACGCTGCCCTGCGGTATATAGGTCGATTGATCCTGGGCGAGGTGCATCACCCGATCATCACAGGTGACTTCTGCGATACCACTGACGACCACCCAGTGCTCCGCGCGATGAAAATGTTTCTGTAACGACAGCTGTTGCCCCGGGTTCACCACAATACGCTTGACTTGAAAGCCTTCGGCGACAGTCAGCGACTCGTAGCTACCCCACGGCCGATAAACACGCTGGTGAAGTTGTGCTTCATCACGTAACTCGCTGTTGAGCTGATCGACGATGGCTTTGACGTGCTGCACTTGATCTCGATGAGCCACCAGCACCGCATCAGCAGTCTCCACGACGACCAGACCTTCCACACCACTGGTCGCGACCAAGCGACTCTCGGCGCGGATATAACTATCTCGCGTCGCCACGGTCATGACATCGCCCTCGATGACATTGCCATCGGTATCGGGGGTACCCACCGACCACAGCGCCGACCAGGCACCAATATCGCTCCAACCACAGTCGAGCGGCACAACCGCGCCACGTGCCGTCTGCTCCATCACCGCGTAGTCGATACTCTCGGCCGGAGATGTCGCAAAATATTCGGCGTCAGGTCGTAAAAAATCGCGATCGCGCACGGCGCCCACCACGGCGCTGCGGCAGGCACTGAGCATCGCCGGCTGCCAGTGTGCTAACTCCTCAAGATAAGCCGCAGCTGTGAATAAAAACATGCCGCTATTCCACAAGTAGCGACCATCAGCGAGATAGCTTTGCGCCGTTGCCAAATCCGGCTTCTCGACAAAGCGCTCAAGGCGATGGCCGCCCTGATCAAGGGCTGCTCCGGAGAGTAGGTAGCCATAGCCCGTCTCGGGAGACTTGGGCACGATGCCGAAGGTCACCAAAGCGCCGTCCGCAGCGATATCACTTGCCACATTGACCGCACCAACAAAGGCATCCGGGTGGGCGACAAAATGATCCGCGGGCAGCACCAAGAGCTGTGCATCCGGATCAGCAGCTTGTGCTACAAGCGCCGCAAGCGCGATGGCTGGAGCTGTATTGCGTCCTTCGGGCTCTAAAATAATGGCATCGGGGGTCACGCCGATCGATCGAAGCTGCTCCGCAACTAGGAACCGATGCGCCTCATTACACACCACTAGGGGTGGGCAGGTATTCAAATCTTCTAGCCGCCGGACCGTCTCTTGCAACATCGATAACTCGCTGCCCAACGGCAAAAACTGCTTAGGCAACGCTTTGCGGGACACCGGCCACAGTCGACTGCCGACACCGCCCGCTAACAAGACGGGAATGATCTTGGACATCGTGATACCTCTCTGGACGGGCGACACGGGTCTGAACCGGCGACACTCATCGAATTGCGCGCTAGTGAGCAAGGAGCGCTGGTCGGAGATCATACTGAACTCTACCGGCGGATACGACCCACGGCGGTCCGCAGTTACACGTCTCCTATGGGATCACTTCACCCGGCGGCGATTCCCACGTCAATTGGCGCGTGTAAACTCTGGCAGTAAGGACGCGCATGCTCTAAAATTCATCCTTCACCTAGCGCTTGCAATACACTGGCCTCATTTTAGGCCAACACAATATTTTCGCCTCAGTGGTCCGCCCACTATTGGCGCCCTATCTGAATCATTGGAAACACCTCATGACCGACAGCACCTTGTTTACCCCCCAATCCCACTACGACAAGGCTGAATTGGTGCAATGTGGCCTTGGGCAGTTGTTCGGCCCGGGTAACGCGCAGTTGCCGGTCGACAATATGCTCATGCTGGATCGTATTACCCACATCGCATCGACCGGCGGCCAATTTGATAAGGGCGAGCTCATCGCTGAGCTCGATATTCATCCTGACCTTTGGTTTTTTGCTTGCCACTTCCCCGGGGACCCTGTGATGCCAGGCTGCTTAGGGCTCGACGCCATGTGGCAACTCGTTGGGTTTTTCCTCGGCTGGCGCGGAAATCCGGGTCGCGGGCGAGCACTCGGTTCCGGCGAAGTCAAATTTACTGGGCAGATTTTGCCCTCGCACCGAAAGGTGACATACCATATTCATATGAAGCGTGTTATCGAACGCAAATTGGTGATGGGCATTGCCAATGGTAGCGTCGCCGTCGATGGCAAAGAGATTTACACTGCCGAGGACCTGAGGGTCGGACTTTTTCAATCCACGGACAGTTTCTAATGACAGAACGCGTCGTCATCACCGGTTTGGGTATTATCTCATGTCTCGGGCTCGATACTGAAACCGTCACCCAGTCACTACGAGATGGCAAATCCGGTATTAGTCACCAACCCACACAGGTGGAGTGCGGAATGCGCTCGCATATCGCCGGTGCGCCGAATATCGACCTCGCCGAGCACATCGATCGCAAGGTTTGGCGCTTTATGGGCGATGCCGCGGGCTATGCCTACCTGAGTCTGCAGCAAGCCATTGCGGATGCCGGATTGACGCCGGAGCAAGTATCGAATCCACGCACCGGTATCATCGCCGGATCTGGCGGGGCATCCTCAGCCAGTCAGGTTGAAGCGGCGGACATACTGAGAGAACGAGGTCTTCGGCGTGTCGGCCCCTACCGCGTCACGCAAACCATGGGCAGCACAGTTTCTGCTTGCCTAGCCACGCCGTTCCAAATCAAAGGCGTGAACTACTCGATTTCCTCAGCCTGCTCAACTAGCGCGCATTGCATCGGAAATGCAATGGAGCAAATCCAACTAGGAAAACAGGATGTTGTTTTTGCTGGAGGCGGTGAAGAGCTGCACTGGTCGCTCAGTTGCCTCTTTGACGCCATGGGTGCGCTGTCAACACAATATAACGACACGCCAGAGCGTGCTTCTCGCGCCTATGATGCCAACCGCGATGGTTTTGTCATCGCTGGCGGTGGTGGCATGGTGGTGCTTGAGTCACTCAGCCACGCTACCGCCCGCGGCGCCAAAATCTATGCGGAAATCGTCGGATATGGCGCGACTTCTGACGGCTACGATATGGTGGCGCCCTCAGGAGAGGGTGCCGTGCGCTGCATGCAACAAGCGCTCGCGTCGGTTGAAGGCAATATCGACTATATCAACGCGCACGGCACGTCAACGCCAGCGGGGGATATTCAGGAACTCAACGCAGTTCGTACAGTATTCGGCGAGGCGGGTCCTTGGATAGGGTCAACGAAATCCTTATCCGGACACTCCTTAGGTGCTGCTGGTGTGCAAGAGGCCATTTACTCACTGCTGATGATGCAGCACGACTTTATCGCGGCCTCTGCAAATATCGAGGATCTAGATCCGGGTGCGGGTGCGATGCCTGTAGTGCGTGAACGCATCGACAATGCCGGATTACAGCAGGTTATGTCCAACAGTTTTGGTTTCGGCGGCACCAACGCCACGCTTATTTTTAAACGCTTCACACCTTGAATGACGCGCGTTGTTAGGCACTCCAAGGCGCCAATAAATCTGCAATCAGCAATACTGATACCGAATCTCCGCGGTTAAGCGTCGTTCCGCTAGGAATGACAGCCAAACCCTGTGCGCGGGTCACGCTGCTCAGCACACCCGAACTCTGGCTTCCGGCAAGCTCCGCCACCAACCCGTTGCCCTCTGAGTGCAAACTGACCCGCAGATATTCGCAACGGGTTCCGGCTTTCTCGATCTGAAAATGCGCGCAGGCGGGAACGGGCAGTGTCGGTAATACCTGCGCGCCCTGCGCTCGTAGCAACCAAGGCTTGACCACTAAGACAAAAGTCACCCACGCAGAAACTGGGTTACCGGGCAAGCCGAAGATTGGGGTTCCGCACATCTGACCGAACGCTAGAGGCTTGCCCGGCTTGATCGCTAGACGCCAAAGCGAAAGCTCACCCCGCGCTTCGATTTGATTGCGGACATGGTCCTCCTCACCGACGGACACTCCGCCCGTTGTCACGATGCAATCAGCGATATCCGCACCGTGCTCTAAGGCTTCGCCGATCTTGTCGGGCTGGTCGGGAGCATTGCCGAGATCAACAACCTGCATTCCCAATGCCTGAAGTTGCGTCGCTAGCTGGACGCGATTACTGTTGTAAATCTGCCAAGGCTGCAGGGCACCATCCCCCGGCTCGACTAACTCATCCCCCGTGGACAGAATGGCAACGCGCAGGGGTCGGTACACTGAGATCCGATCACGCCCTACTGCCGCGAGCAGACCCAGATCCTCTGGACGCAGCACACGGCCTCGGTCAAATAGTCGTTCACCTGCTGTCAAATCAGAGCCTCGCGGTCGAATATGCATCCCCGGGGTGACGCAACCGCGAATCGACAGCTTGCCTTCGCTGAGTACTGCATCCTCCTGCATCACCACCGTATCGGCCCCGGTGGGAATCGTTGCACCGGTGAAGATTCGTGCAGCCGAACCTGGCTCCAGCGGCAAAGCAGGCTTGCCTGCAGGAATTCGCTGGCTCACCGGCAACATTCCAGGAAGATCGCTTGCACGGACCGCGTAGCCATCCATCGCGCTATTATCCTCTGATGGCACATCAATATCAGCGGTAACCCTTTCCGCGAGTACTCGACCCACTGCTGAGGCCACGGCGCAGTTCTCGGCGGGAGGCGGCATGGGCACGTTATCGAGTATTTGTGACAGCGCGCTTGCGAGCGGCATTAGCGCCATCAGTGCAGACCTAACACGACCGCGACAAAGTTACAGGGCTTGTGCTCTCGATCGAGTTGATCGCGAATCAAACCTGTCCATGCGGTGCGACACGCACCCGTGCTGCCTGGCACGCAAAAAATAACCGTTCGATTGGCTAGGCCAGCCACAGCACGCGACTGAATCGTGGACGAACCAATTTCCTCATAAGACAATGCCCGAAAGGATTCACCAAATCCCTCAATGACTTTGTCGAATAGGGGCGCCAACGCCTCTGGTGTTGAATCGCGGCCCGAGAACCCCGTGCCCCCTGTGGTGACCACAGCGTGTATCGTTGGGTCGGCGATCCAACGCGATACCTCGGCGCGAATCGCGTAAATATCGTCACGCACCAGACTGCGCGCCACCAATCGATGCCCAGCCAAATTAATCGCTTGCACAAGATAGTCCCCAGAAGTGTCGTCTTCGAACGTCCGAGTATCACTGATGGTCAAAATCGCAAGGCCCAATGTCTGATCTGATGTGGTCATGGAAAAGCCCTCAACGCCGACTACTGAATATAGAGCTGTCGGTAGCGCTGAATCGCGCGCTCGACAAAATCCCGCCAGGGCAGTTGTTGAATACCAAACTCGTGTCGAATAGCCGCACAGTCAAGCGTGTGATTCACAATAGGTTTATCGGGGTCGGTGGTATCAGTCAACAAATCACGGGCATTTTTGAACTCCTCGTACTGTGACGCACAAGCGACAACTGCCTCTACAAAAGTATAGGCTCCCGCCATTCCCTCACTACAGTAGTGATATAAACCCTTACGAGGCGCTCCAACACTCATTTGGTCGAGCACACCACACACCACTCGAGCGACCTCCGCGACATGCACCGGACTTCCCTGGTATCGATCACTGACTTCAATCCGCTTTCCAGACCGGAGATGGTCAAGCGCGGCGGCTAAATTGTTGCTACGTCGACCTGCGAATGGTTGCCCCAAACGCAACACAAAAGCGTCCTCGACTTGACGCATCACCTCACGCTCCCACGCCGCCAATATCTGCCCAAATTCGTCTCTTGCATCGGGAGTATCTTGTTCTTTGTACGGCCTCGACATATCTCCAGAAAAGACAAGCGCCGAAGACAAATGTAAATAGCCCTTTTGGTATCGCTGGCAGAGTCGCGCCAGCCAGTGCGTCCGATCAAGGTCCGGTTGCCCAACACGATCACGCCCCCACATGAGCGGCAGAGCGCGGCCGTCGAGAATCAGATCCGGCTCGGTGGCTCGCAGCAACTTTTTAACTTGCCGCTCTCGCCGCCAGCGGGTCGCGCTCATATCGACGCTCAATAGCGTGTGTCTTTGTAGCGGTGCGATAAAAGCCCGCATAGCAAAGCCAAGCGGTGTATCACCGCCAAGGAATAAAACGCGCACGTCGACTTAAAAGGGAATGTCGTCTTCTGCGAAGCCCTGATCAGGCCCGCCCGGAGCTGCCATGGGTTCTGCATTGCCACTCGGCGCATAGTCATTACCGCCCGACATCGCGTTATAACCGCCGTCGCCGCCCATCGCACCGCGGCTATCTAGCATTTGCATTTCGCTAGCAACAATCTCAGTGGTGTACCGATCCTGTCCAGATTGGTCTTGCCACTTGCGGGTGCGCAAAGAACCCTCGACATAAACCTTGGAGCCCTTCTTCAAGTACTCCGCCGCAATTTCAGCCAGTCGGTTGAAGAACACCACGCGGTGCCATTCAGTCCGCTCTTGTTGTTGCCCAGTATTTTTATCTTTCCATGTCTCGGAAGTCGCCAAACTCAAGTTGGTGACTGCCCCGCCTGACGGTAATGTCCGACTTTCAGGGTCATTACCCAGATTACCGACTAGAATGACTTTATTTACGCCGCGGGATGCCATAATTTTTCTCCAATGTGTTCCTACAGAGGCGATTGCCCTGCTCTGGGTGTGACTCAATTCCGTCGCCACACTATAGCACTGGGGTCATCGGAAAACGAAGGCTATGACAATGAAAGCTGACTTTTGCTCACTCAGAGTGGTGAGGCGGGTGAGACCGAGGTGGAAATACGGCAACGAGCAGTCCCCAGCCCAACAGCAGGACTAGGGGCACGGCAATACTGATCTGAAAATCTCCAGCGAGCCAGTGACCGCCGAGCCAGCCTCCGAGAAAGGTTCCCAAAAACTGGGCGGTAGAGAAGACGCCCATCGCTGTACCGCGCCTCGCTCCTGGTGCTCGCTCAGACACCAACGATGGCAACAAAGCCTCTAGCGTATTAAAGCCAGTGAAGAACACCACCATCATTGCCACCATCGTAGTCCACTGCGCAACGTGCACCGCCAGGTAAAGACCCACGACAAATATCAGTACCGCCGTGACCATGACTGGACGTAAATCATTCCGCCCAGAGCGCCCTCGCAAGAGCAATACAACGCCGGGAATCGATAGCAGTACCGATATTAAGTAAATCCACCAATGCTCAGCGGCCGGAACCATTAATGTGCCGCTCAAGCGGGATGGCAGGACCACGAACGCCGCCATGAGCACCATATGAAGAAGAAAAATGCTACCGTAAAGCGAGAGTAAACCCCGTTGAAATGCACTTGCCCAGCGGTTCTCAACGGCTGTGCCCTGGGGTACCGCCACTGTCGGCGTGGGTGGTAAAGCGAACAGCACCAAAGCGATGGCAAGTGCACCGAACATTACGCTCAGCCAAAATACACCCGACAAACCACTCCATGCAGCAACCACGGGCCCAAGAATCAGCGCAATCACAAAGGCGCCTGCGATGCTGATGCCAACACTGGCCATCGCCTTGGTTCTCTGCTCGAGACGCGTATAGTCGGCAACAAAAGCCATTAGAGCGGCGGCAATCGCGCCTCCTCCCTGCAAGCAGCGTCCAATCACAATATCCATCAAAGTGTCAGCCAGCGCGGCCCAAACACTGCCGAAAGTAAACACCAGCAACGCTCCGATAAGCACAGGCCGACGACCCACTTTATCTGACAACCAGCCAAGCGGGATCTGCAAAGCGGCTTGGGTCAAACCATGAATACCCACAGCCACACCCAACCAATAGGGCGTCGCACCGGGCAAGTCTGCAGCGTAAACCGCTAACAGTGGCAGAACCATAAACAGGCCCGTCATGCGCAAGCCAGACACGCTGGCAAGGGTAGCGACGGCTCGCCGCTCACTGGCTGACATCGATTGGGAGCTGACCACAACAAACTCGCATGACGAAAGAGCCGGCAGTCTAACATGAAGTCTGGAACAACTCGCCGCAGACGGCTCTGATTCGAGAGATTGCGCGTATAATCGATACCTTTGCTTGGCGGAACCTACTATGGATACCATCCAGGTACGCGGTGCGCGTACTCATAACCTCAAAAATATCGATCTTGATATCCCCCGTGACAAACTGGTGGTCGTGACCGGCTTGTCTGGATCCGGTAAATCCTCCCTTGCTTTTGACACGCTTTATGCAGAAGGACAGCGCCGCTACGTCGAGTCGCTGTCGACCTACGCCAGACAGTTCTTGTCAATGATGGAGAAACCCGATATCGACCACATTGAGGGACTGTCACCAGCAATTTCAATCGAGCAGAAGTCGACATCGCACAACCCACGCTCAACGGTTGGAACAATCACCGAGATCTACGACTACCTGCGGCTACTCTTCGCGCGTATCGGTGACCCCCGCTGCCCCACCCATGACATCAGTCTCAACGCGCAGACTGTGAGTCAAATGGTCGACAGCGTTTTGGCACTGCCGGAGGGAGAGCGACTGATGCTTCTCGCACCGATGGTCCGCGGTCGCAAAGGCGAGCACCTGCATGTGTTTGAGCAAATCCGCGCTGCCGGTTTCATTCGCGTGCGAGTGGATGGCATTGTGGTCGACCTCGATGATGTACCGGCATTAGACAAAAATAAGAAGCATCGTATTGATGTTGTCGTGGACCGGTTCAAAGTCCGCAGCGATCTCGGGCTACGTCTGGCTGAGTCCTTTGAAACGGCACTAGAACTCACTGATGGGCTGGCCTGCATTGCATCGATGGACGGAACGCAAGACGACATCAGCTTTTCGGCCCGTTACGCCTGTCCCGAGTGCGGTCACTCTATTGACGAATTGGAACCCCGCCTGTTTTCGTTTAACAATCCCGCCGGAGCCTGCCAGAGCTGTGATGGTCTCGGCGTGACGCAATATTTTGATGAGTCACGGGTGATCACCGATCAGGGTGCGTCATTAGCAGAGGGGGCCATTCGGGGCTGGGACCGTCGCAACGTTTATTATTTCCATTTGCTGACCTCTCTCGCGAAGCACTACGGATTCAGTATCGACACCCCGTTTGAAGCGCTCAAGCCGCGACATCGCGAAATTATTCTGCAGGGCAGTGCTGGCGAGGAAATCGAGTTTGCCTACGTCAACGACCGCGGTAGCGTATTCAAGCGGCGGCACAGTTTTGAAGGTGTGTTGCCGAACATGGAGCGTCGCTATCGCGAGACCGACTCCACGTCTGTTCGCGATGAACTTGCCAAATACGTCTCAACTGCACCCTGTCAAAGCTGCGAGGGCACTCGTTTGTGTGCAGATGCGCGGTCCGTCTACGTTGATGGACGTACCCTGCCAAGTATCACTCGCTTACCTATTGGCGAGGCGCAGAACTATTTCGAGCAGCTGAATTTGACCGGTCGACAGGGAGAGATTGCGGATAAAATTCTCAAGGAACTTCAAGCTCGCTATCGGTTTTTGGTCGATGTTGGCCTCAACTATTTATCCTTGGATCGTAGCGCAGAGACGCTGAGCGGCGGCGAAGCGCAGCGAATCCGATTAGCATCTCAAATTGGCGCCGGTCTCGTTGGCGTGATGTACATTCTCGACGAGCCTTCCATTGGTCTTCATCAGCGTGATAACGAACGTCTGTTGCGTAGCCTCCTTCACTTACGCGACATCGGCAATACCGTGATCGTGGTCGAACACGACGAGGATGCGATCCGCGCAGCTGATCATATTATTGACATCGGTCCAGGTGCCGGTGTGCATGGTGGTGAGATCGTTGCCGCCGGACCGCTAGCGGACATTCTGAAATGCGACACCTCGCTGACTGGCGCTTATCTGTCGGGGCGCCGAGAGATCGCTGTGCCAGCCAAGCGAACCCCTGCCGATGACGAGCGACAACTGGTGATTACGGGCGCATCAGGAAACAATTTGAAGGCAGTCACCCTACACTTACCCATTGGCCTTCTCACCTGTGTCACCGGTGTGTCGGGCTCGGGCAAATCGACTCTGATCAATAGCACGCTTTATCCGTTGGCCGCCACGGCTTTAAACAAGGCAACTACGCTGAAAGCTGCGCCCTATGAGCGTATTGAGGGGCTGCAGCATTTCGATAAATGTATTGATATCGATCAGTCGCCGATCGGACGAACCCCCCGATCAAATCCGGCGACTTATACCGGCATCTTTACACCGATTAGAGAATTGTTTGCCGGTACCCAGGAGTCCAGATCGCGCGGCTATAAGCCGGGTCGATTCAGCTTCAATGTCCGAGGTGGTCGCTGTGAGGCCTGTCAGGGAGATGGCGTGACCAAGGTAGAAATGCATTTCCTGCCCGATATCTATGTACCTTGTGATGTCTGCAAGGGCAAACGCTATAACCGTGAAACGCTAGAAATCCGCTTCAAGGGCTGCAACATCTACGAAGTGCTCGATATGACCATTGAGGAGGCGCTGACGTTCTTCGAAGCCGTGCCCGCGATCCACAGAAAACTGCAAACCTTGATGGATGTGGGCCTGTCCTATATTCGTCTAGGCCAGTCGGCGACGACCTTGTCAGGTGGTGAAGCGCAGCGAGTGAAACTATCTCGAGAATTATCCAAGCGAGATACAGGTAATACCTTATACCTTCTTGATGAACCGACCACGGGGCTACATTTCGAAGATATTGCGCAACTGTTGAGCGTGCTGCATCGTTTGCGCGATGGCGGTAACACTGTGGTAATTATTGAACACAATCTCGACGTCATTAAAACCGCGGATTGGATCATTGATTTGGGACCTGAAGGCGGCGCCGGCGGTGGTGAAATCATTGCCACCGGAACGCCCGAGACGGTTGCGAGCAATCCGCTGTCGCACACCGGTCGCTTCCTCAAGCCCTGCTTGCCCTCAGCCAAACTCACGCGTAAAAAGCGGGGCCAAGCTGCTTGAACACGTCAAAGATATGCGCTTGTCGATCGGCAGCCTTCGCACATAAGCTGGGGTGCTCTGCATTTATCACCTAAGAGGTGCTGTCCATGACAAACATCGAGTCGCTGCCGCTTAGCGCTATCGACGTGAGTGATGCCAGCCTCTACCAAAATGATGCCTGGCGTCCCTACTTCGCAAGATTGCGCAAAGAGAGTCCCGTACATTTGACAGAGAACGAGACTTTCGGCCGCTTTTGGTCCGTCACTCGTTTCAATGACATTGTCTCAGTCGACACCAACCACGCGGACTTCTCCTCAGAGCCCGCCATTACGATTGGCGACTACGGCGACGACGTTCCCGTCCAACAGTTCATTGCTATGGACCCGCCCAAACATGATATTCAGCGCAAAGTCGTTCAGCCTGTAGTCGCGCCAAAAAATTTGGCGCAGATGGAGCCGCTCATACGACAACGGGTCGTCGACATTCTCGATGCGCTACCGGTCGGAGAGGTATTCAACTGGGTTGATGCGGTCTCCATCAACTTGACGACCCAAATGTTAGCCACAATTTTTGATTTTCCGTTTGAGGATCGACACAAGCTGCCTTACTGGTCAGATATGGCAACGGCTCTGCCGGAGGCAACTGGTGGCAGTGCCGATATCGATGAGCGTACCGGCGCACTCATGGACTGCCTACAAACTTTCACAACCCTGTGGCACGAACGCGCCGAGGGGCGCTCTGACACCATGGATTTTATCTCCATGCTGGCCAACCATCCGGATACCGCCGACATGGTCAATCAACCCATGGAATATCTCGGCAACTTGATACTGCTCATTGTCGGCGGCAATGACACAACTCGGAACTCGATCACGGGTGGTGTACTCGCGCTCAATGAAAATCCTGAGCAGTACAACAAGCTCAAAGACAATCCTGCACTGGTTGAATCCATGGTGCCGGAAATTATTCGCTGGCAAACGCCACTGATGCACATGCGTCGACGTGCGACGCGCGATATTTCGCTGGGGGACCAAGTCATCCGCGAGGGCGACAAAGTGGTGATGTGGTACCTGTCAGGAAATCACGATGAGTCCGTCATCCCCAATGCGGATCAATTTATCATTGACCGCCAAAATCCGCGCAACCACCTGTCCTTCGGCTTTGGCATTCATCGATGTATGGGCAATCGCCTCGGTGAAATGCAGCTACGCGTATTGTGGGAAGAATTGCTGTCGCGCTTTAGTGAAATCGAAGTAGTGGGAGCGCCGGAGCGCATTCAGTCAAATTTTGTGCGAGGTTATAGCGCGCTACCCGTTGTGTTGCATCGATAAGACCAACGACACCGGACAAAGCTTGACCAAGCGACGTTGACGAACCTAACGGCTCATTCACAAATTTCGGACACAAAAAAGCCCGGCAACACCGGGCTTTTTTGCGTCTCAATGCTTACTCTTCGTCAACATCGACCTCTTCCGCGACATCATTATCGATCTCGGGACGATCGACTAGCTCAACGAAAGCCATAGGGGCCTTGTCGCCAGCGCGGTAGCCGCACTTGAGGATGCGAATATAGCCACCGGGGCGCTCCTGGTAACGCGGACCCAATTCATCAAACAGTTTGCCGACGGCCGCTTTAGATCGCGTGCGATCAAAAGCCAGTCGACGGTTCGCGACGCTGTCATTCTTAGCCAAGGTAATCAACGGCTCGGCGTAACTGCGGAGTTCTTTCGCTTTAGGCAGCGTAGTTTTAATCAACTCATGCTCGACCAAGGAGACCGTCATGTTGCGAAACATGGCTTTCCTATGTGAGCTATTGCGGTTGAGTTGACGACCGCTGTGACGATGACGCATTGTAGTTTTCCTTTCTCTTAAAGCGCGCCGTAGCGCGTCTCTATATTAGTCAATTCCTAGTCCAGCCAACGCTTAAACGCTGAGTAAACGCTCATCATTTTTCAGACTCGCAGGCGGCCAATTTTCGAGGCGCATGCCCAACGACAAGCCTCGTGATGCCAAAACATCCTTGATCTCAGTCAACGACTTCTTACCCAGGTTCGGGGTCTTGAGCAGCTCGACTTCAGTTCGCTGCACTAAATCACCGATGTAGTAGATATTCTCTGCCTTGAGGCAGTTCGCCGAGCGAACTGTCAGCTCTAAATCATCAACCGGACGCAGAAGAATCGGATCAACTTCCTCTGCTGCCTCGGTGGTCGCAGCCTGCGCATCGCTCTCCAGATCAACGAACACAGCCAACTGCTGCTGCAGAATGGTCGCCGCACGACGGATAGCTTCTTCAGGATCAATCGTGCCATTGGTCTCTAAATCGATGACCAACTTATCGAGGTCTGTACGCTGCTCTACCCGCGCTGACTCCACCACGTAGCTGACTCGCCGAACCGGTGAGAAGGAGGCATCGAGTTGCAAACGACCAATCGAGCGTGTTTCTTCTTCCGGGTCCTCTCGCGAATCTGCTGGGGAGTAGCCACGACCGCGCTGGGCAACCAAACGAATACTCATTGCGGATTTACTAGAGATTGTGCAAATCACATGATCGGGATTGCACACTTCGATGTCATGATCTGTCTGGATATCACCTGCAGTTACCGTGCAAGGGCCTTGGGCAGACAACGTCAGCTCAGCCTCGTCTTTGCCGGCCATGGTCAAGGCGACGCCCTTCAGGTTCAACAAAATTTCAATCACATCTTCCTGAACACCCTCGATTGCCGAGTATTCGTGTAAAACACCATCAATCTCGGCCTCTGTCACGGCACATCCAGGCATCGACGAAAGCAGGATCCGACGCAGCGCGTTACCAAGGGTATGACCAAAACCACGCTCGAGAGGCTCGAGGGTGACCAGCGCACGTGTTGAAGACTTTTCATCGACTTTGATGACACGGGGGGTCAAAAACTCATTTACCGAACTTTGCATAGGACACCTACGTTACAATACGTTTTGCGACAATGACCGGAAACAACTCTTACTTAGAGTACAATTCGACGATCAAATTCTCGTTAATTTCCTGCGACAAATCCTGACGCTCAGGGCGAGACTTAAAAGTGCCCTCGAGTTTGTCAGCATTGACCTCTATCCAAACCGGCTCTCCACGCTGCTCTGCAAGCGCCAACGCTGATTGCACGCGGAGTTGCTTTTTGGCCTTCTCACGAACGGAGACCACATCACCGGGCTGAACCTGATAAGACGGCACGTTTACCACACGACCATTGATTAAAATGCCCTTGTGGGAAACCAACTGACGTGATTCCGCCCGCGTTGAGCCAAAGCCCATACGGTACACCACGTTGTCTAGACGACTCTCGAGCAGCGCCAGTAGGTTTTCACCGGTGGCACCTTTCAGGCGAGCAGCCTCTTTATAGTAGTTGCGGAACTGCTTCTCCAACACGCCATAAATACGACGCACCTTCTGCTTCTCACGTAACTGTATGCCGTAATCCGACAAGCGGCCACGCCGTGCGCCGTGCTGGCCGGGGGCCGTTTCAGCTTTACACTTACTCTCGAGTGCTCGAACGCCACTCTTGAGCTGCAGATCAGTGCCTTCTCGTCGAGAAAGCTTGCATTTAGGTCCAATATATCGAGCCATGCTATGTATTCTCCAATGCCGCCAGCGTTAAACGCGACGCTTCTTGGGTGGACGGCATCCGTTGTGCGGGATCGGCGTCACATCCGTGATGTTGGTGATTTTGTAACCGCAGCCATTCAAAGCGCGGACAGCCGATTCACGGCCTGGGCCTGGCCCTTTGACTTCGACATCAAGGTTTTTGAGACCGTACTCCTTGGCCGCCTCGCCCGCCCGCTCCGCAGCAACCTGCGCTGCAAACGGCGTGGATTTTCGCGAACCTCGGAAACCAGAGCCACCGGCAGTCGCCCAGCTCAAAGTGTTGCCTTGTCGATCGGTAATGGTGACGATGGTGTTATTGAACGACGCGTGAATATGCGCGACGCCGTCGACCACCTGCTTAGTAATTTTGCGCTTTGTGGTTTTAGCGCTCTTGGCGTTCTTTGCCATGTTCTATCCTATTTCAATATCAACGCTACAAAATGTGATGTAGCTACACTGGCGTGGGTATCACTACCCACTACCCTCACTTACGAATAGGCTTTCTGGGCCCTTTGCGAGTGCGAGCATTCGTCTTCGTACGCTGGCCGCGTACCGGCAGACCGCGACGATGGCGTAGGCCGCGGTTACAGCCCAAATCCATCAGCCGCTTGATACTCATCGATACCTCACGCCGCAAATCTCCCTCGACGACCATCTCAGAGATCAGCCCACGCAATGAGTCGAGTTCCGACTCGGTGAGTTCACCGATTTTCGCGGACTCTGCAACACCACTCGCAGCACACAAGCGCTTGGCCTGCGTTTTACCAATGCCATAGATATACGTCAGTGAAATCACTGCGTGTTTGTTATCGGGAATATTTACGCCGGCGATACGCGCCATCTAGCAATCTCCATTGTTGTTTGCGACCGGAAAGGTGGCCGCAAGCCGCACCCCAAAACTCTCGGGGGCGCGCATGTTACTGATTTGTCGAAACAAACTCAATGCCCTTAACCCTGACGCTGCTTGTGCCGGGGATCAGAAGAGCAAATCACGCGCACAACACCGCTGCGACGCACGACTTTGCAGTTTCGACAGATTTTCTTAACCGAAGCTCTTACTTTCATCTCAAACTCCTGGACCTTAACGCAACCGACCCGCAGGACCGGTTTTGGCAAGGTTTGCTTTCTTCATCACACCCTCATACTGGTGTGACATCAGGTGACTCTGGACCTGTGCCATGAAATCCATGACCACGACCACAACGATCAGCATCGATGTGCCACCCAGGTAAAATGGTACGTTGAACATCACCACCAAAAACTGCGGTAGCAGACACACCAGTGCGATGTAAGCAGCACCAAAGACTGTCAATCGGGTGAGCACCCCATCAATATAATTCGCCGTCTGTTGGCCAGGACGAATTCCGGGCACGAACGCACCCGAGCGCTTCAAGTTATCCGCCACTTCCTGTGGGTTAAACATGAGCGCGGTGTAGAAAAAACAGAAAAAGACGATGAACCCCGTAAACAGAATGATATTCAGGGGCTGACCCGGCCCGATTGCGACCGCAAGGTCTTGTAACCAATCCGAGCTATTACCCGTACCGAACCACTGTGCAAGGGATGCCGGGAACAACAAAATCGAGCTTGCGAAAATTGCAGGGATCACACCGGACATGTTGACCTTCAGTGGCAAATGTGAGGCCTGCGCTTGCATCATTTGGCGCCCCTGCTGGCGCTTGGCGTAGTTCACGGTAATTCTGCGCTGGCCGCGCTCGATAAAGACCACAAGGTAAATGACGACAATCGCAAACGCGAGAATGGCCAATAAAACGAGAATATTGAGCTCACCTTGGCGCGCCTGCTCCAAAGACTGACCAATCGCCGCTGGAAGACCCGCGACGATACCCGCGAAAATCAACAGTGAAATTCCATTACCCACGCCTTTCTCGGTGATCTGCTCACCCAGCCACATCATGAACACGGCACCAGTCACCAGCGAGGCAACCGCGATCACATAAAAGCTGATCGAACTACCAAATGTGAGACCCTGATTAGCCAGACCGACCGTCATGCCCGTTCCTTGGACCAAGGCCAACGCCACAGTCAAGTAGCGCGTGTACTGAGAGATCTTACGCCGACCCGCTTCACCCTCTTTCTTTAACTGCTCGAGTTGCGGCGTCACCGCACTCATCAATTGCATGATGATTGACGCCGAGATGTAAGGGAGAATGCCAAGCGCCAAAATACTCATGCGCTCCAAAGCACCGCCTGAGAACACATTCGCGAGACCGAGAATCGTGCCTTGATTTTGGTCGAACAACGCCGAGAGCTGCTCCGGATCAATACCCGGAACGGGGATGTGCGTCCCAATTCGGTAGATCAGCAGCGCAAGCAACACAAAACGAAGTCGGGCGAAAAGTTCGCCCATACCCGCTGAGTTGAATGACGGCATTCCGTTCGCCATGAATTACGCCTCGACGCTCCCACCGGCAGCTTCGATCGCTTCGCGCGCACCTTTGGTGACCGCGAGGCCCTTCACGTGGACCGCTTTCTCAATCGAACCCGACAGAAAGACGCGCGCACGCAACACATCGTCTTTGATCAGATCCGCTTGCTTCAGCGAAGACAGATCGACCACATCACCCTCAACACGATTGAGTTCGCCAAGACGGACTTGTGCAGTTGTGCGACCGATCCGTGAAGTGAAACCATATTTTGGCAAACGCTTCTGCAACGGCATCTGTCCGCCCTCGAAGCCGGGTTTCACCGTGCCACCTGAGCGTGATTTCAAACCTTTATGGCCACGACCCGCAGTTTTGCCGAGACCCGAGCCAATACCTCGGCCAACACGCTTTGCATCGCGCTTGGCGCCAGGCGCCGGACTCAGAGAATTCAAACGCATTTCATCACCCATTGGTCTCGCCCTCTACGCGAACCAGATAGTTCACTTTGTTGATCATGCCGCGAACGGAAGGCGTATCTTCCACTTCAACCGTATGACCGATACGTCGCAAACCCAATCCTGCAACACAGGCCTGGTGCTTCTTCAACCGACCGTGAATGCTTTTCACTTGAGTTACCTTGATCATTGTTTTACTCATGGTCTGCGCCTCCGAATCAGCTCAGAATCTCTTCAACGGTCTTCCCTCGCTTGGCTGCGACATCTTCTGGTGCAGCCATATCACGAAGACCGTTGTAGGTCGCACGGACCACGTTGACGGGATTGGTAGAGCCATAGCACTTCGCCAAAACATTGTGTACACCCGCGAGTTCAAGCACTGCGCGCATGGCACCACCAGCGATGACACCTGTACCCTCAGAAGCAGGCTGCATGTAGACTTTTGAGGCGCCATGTGACGCTTTAACCGGGTATTGCAAAGTACCGTTGGTTAAATCCACTTTGATCATGTTACGACGCGCAGACTCCATAGCCTTCTGAATCGCAACAGGAACCTCGCGCGCCTTACCGCGTCCGTAGCCCACTCGTCCGTTACCGTCGCCGACCACAGTCAACGCAGTAAAACTCATGATCCGGCCGCCTTTTACCGTCTTGGCAACACGGTTCACCTGAACAAGCTTTTCCTGCAGGTCGCCCTCGGTGCGCTGATCGCCTTGGTTTCTCTGATCTCTAGCCATGCTTAAAACTCCAATCCACCTTCACGCGCGGCTTCTGCCAGCGCTTTCACCCGACCGTGGTACTTAAAGCCGGAGCGATCAAATGCAACCTCGGTCACACCCGCTGCCTTCGCGCGTTCCGCGACTAATTTACCTACGGCCGCTGCAGCCGCAATATTGCCCGTCGCACCCGAACGCAGGTCTTTGTCCAAGGTCGATGCCTGGGCAAGGGTGCCACCCTCAGGCGCGATAACCTGCGCATAGATGTGGCGAGGCGTGCGATGTACCGTTAAGCGGGTCGCCCCCGCAGTGCGCATACGTACCCTGGATTTCTTGGCGCGACGCAGACGTGATTCTGTTTTCTCGTTCATTGTTTTTCCCGTAACTTCCCGTGGCCGTTACTTCTTCTTCGCTTCTTTACGACGGACAAATTCGTCCGCATAGCGAATTCCTTTTCCTTTGTAAGGCTCTGGCGGACGGAAGCTACGAATTTCCGCAGCAGCTTGTCCCACAGCCTGCTTATCAATACCCCGGATAACAACTTCGGTTTGCGAAGGTGTCTCCGCTGAAAGTCCCTCTGGCAATTCGTAGTCCACCGGATGCGACAGACCGATCGTCAGATTGACAACATTACCCGTCGCTTTGGCGCGGTATCCGACGCCATTGAGCACCAATTTCTTCTCCCAGCCTTCACTGACGCCTGTCACCAAGTTGTTCAGCAACGCGCGAGTTGTGCCCGCCATCGCACGGTTTGTGTCGAAGTCGTAGACAATGCTGGCACTGCCTTCCTGAACATCGAGACTGATGCCGTCAGTCAGCGTCATCGACAAGGTGCCTTTCCCGCCTTTAACTGATACTTCGCTGCCGTTCACCGCCACTTCGACGCCCTTGGGCAACGAGACCGGATTATTTGCTACACGTGACATTGATGAGCCCTCTCCCAGTCTCAAAATTAGAAAACAGTGCAGAGCACTTCGCCGCCAACACCGGCCGCACGTGCCGCGCGATCGGTCATGACGCCTCGCGACGTCGATACAATCGCCACACCCAATCCACCGCGCACCGACGGCAAATCATCTTTACCTGAATATCGACGCAGAGATGGCTTACTGACGCGATTAATTTCCGCAATCACTGGCTTACCCTCAAAGTATTTCAACTGTACAGAGAGGCGGGGCTTGCCACTGCTACTATCCAGTGCATGGCCAGCGATATACCCCTCTTCTTCCAGCACCTTGGCGACAGCGGCCTTCAGCTTGGAACCGGGCATTTCAACGGAACGTTTTCCAGCCATCTGCGCGTTACGCAAACGGGTCAACATATCGCTAATAGGATCTTGCATGCTCATGAATTCTTTCTCCGTTACCAGCTGGACTTAACCAGGCCCGGCACATCGCCACGCATCGCTGCTTCACGCAACTTGTTGCGGCACAAACCGAATTTTCGATAAACGCCATGCGGGCGTCCTGTGATCTGACACCGGCGCTGCTGACGCACGGGCGACGCATTGCGGGGCAATTTCTGCAGCGCAATTTGCGCTTCCCATCGCTCCTCCTCAGAGGCCGACTGATTGGCGATGACTTCTTTTAACTGCGCCCGCTTTGCCGCGTATTTTGCGACAGTTTTCGCACGCTTGAGCTCACGCTCTACCATTGACTTCTTAGCCATTGCGTCTCTCCTCAGCCTTTGAACGGGAAGCTAAATGCACTGAGAAGGGCACGGCCCTGCTCATCGGTTCGCGCGGATGTTGTAATGGTGATATCCATACCGCGCAGCGCATCGACTTCGTCGTAGTTGATCTCGGGGAATATGATCTGCTCGGTCACACCCATCGCAAAATTTCCCCGACCGTCGAAGGACTTTGCACTCACACCGCGGAAATCACGGATACGGGGAATGGCAATACTGATCAAGCGCTCAAGGAACTCGTACATGCGCTCATCTCGCAAGGTCACCTTGCAACCGATGGGCCAACCATCACGAATCTTGAAGCCAGCGATTGACTTGCGCGACTTCGTCACAACTGGCTTTTGACCGGCGATCTTCTGCATATCAGCCAGAGCGTTTTCCAAGACTTTTTTATCGCCCACCGCTTCACCGACACCCATGTTCAGAGTGATCTTGGTGATGCGCGGCACTTCCATCACATTTGCTAAACCCAGCTCTTCTTTGAGTTTGGGCGCGATCTCGTCGCGATATCTTTGCTTAAGCGTTGCCATTATTTGCTGCCTCTTTCAGCCCGAGCCCAACTCAGGCGTCAATCAATTCGCCGGTAGACTTATAAACACGAACCTTTTTGCCATCATCGACGCGATAACCCACTCGGTCCGCCTTGCTTGTTGCTGTGTTGTAGATCGCCACATTAGAGGTCTGAATAGGCGCCTCTTTCTCGACAATACCGCCCGCAACGCCCGCCTGCGGATTGGCGCGGGTGTGCTTTTTAATCATGTTGATACCGCCAACGATGATGCGGTCACTGTCGACGACCTTGCGGACTTTGCCGCGCTTGCCCTTGTCCTTTCCTGCCAGGACAATGACTTCGTCATCACGCTTGATCTTTGCCATCTACTTATCCTCTCGTCCGGTCGCTCAGATCACTTCTGGCGCCAGAGAAATAATCTTCATAAACTTGTCCCCACGCAGCTCACGCGTCACAGGGCCGAAAATTCGAGTGCCAATTGGCGCCTGCTGGGCGTTCAATAAAACAGCCGCGTTTTCATCAAACTTAATGAGTGAACCGTCGGCACGACGCACGCCTTTCTTGGTGCGAACCACTACCGCCGTCATCACCTGACCTTTCTTCACTTTGCCGCGGGGAATTGCTTCCTTAACGGTCACCTTGATGAGATCGCCCACACGCGCATAGCGGCGCTTCGAGCCACCAAGCACTTTGATACACATCACCCGACGCGCACCACTGTTATCAGCTACTTCCAAATAGGACTGGGTCTGAATCATCTCTTTAACTCCAATCGGGGGCCCATCAAGGGGCGCCCATCACCATCAAATCTGGGTCGCGACTTCTACAATATCGACCAACGCCCAAGTCTTGGTCTTCGACAACGGACGCGATTCAGCAACTACTACCGTGTCACCGATACCCGCGCGATTGCCTTCATCGTGAGCATGCACCGTTGATGAACGGGTAATGTACTTGCCATACACGGGGTGCTTCACCCGACGCTCGATCAGCACAGTGATGGTCTTGTCCATCTTATTGCTCACCACTCGACCCTGTAGGGTTCGCGTTCGCTTTTCCG
>Ga0181573_10001140_pt1 | contig 26536 bp, 20 predicted proteins | sample 101ome_25_FD_148643 | JGI IMG/M metagenome (GOLD analysis project Ga0181573, IMG submission 148643) | Coastal salt marsh microbial communities from the Groves Creek Marsh, Skidaway Island, Georgia - 101409BT metaG (spades assembly) | ecosystem: Environmental > Aquatic > Marine > Intertidal zone...
CCCCCCCGCCCCGCTCCTCGGCACGTTCGAAGTTCTCCCGGCCCATGGCGTCGTGGCGCCGTCGACTCTCCGGAACTCGCAGGCACTCGTAAGCCCTCTTTACCTCGGAAAACCTCTGTTTGGCCAAGTCGGGGTCGGCCCTGGCCTCGGCCGAGTCGGGGTGGTGCTTCTTGGCCAGTTCGTAATAGCGTTTCTTGATGGCCTTGTCGTCCGCGTCGCGCGGTACTCCTAGGACGCTGTAGTAGTCGCCCGCGGCGCCGACGGAGGAAGATGACGCGATAGCGCGGGTGGACGCCTGGGGTTACACGGCGTCGTCGGGGGAAGGCGGTGGAAGGGCGGCACGGGAAGGGCTGAGGTCGGCTGGCTCAGGGGCGGGCGTAATCCGTCGGGGTCGTTGTTGTGACGACAGACGCAGATCTCAAGTGGCATTGTTCGCCACTGTCTTCGCGTCGCGAACTCGCCGCGCCGTCGCGTCCAGGGGACGCGGCGCCCGTGCCGCCGGCCGCGGCCGCGGCCGCGCCCCTTCCGGCCTGCAGGGCCCGATGCGCCAGCCCTCCCCCCCGCGCCAGCATATCTATCCGACAGCAGTCGATAATGCACAGATATGGCCCGATTGGCAACTTCTTACTGCACTCACGCGTCAACGTCAGATGGCAGGTCACTCCAGCTTCTTTGAGCCCCCCCCCCCCTGGGTGCCGATGCTAGGCCCGACGCCTCCCCTCGAGACGTCTACTCTAGGCACCCCGGCCCCGCGTGTGGTTTCTGCCCCGCGTGGCGGGCCGCCCCGGCTGCCCCGGCCTGCCGCCGCCATCGCGCCGCCCCGCTCGATGCAGTCAGTGTCGACGGCGACCGAGGAGGGGCCCGATGGCGCCGAGCGCCTGTGGCGGGACCTATGCGAGGCAACGCGCGGTGTTGACGACCATGCAGTGCTGGACGCGGCGGTGCGGGGCGAGTGTGTGACGCCAATGCGCCAGTTGCTGCAATGGCCTCGCCATGACTGCGCCTGACCCGACCGTCTCTCTCTCTATCTCCAGTCGCCGACCACCCCTCGGCATCCGTCCTCGGGGACCGACGCCTCGCCCTCGCCGCCGTCTCCCGCGCCGTCGCCGCTGCCCACGCCGGCCGGGGCCTCCGGGCGGCCCTTCTGGCTCTCGACCGTGCGCTCGCCTCACTCGCGGGGGCCGACGACGGAGATGATACGGGGGACCCCTACTCCTCATCCAACTCGACCAACCTCGTCGATGAGGCGGCTTTCCTTCGTGCGTACCTGTCCTTCCGCACGGGCGACGCGGTGGGAGCCCTGGCGGCGCTGACGGCGACAGGACCCTCCCCAGTGCCGCCGAGGCCCGCCCCTGATGTGACCGACCCCCGCGTCGCCGCCCTCGTTGCCCAGTGCCGACACGCCGTGGGCGACGGGACAGGAGCCCGACGGGGCTTTCAAACCCTCGCCGCGGAGGCAGCGGGCGATGACGACGACGGCATGGTGGCCGCCCTTGGGTCCAACGCTGAGGCGTGCGGGGCGGCATCGGCGGCGGCGGCCCTCGGGCGGTGCGGCCGAGGCGACGCCATGGGGGCAGCGTCGATGCTCCTGAGCTGGGCGGGCGCCCTTGATGGGGCGGGGGACCCCTCGTTGGCCCTCGCCGCCGCGGCCGTGTCGCTGTCGCTGCCCCTTAACGCCCGGCGAGGTGGTGCCGGTCCCTCGGACAACGACGGCCCCGCCACGTCGGCCCCTGCCTTTTTGCGCGCCGCTGCCACGGGGGGGCTACTCGCCGCCCCAGTCTCCGCGACCGGGGCCGCGCTGATCGATCGCGCGCTTCGTCGTGCTGGGATGGGAGGGGAGGAACACCGGAACTGGGCGCGGTCTGCCAGAGACGTGTGGATGGGCAGGGACAACGCCACCACACCTGGGTCCCTGGACATCCGTGCCGCTGCACTCGCCCGCTTGACCCTTCTTGAGGCCAACGACAACGACCCCGCTGCGGCCCTTGCCATGACTGCTGACGGCCTCGTCCCTGCCGACCCGGCGGGACGCCACGTTTGGCTCGAGGCGGCAGCACAGAGCCTCTCGGTGGCAGCCTGGTCGCCCGCCCTTAGCGCAGCTGCTGCAACGACAACGGCCGCGACGCTTGCTACAACGACGGGCGACTGCGGTGACCCAGCGGCGGCCGAGCGGCGGGCGGCGGCGCTTCTCGACCGCGGGGCCATTCGGGGACGGTGGTAGCGTGAAGAGGTCTGGATTTCATCTACGTCCCTTTTTGCCCTTCCTGCGCCGGACGCTTCTGCCTCCATCCCCCCCACCCCCCCCACCCGTGCCCTCGTCTTCGCCGGCGAGAGATAGCACGTCCACTGGCACCGCATCGACATCAGTCCGGGTGGGAGTCGCCCGGGCGACTGGGGCCCCACTCGCGCCCGAAGAGCGCCGCCCGCCGCCGCCGCCAGCGGCGAGGGTTGTCGTCGCAGCACCGGTCCCCGCCGGCGCCGCCCCCCCCCCCCCCCCCCCCCCCCCCCCCCTTCCCTCGAGGGCCCCCGCGAGGACTCGGAAGGCCGCCGCTAGCGCCAGTCCCCCCCAGGCCCAGACGAAGCCGAGGGCCGCAAGGGCCGGTGGAGGTCGCAAGGCCGCGAGGATGGCCCCCGCGACGCCAAGCCGCCTCGTCACTACGACGCGGCCCCGAGGGGTGACCGGCACGGACCCCGGCGGAGCGCCGTGGGCGCCCGGGGCTCCCCCCCGGGGGGATAACACCACCTCGACACCCGTCGTTGCTATCCGTGCGCCCTCAATCACACCGTCGAACAGCCGGGTGCGGACCAGGTCAGCGGCGTCGGCACCCGGTAGGAGCCACGGCAGGCCGAGGGCGTCGGCGACGCCCAGTGGCACTGCCAGCGGGGCCCACACGGCCCGCCGCGCCATTCGCGCGAGCAGCGACCGGCGAGGCGCCAGGACGGGTCGCGACGCCCGCGCGAGGGGACGTGGACGCGACAACGATGCGTCGTGCCCACCTGCCTCAGTTAGGGGCGCCCCGAGGAGCGTCGCCGACAGCTGGAACACATCGTCGGGCCCCATGGACGAGGGGCGGGGGGACGGCAGCCACAGTTCTACATCGACGTCGAAGAGCTGACCGGCTGCAACGGCCCGGACGTCGCGGCCCCCTGTGGACGACGCGCGCCATGGGGTGTCCCCCATGGAGGAGGGGCATCCGGCGGCGTCACCATACCCATAGCGCTCCCACCCAGATTCACCACTCTCGTTGCCGCCAATGCCGCCACCGATCAGGCATTCGACCCCGCTCGGGGCCGCGGGCGCTCCCGTCTGCCCCCGCGGCCGCAGGTCCACCGTCCCCGTGGGCCGATCGAGGGACAAGTCCAGCCATAGGGGCAGCGAGGTCTCGGCTGGGGGCGGAGCGACGGCAAGGAGAGCAGCCAGCGAGGCAGCGCCTAGGATGGACAGAAGAGCATAGATGAGGGCTAGGGCGCGAAGGACGGGGGGTAGCCGGGCGCGGGCCGCTTTCGAGGCGGCAAGGGCGAGGGGCACCGCCCCCTCGCGGGCTTTGACCGCCGCGATGGAGACGAAGCCGGAGAAGAGCGAGGGGGGGGTAAGGGGGCTCGCGGCGCCCATGGCCGAGGTGGAGGTGTCTGCGGTGAGCGGAGGGGGGGGTAAAGGAGCCATCGGACGCGTCGAGAACGACAGCCCCGGCCGCTGCGTTGGACACGGCGGCGGCAGCGGCAGCGGCGGGCTCAGGCAGCGTGGGCTCGGGCGCTTGCATGCTGTACTTCGACGGGGCAGGACCGCGACGTCGATCGAGCCATCATCGAGTGGCTCGCGCCGCTATCGACATATTCGTCGAATCCTTTTCGGCTTCTCGCCCACTGAGTCGGCCATTAATAGCCGATAGAGTAGAGACACAGGGGGAAGCTGCGGCGCAGGAAAGGTCTACACGGGCGGCGTCCCTCCGGACCTTAGAGGCCTCGGTCGCAACGAAAGCCGCGCCCAGAGGCAAGCTAGGTCGCAAAAATGACTGCTAACGGCGTCGGGAGTCGAGTTTCGTCGAGCTTTCCTCGCCTCTGTTGTCCGCCCTCGTCGTTCCCGGCGCCCATGCCCCGTCCCCAACGCCCTCCGTCCGGTCACTGCACTGCGCGGCCCCGCCGGACCGCATCTTTTTCTGGGCGGTATCAGAAGCCGGTCGGCGTCTGCTCGGCTCGGCGGCAGTCGACAAGTCACACAGCGCGGAAAGGAACGCGCGTGGCGGCGAGGACGACAGCGGCGACGATGCTTCGTCAATCCGCTCTTCGTTTACGCCCTGTGCGGACAAGCATGAGTCGCAGTCTTCGAGGCTTCGCGGATGAGGCGTCATCGAGCGCCGGGGGGACCGCAGGGGGGGCTGCGTCCGCGACGGCGGCCGGCGAGGCCAGGGCAGGCTCGTCTGGCCAACCAAGCTCGAGCGGCACTCTTGGAATCGTGCGGCGGGTGAACGATGACGATGAGAAATCTCATTTTGGGGCCGGCAGTCGCGAGCCCACCGTGCAACGTCGACGACGGGTACCCGACGAACTGCTCCGCCAGTCTCGTCTGTCGCCGCCATGACGCGTGCCCCGACCACCCGAAAACCCTCACACCCTCCGTCCACCGCCACCGTCGATCCCCCCAGGGACACGATTCTCGCGGCTATGGCTGGGCTCGGCGTCACGGCCACCTACCTGGGCGTGCGGCACACGACGTCGGAGTGCCAGTCGTGGGTCGACGCCCATCGCGATGCACCTGGCCCCCTCGCTGCCGCTGCCCGCGCCCTTGGCGACGCCTACTGCCGAGCCCGCGCGAGCGTCGACGAGACTATCGCCACCTACAGCGACCCCGTCTCGGACAAGCTTCTGCCCCCGCTGGACGTTCTCTACCCTCCGCACATCGTTCCCCTTGTCCGCACCCTCGCACTCGACCTCGAGGACACCATCGTGCACTCGGAATACCGCCGCGACCGGGGATGGCTGACGTTTAAGCGCCCCGGGGTCGAGGAACTGTTGAAGGCGGCCTATAATCTAGGGTACGAGGTCGTTCTCTACACCGACGCCGACCACATGACGGCCGACCCCGTTATGGAGCGACTAGACCCGGGACGGCAGTACGTTCCCTTTCGCCTCTTTCGCGACTCGACCCAGTTCACCGGCACCCTCCTCACCCCGGGAGTCCACGCGCGCGACCTCTCCAAGCTCAACCGGGATCCCGCACGCACACTGTACCTCACTCACGATGCGCCCACGGCGCAGCTCCAGCCCGACAACCTCGTTCGCGTGGGCAAGTGGGAGGGGGACCCAGACGACACCCAGCTGCTTGACCTCATCCCGGTTCTGCAGATGATTGTCCAGGGTGGGGTGAGGGACGTGCGGGATGTGGCGCGGGCCTACCGGGGTACGGTGCTGCCGGTGGCGTTCAAGGAGCGCGCTGCAAAGGCCGCCGCAGCGGGGGGGAAGGGGGGGGGGTGGCTGGGGAAGGGGAAAAGGTGAATGGAGCGTCACGTTGAGAGCCCACCGATCTCAGAGTATCATCACTCGGTCGGCGGCCGGTCTTCGGTCCCATCGGCAAGTATGGCGTGGCGTCCCGCTTTGAGAGGCAAGATCGGCTGGCTGCTCTTCCAGGGCCAAAGCCCGAAGGACCCGCTTCGATAGTCCTCAAACGCCTTCGCGATATCCTCCCGCGTGTTGCCGACGAAAGGACCGTGCTGAACGACGGGCTCCCCGATGGCCCTGCCCTGGAGCAGCAGAGCCTCGACCTCGCCCACGCCGCCACCGCCGTGCGCGACGACGCAAGCCTCGCCAGCGTCAAGGTCGATTTCAGACGGAGTTGAGAGCGATCTGCCATCAACAATGACGCTGGGGCCCGACACGAAAAGGAGCTGCCGGTTGATGCCCTTGGCGTCGGCCTCGGCAGGAAGCGTGACACGATCATCCGCCGCAGCGAGTCGAATCACCCAGATGCGCACGGCGCTCGCCGGTTCGGACGCCCAACTGTCGGGAGGAGGCGTCGGCGGGGCCGGGGCGCCGGGCATAGTGCCAGCGACAACAGTGACCGCGGCGCCCTCAGTCGCCTCGAGCGCCGACCCCGACCCCCCCTCGCCGCCTCTCAGCACGGGCACCGTCTCCCCCCACAGCATCTTGAACGCGGGATCGCACATCTTATTCTTGCGCGGCAGGTTGAGCCACAGCTGATAAAACTTCATCGCGTTTGCCGAGAAGCCCGAGTCGGGGGGGTCCTTTGCCACTTCCTCAGCTGAGACGGTCAACGGGAACATCTCGGCGTGGCTGACTCCGCGGCCCGCGGTCATCCACTGCACATCTGGACCCTTGTGGCCTGTCGTTGCCGTTCCGCCGAAGCGTCCGCGGTGCCCGAGGGAATCATGGTGGTCGACAGTTCCGCGAGGGACAATGGAGACGGTCTCGAAGCCGCGGTGGGGATGCTCGGGGAAGCCAGGCAGGCCGCCTCTGCCGTGATAGAGGGACCAGCCGTCGGGGTTGCCGAAATCGCTGCCCTCGGGGTGGTTGTGATAGGGCGCATCGACAGTTCCGTCGGGGCGGCCAGCTGGGTATTGCTGCAGGGCGGGTGGTCAGGGGGTGGGGCAGAGTGAGTCGTCGCAGGGGCCGGATCGAGCCGATCCTGATGTCGCTGCCGCTCACGACGCGGTTCGAGTACTGCCACGAGCCGGAGGAGCCCCAGCGATGCGCCGCACGCACTCGCGTCATCGTGCCGCGCGAGGAAGAGGAAGGGCTCGACCGGGCGGAGGGGAAAGTCGAGCCGGCCGACGGAACGAATGGCGACCCCGGAAGGGGCCGTCATCGACGCGGCGCCTCCTGCTCGGTCGTGGACTGCACGGAGGAAGCTCGACGGTCCAGAGCGCCGGAACGTGACGTAGCGCGCCGTTGCGCGCAGCGTAACGAACAGCGCGAAGAGACCGAGGAGGAGCGGAAGCTGAGAGCGCCTGCCGGCCGATGCCGAGGCAGCCTTGCCGGAGAGCAGGTCGACGGGGGCGCGCCCGTGGGCGCACTCTCTCGCTGGCTGCGGCGCAAGAGATGGTCAGCAGTGTGGAGTGGCGGCCGACAAAGGCGACTCCGTTACCCGTTCTCACTTCCACCACGACCCCCAGGCCTCGCCCTCGCCAACGTCCCACCCAGCGCAAGCGTCGTAGCCGAACGCGCGAAGCTCCGCCGACCCCCCGCCTCCCGGGAAGTCGATTGCCGACATGGCCCAGGGCGTCACCGGGAACACAGGCGCGAGCTCGGCCTTACCACTCGCAACGACGGCAACGGCAGCGGCGTGGGCGTCAGGGCAAGCGAAGACGAGGACGACGCGGCCATCGATGGCAAGGGTCGCCGCGGCGTTGAGGAGATCGCTGGCGCCGATGGCCGTCGGCGCCGCGCACCCGAGCAACGCTGCTACCGCGATCGCCGCCCTTTCCTCGCTCGCACCACCTCCTGTGTACGCGACGACGTCTACTCCGGCCGCCGGAAGCGCCGCAGCCGCCCTCTCGGCTCCTCCCTCGCCTTCCCCCGGCGACGCCAGCAGCACCCTTCCCGCTCCGGACGCGGCATTGGGCCGCAAAGCCAGCCCCGGCCCGCCTGGAGGAGGCGCAGCATTCAGCGCCCGGAGACGCGCCCCGCCTGGGGACCTGCTGCCATCCCCTCCCCAGTCGAGCACCGAGACCCCCCCGTTGCGGACGATGCACCGACGGAAGCGATCCGGACCCCACCCCAGCGCCGATCCCAGTAGAGCCTGGGGGAGGCGAGGTGGAGGGGGGGGGGGGGGGGGGGGGGGGGGGGGGATGAGAAGAGGGGTAGAGTGGCGGCTGAAGAAGGGTAGAACGAGAGGGAGGGGGGGTCCCACCTGATTCACGGCGTTGTGTGCGACCACGAGAACGGTCCGGGGGGCTGCCCCCGCGTCGTCGATCCCGCAGACCGTATCGTCGTCGCCAAGGGTGTCGGCCCAGGCCGCCGACGCGCGTCGCCACAGTTCGCGGACAGGCGCCCGGCGGCGGGGTGCGGGGGTACCGCAGCCATCGTCCAGTTCGAATGCAGCCGGGTCACTCTTCCACGCCTCCCACGCGGGTCCGGCAAGACGGGCTCCCTCGGCCTTGGATAGGCCCTGGGGGAGGCGGACGCGGGGGAAAGAGAGGGAGCGGGGGGGCGAACAGGGGGGGGCAGGCCGCGGCGGCTGCTCTCGCGCTCCGATCCGCGTCCCTTTCCTCTCTCAACCTCTCTCCCCAACTTTTCTCCTTCTGCCCCTCCCCCCCCCCTCCTCAATCGCCTGCAATCCATACAAGTCCACCTCGCGCAGCGATGGGAGGACGACTATCTCGCGTTCGGCGGCGCCTGGCCGCACCAGCGCCAGGGTCTCGCGTGCCCGTCGCAACGGAGAACAGACGACCCGAGAGACGGGGGCGCGGTGGAGGAGAGCGCCGGCTGCCTGGGCCTGGTCGCGACCCTTGTCCGTGAGGACGGACTCATCCGACGAGCCCTGGAGGCGTCCAGCTGCGTTCCAGGTGGACTCTCCTGCGGGAGCGGGGAGGGTGGGGGGTGCGGGTGGAGGAGCGGCGGTGGCATCTCCGCCTCCATCTCCATGTCTTCCACGTTCTCTCTCCATCTCCTTCTCGCCGTGACGGACCAGGAGGACGCGGACGGGACGCGACATCCTCGGAGGTGGGAGGGGGGGGGCGTCCACGCGGTCGTTCTCCGCCTCCCATGGGTCACGGCGCCACGCGGAAACGGCGTCCGCTTTCTTGGCGTGCGACGAGGCATCGCGGCGGCGTCGGCGACGCGGAAGGGCGTAGGATCGCATCGCGATCGACATGTTCCATGAAATCATCCACGACATTCTGCCACGGTTTCTCTCTGCCGACCCCGACCCTCTTGGCCTCTAAACGCGCCTAAGAGCGGCCATCGGCGGAGCTGTTCTGTGAGAGCGAACTCGACGAAACCAAGAGGAACCTCCCCACCCCTGCCCCCCTTCATTGACTGCGCCTTGAGTCCAACCAACCGGTAAGCCTCGACCGGCTTCGTCCGTCTCCTCGTCCGCCATCGACGCCCTCGCGGTGACCGCGCCCAGCGGGCCACGGCGCCCCCCACGTCCTCATCGCGCAAACTTCTGCGACCATGGCGTCCCAGGAAGAATTCTGGGGATCTGATGACTACATGAGCGACGAAGAGGCCCCCGCGTTCGCTCCTTCGGCGGAGATGAAGAACGAGGCGGCGAGTACCTCGACCCCTGGGGATCCTAGGGGGGGCATCCGCGATGTTTGATGATGTGGAGCAGCGCTCTAGCGTCGTTTTATCCATCTCGACTCGCGACTGTGCCCGCGGGTTGCCCTATCTGGCTGGGGGGGAGCGCCGTGGCCAACTGCGCCACGTCGCCCCGCGCCCCCCCCCCCCCCCCCCCCCCCCCCCCCCCCCCCCCGCCCCCCCCCCCCCCACATCGCCAGCGCTCGCCGGCCGGCCGCCTCCCTTATCTAGTAGATCGAAAACCTTCTCTTAACATCCCACGATATTACCCCTCTCGTCCCCGTCATCTGAGCAGGCTGTGTGCGCAGTTCTTGGCCCTGAGGACATCGTCCGCCTCCGCGACACCGCCGTCGACGATATCGTCAGCGTCCTGTACGTCAGCCGCGGCGAGGCCGTGCGCATCCTCCGCCGATTCGGATGGGACGCGAACAAGGCGCAGGAGGGATGGTTCGCGGAGCAGGCGCGGGCCGGGAGCAAGGACCGGGAGCAGCGCTCCCGATGGCTTGCCTGCAGGCCCCGGTCGTGTTCTCCCCTCCTGACCTCCCCCACCCCCCACACTCCCCCCCCCCCCCCCCCCCCCCCCCCCCCCTCAGGAAGTCCTCGCCAACGAGATCGGCGTCAGCGTCGGATCCGACCGCCCCGATGTCGCCCCCCAGTCCCAACAGGCCGACACTTGCCCTGTCTGTATCGAGCCCAAGCCAGCGTCAGAGCTCCGTGCCTCCAGCTGCGGTCACTTCCTCTGCCACAGCTGCTGGCGAGGGTACGTCGCGGCTGCCTTCGACGGCGGTGTCGACAAGATCCTCGATCTCCGGTGCCCCCAGCCTGATTGCAAGGCCGCGGTCCTGCCCGATGTCTACCGTCCGCTGGTGGAGCCAGAGGTGATGACCCGTGTCAACGACTTCGAACTCCGTGACCTTGTTGACGCACGCCGATCGCTCGTGCGATGCCCCGCTCCGCAGTGCGACCGTGTCGTCCACTCGGCGGCGGCGGGACGGCCGGTGGCTTTGGGTCCCGGGGCCGAGCCCGAGCGGACTGTCGAGGTCGCCTGCTCCTGCGGGAAAGTCTTTTGCGCTCGTTGCATGGCTGTCCACGCCGCTGAGGCTGAGCCCCATCGACCGGCGTCTTGCGACCACGTGCGCGCCTGGACGGAGAAGAGCTCTACGGAATCGGCCAACCTGAATTGGATCCTCGTCAACACAAAGGCAAGAGAGATCGAGAGACAAGAGAGGCGGTTTCCTCCTCCCTCATCCCCCTCCCCCATCTCACTCTCCCTCAACCCCTGCCGCCCACTCCCACCTCCGCCCGCCCCCCCCAACAACAGCAATGCCCCGCATGCCACCGCCCGATCGAGAAGAACAGCGGATGCATGCACATGACGTGCGGCTCCTGCCGCCATGAATTCTGCTGGATGTGCCTCGAGGCATGGAGCAGCCACGGAGAGAACACCGGAGGATTCTACGCCTGCAATCGGTTCCGGGAGGCCCAAGGTGGGGAGGGGGGCGGTCCCGGCCCCAGAGGCGGTCAGGCCGCGGGACAGGCCTCGGCTGACAGCAAGCGCCGCGCTTTCGCAAAGGCCGCGCTCGATAGGTACGTTCACTACTTCGAGCGGTTCCAGTTCAATGACCGCGGAGAGAAAGACTCGGCGAAACGGCGGGAACAGCTCGTTGAGGCCGGAACGCTGCAAAGACTGTCGCGCGTGGTGAGCGCCCCGTTGCCTTCGCTGAAGTTCTTGCCCGATGCATGGCGTACGGCCGAGGACAGCTGTCGCACCCTCAAGTGGAGCTACGCCTATGCCTACGCCGAGTTCGGACTGTGGGGGGAGAGGGAGTGGGGGGAGGGTGCCGGTGGCGCCGGCACCATTGGGCCATCGACCAGCGCGGGGAGACCAGGCGGTGCCTCAGCCTCGGCCTCCGCCACCGAACCTGACGCCGCCGCCGCGGTCCGTCCCGGCTCCGGCCGCCTCGGCGCCATCGGTTTGCCGCATCAGCGCCCAAGGTCGGGCCGCACCGGTCAGGCCGCCGCCGCCCAGGACGCTCGGGCCGCCGCCGCCTCCGCTGCCCGTCGCGCCCGCGCCCAAAACTTCTTCGAGTTCAACCAGGCGAGATAGGAAGATATGGGCCCTCCCTCGCCGCCTCATTCTCCCCCTCTTTTCCTCTTCCCCCCTCTCTTCCCCTCTCGTACCCTCCTCCCCTCGTCTCCTCTTCCCCTGTCCCCCTCCCCACCCCCTTTCCACCCACTCTCTTCGGTCCCCCCACACAGACCTACGCCGAGCTGGCCCTCTCCCGCCTCGTCAAGGTCCTCACCGACGGCGTCAAGGAGATCTTTGCCGCCACCGACGAGGAGGAGGGTGGGATCGACGGGGACAGCGGGGACGACCGCGGCAGCCGTGGCCACTGCCGCGGCGACTACGGCGGCGGCGGCGACCCGGCCGATGCCGCTCGGCGCCACGCCGAGGTCGTGACTCTGTGGGGGAAAAAGCGGAGGGAGATTGTCGAGGTGGAGGCGGCGACAAAATCTTACTTCTCCAAGCGAGTGGTGATGGGGGAGGGGGGGGTGGGGGGGGATCGGCCTCTCTCTCCCTCTCTCTCCCTCTCGACCCCTTTCCCCCCGTTGCCCTCCCGCAGGCTCGTTGCCGAGCTCGAGAGAGGCGCTCCCGAGGACATGCTCGAGCAAGAGCTTCCATCCCCGTCTCTCGCGCAGCTAGGCCCGAGTCCGGCGTCGGCGTCTGCCGGCCCGCCGCCAATGACGCGCCTGCATAGTCGCCGTGCGGCCGCCGCCGCCGCTGCCGCCAGTGCCTCTGGAGGCCTCGCCGGAGGCGACAATCGAAGCGCGCCTGGCTGGGCCCCCGGCGAGCTGCCAACGGGCGGCGGCCTGGTGCCCCCTGCATCCGATCCCCTGAATCGCGTCTCCGGGTGGGACTGTAGGGTGTGCACCCTCCACAACGCCACAAACGCTCGCGTGTGCGCTGCCTGCAGCGTGCCACGGCCGTCAGGGGGGGGATGAGGGTGGGGTTGTGGTCCGGTTATATTTGTCAATGCCACGAGCTCTGAGCTGCCGCCCTACCCCTCGTCGGCCTTCGCCGCGACGGTCTCGGCTGGTTTAGCCTCTTCGTTGGCCTTGTCGGCAAGATTTGCCATAGCCCCCTCCCCCGCCTCCCCTCGCTTGTCCCCCGGGGGTAGCACCCGCTCCTCATCGATCCCTGCAAGCCGACGGAAGTTGAGATTCTTGACGCTCTCATGTTTGAGCCCTCTGGTCAACACGGCCAAGCAGGCGGCGCTTCTCACCATGAACACCAGCACCGTGCGCTGGGGTGACGTCAGATCCACCTTATGCGGCGGCACCTTGATGTGCGACATGATGGCGTTGATGATGTCGAGGCGGTCGAGCTTGGGGGCGCTCTTGGCCTGGACATCGACGGAAACCGAGACGGCCTCGGCCGAGCCAGACGCGGCGTCCGCGGGGAAGTGGGTCGCCAGCAGCGGTGCCGCTCCCTCCTTGATCTCATCCAGGCCCGCGAAGCACACGGCCTCGACGGGCACGACGCGGACGCAGTGGCGTGACCGGAGAGCGCGCTTCTCTGTCACCTCGTCGGCCAGCGCCAGCGCCAGCTCGACGGGGCCAGGGCCACGGCACCGTTCGTTCATCTTGACATAGCAGGTGCCACGCACGGGCGACGAGTAGTGGAAGGGGCGGCAGTTGCCTTTTCCTCCGGGCCGGGACTCGGCCCTGACGACCTCGACCTCGGCTGCGAGGCTGGCGGCGATGTCGGTGGGGTCGGCGGCTGTGTCCGCGGGAGTCTCGGCCTTGTCCGCCTCAGGCTTGTCGTCGGCGTCGCCAGTATTGTCGTCCCGGTTGGCGGTTGTCGCCGGCTCAGCCTCCTCTATTGTGCCGCCAAGGCGCGCGAAGATGGGCTCGAGCATGTCGACGACATCGCGGCCGGTGGCCGGTTCGCGGCCTCCGTCGCATGTGACTGTAGGTTGGCGATGACAAGGGAGTCCGGTTCGGTCGGTCGGGCAGAGACGGAAGCGAGGCAGCAGTGAGCACAGCCTCGCAACGCTCCTCTTTCTGCGCGGTTCGTGGCTCGCCGATGAATCCTCTTGAGCCCCGAGGAATCAAACTTCCCTCCTTGGAAGTGCCGCCCGGACCACGGCCGCCCGCGCCGCTCCCTCCCCAGCGCTTGGGGGCGCGCCCGCCGCCACGGCCGCCGCCGCCCCGGCCGCCCCCGTCACGGGGGCGCTTGTTACTTTCTCCATCGCCCATGATCGGTGAGACAGCTTTTATATGTCGGGGACTACGGCGGACGACACGAACGACAATTGAGCACTGTCACTGGTCTCGAGGTCTGCCCCATGTCGCCCATGCCCGTCACGGGCGAGGCCGCGAACGCCCCGCCGCCGCCGACCGCACCCGCCCGCCGCCCTCACCCCCCATCGCACCCCCCCATTGTCATCGCCAGTAGCTCCGCCTCCTCGGCCTCGAGTCCCGCGGCGTGGATCTGGTCGAGCGCCGCCTCTATGTCCGTCGGGGACACCGAGTCGGGCGACGGGAAGACCAGGCGGAAGAAGGGAGAGCAATCGCCGAGGGGCTGATAGCTGAGCATGCACCCGCCCCGCGCCTGCAGCCGCCGCTTAATTGCGGGCGCCGCCGCGTCGAGTAGGGCGCGGTGGAGGGGGGGGAGGGCAGCGACGTCGAGGAGGCGGGTTGGCGTCGGCGACGACGACAACGGCGACGCCCCGCGAGTGTGGCTCACGAAGACAGCCACCGCAGTGGGCATCCACCAGAAGCATACCGCCGCGCTATCCCCAATCCCCGTCGTTCCAGTAGCGACGGCGGTGTTTCCGTCATTTTCGGCACCACCGGAGTCGTCGCGCCGCGGCACCGCGAGGACGAACCTGCCCCCCGGGTGCTGGCCCAAGGCACGTTCAGCCACGTCGCAAAGGGCAAAGCTCCTGTCCACCCGCGCGGCCAGCCCCGCGTCTCCCCGCGCCTTCCACACTGCCCAAAGCTTAAAGGCGTCTCCACGGCGAGAGCAGCCGATGCCGAGGTCCCCCAAGTCTTGGTCGGTGTGAAGCTTATCAGGCTGAAATAGGTAGGAAGCGCGGCTGCCGTTACAAGCTCGGAGGCGACCAGGGTGACGTGTCAGCAGAGCGCTGCACTGCAGCGGTACTCCCAGCATCTTGTGCGCCGACCATGACAGCGAGTCGGCCTCGGCGACGCCATCCAGCAGCGCACGACGCCGTGGAAGCGACGAGAGCAGCGCAGCAGCGCCCCAGCACCCATCAACGTGGAGCCAGGCCCCGTGCGCCGTCGCAACCGCGCGGCACGCACGGAGGTCGTCAAAAGCACCTGTGACGGTCGTCCCCGCCGTCGCTACGACAGCGAGGACGACGGAACCGTTGGACACGGCCTCGGCCGCGGCAGTGGCAAGGCAGTCGGGCAGCACGCGACCACGCGCATCGCACCGCACTGCGACAGCGGCACCGCTTCCCAACCCCAGCGTGGCACACGCCTTGCCCACCGAGTAGTGGGCTCCCTCGCTGCACAGTACGACCCCACGGGGCAGACCGACGAGCCCCTCCTCTCGCGAAGAAGGCCATCGGGCGTGGCGAGCGAGCAGCAGTCCCAGCAGGTTGGCGGCAGAGCCTCCAGGGCAGAAGAGGCCCTCGTGGCCTCCTGCCTGAGCGGTGGCCCCGCCCGCCTCGGCTGGCGCCGCCACCCAGCTCGGCCCCACCGCCGCCGCCAGCCGCGCCAAACAGGCCCGTTCCGCCAAGTGCAGCACCGGAGACACCTCGTAGGTGTGGACCGGGGCATGGCTTGCGGAGATCAGCCAGTCGGCAGCCACGCCCACACAATCGGCGCGGGCTGAAAGCTGGTTGAAAAAGAGGCGATGGTGCGTCCGACACCCGTGGGCGAGGGCCGTCTCCATCGACGTGATCAGCGCCGCGAGAGAGACGCCGTCGGGCGGGGTCTCGTCGAGCTCGAGCGGCACGCCGGCGGCGCGGAAGGCCGCTTTGAGGTCGTCGGGGGAGGTGAGGCGGATGACAGGGGTGTCCCGCTCGTCGCGGGAGGAGGGGCCGCCCCAGCCTGCCGCCGCCGCCGCTGTTCCTCCCGTCAGGTAGAGCTGGAGGAGGGAGGAGGTGGCCGCGAGGAGGCCAGCATCGTCCGTGGGAGGGGCGCCGCGACGTCGCTCCTCCTCGGGGTCGATCGCCGTCGACGAGCTTGGCTCGCACGTCTGCGTTCGTGGGCGGGTTGGCGGGCGTCGAAGGGCCCTGCGCTCTCACTCGCTCTACTGCGTGGAACAGATCGGTTTGGATGGTTCCTGACAGGATCCCACCGACTAACGTAGTCCTCGCCTGCGTGCTGCTGGCTTCCCTCATGCACTCGGCGTCTTCCTGGCCCGGAAAGGTACCGGGAAGAAAAGACGGAGCGTCGGCCGGCGTCGGCCCAAGAGCCGCGCGTCGATGGTCGTCCATCGAAGCGTCCGTTATCACGGAGGGAGGGACAGATCCTCTTCGATCGGGCGCCTGGGTCTAGGCATCCATTGATTGATCTCCACAGGACGAGAGCCCGGCGGGCCTGGCGGGCAGGGGAGGCATCGTTGTCTTCACCGCGTCAAGCCCACTCGCGTCGACCGTTGTCATACCGGCGGCTGGTCGCGAGGCATTTTTCATATCGTTGGCTCCCTAGCACCCCCGCCATGTCCGGCCTAGAGGTGAGAATTGCGCTCCAAGGGGCGCTCACGCCGACGACGGCCGTCGCGGCGTCGGCCGCTGCACTCTCTCGGACAAGAGAGAGCTCGACTCGCCGACCCGACTGCATCGCTTTGACCCTTAATCTCCTTCCACTCCCCTCTCAGGACGTCGTGGAGGCCCGGCTCCTCTCGTTCCCCCGCGAGGAGGAGGCTGTCCTTAGGCGGTGGAAGGACACGGACGCGTTCAAGGAGCAGCTGCGCCGCACCAAGGGCAAGCCCGAGTTCGTCTTTTACGACGGCCCCCCCTTCGCCACCGGTCTACCCCACTACGGTCACCTGCTAGCTGGCACCATCAAGGACGTGGTGACGCGGTACGCATCGCAGACGGGCCATCACGTCCCGCGGCGGTTCGGGTGGGACACGCACGGGTTACCCGTCGAGTTCGAAATCGACAAGAAGCTGGGCATCAAGAGCAGAAGCGACGTCGAGGTCATGGGCATCGATAAGTACAACGAAGAGTGCCGCAGCATCGTCATGCGCTACGCCAAGGAGTGGGAGACAACCGTCCTCCGCGCCGGCCGCTGGATTGACTTTGACAACGACTACAAGACGATGTACCCCGAGTTCATGGAGAGCATCTGGTGGGTCTTCAAGACCCTATGGGACAAGGGCCTAGTGTACAAGGGCACGCGGGTGATGCCCTTTTCTGCCGCATGCTCCACCCCGCTGTCCAACTTCGAGGCAGGACAAAACTACAAGGATGTCTCGGACCCTGCGGTGATGGTAACCTTCCCCGTCGTGGACGATGCGGACGGCGCCAGTCTGATCGCGTGGACGACGACGCCGTGGACGTTGCCGAGCAACCTGTGCCTGTGCGTCAACGCAGAGTTTGTCTATGTGCGTGGCAAGAGCCCCGTCACCGGCTCTGTCTACATCGCCGCCGAGGCGCGCCTGGCAGGCATCCCCGGCGCCCTGCCCAAAAAGGGAAAGAAGGGAAAACCCGAAGAGCCCGGATGGGAGATCCTCGGAACTTGCAAGGGGTCGGACCTCGTCGGGCTCCGGTACGTGCCCTGCTTCGACTATTTCAAGAATCACCCCGACGCCGAAGCGCGCTTTTGGCGCGTCGTGTCCGATGGCTACGTCACGGCCGACGCAGGCACCGGCATCGTCCACTGCGCCCCCGCCTTCGGCGAGGACGACCACCGCGTCTGCCTCGCTAAGGGCGTGGTGGAGAAGGGCGGAGACATGCCTTGCCCTGTCGACGACGATGGCCGCTTCTTGTCACCCGTCGACGACCACGTGGGGTTGTTCGTTAAAGACGCCGACAAGGCCCTCATCGCCGACTTGAAGGCGCGCAGCCGCCTCTTTGACGCCTCGGTGTTGGTCCACTCTTACCCCTATTGCTGGCGGTCGGAGACGCCCTTAATTTACAAGGCGGTTCCGTCGTGGTACGTCAGCGTGGAGCGCATCCGCGACCGCATCGTAGAGCACCTGGATGAGACCCACTGGGTTCCTGACTACGTGAAAGACAAGCGCTTCCGCAACTGGCTCGAGGCCGCACACGACTGGTCCGTGTCTCGGTCTCGCTTCTGGGGCACGCCACTACCCGTGTGGACGAGCGATGACGGAGAAGAGGTCGTCGTCGTCGGGAGCGTGGCCGAGCTCGAGGAGCTGACCGGAGAGACCAACCTCGGCGACGACCTCCACCGGCACTTTGTTGACCGGCTCACGATCCCATCCAAGCAGGGCAAGGGCATGCTACGGAGGGTGCCAGAGGTTTTCGACTGCTGGTTCGAGTCAGGGAGCATGCCCTACGCCCAGTGCCATTATCCCTTTGAGAACAAGGACCGGTTCGAGAACAACTTTCCCGCCGACTTCATCGCCGAGGGGCTGGACCAAACGCGTGGGTGGTTTTACACCCTCATGGTGCTGTCCACCGCCCTGTTCGACAAGCCCGCGTTCAAAAATCTCGTGTGCAATGGCCTCGTTCTCGCCGGAGACGGGAAGAAAATGAGCAAGCGGCTCAAAAATTACCCCGACCCCATGGCTGTTATCGAAAAGCATGGTGCTGACGCCCTCAGGCTCTACCTCATTAACTCGCCTGTGGTTCGTGCCGAGCCGCTGCGGTTCCGTGAAGAGGGGGTGTTCGACACGGTGAAAGAAGTGCTTCTGCCTTGGTATAACGCCTACCGCTTCTTCGTCCAAAACGCCCTCCGGCTGAGCGACGCCACAGGGGCACCCTTCGACTCCAAAAATTATGACGTCGCCTCCGCCATAAACCCAACAGACCGGTGGCTGCTGGCCGCAACACGCGGTCTGGTCCGGAGGGTGCGCAAAGAGATGGACGCGTATCGCCTCTACACCGTAGTGCCCGCGCTCGTGACCTACATCGAGCAGCTCACCAACGTCTACGTGCGATTCAACCGGCGCCGACTCAAGGGCGGCAAGGGCAACGACGACGCGGGCGTCGGACTGGCTTGCCTGCACAGCTCTCTTGACACATTGTGCCGCCTCATGGCTCCCTTTACGCCTTTCTTCTGCGACATGGTGTGGCAGAACCTGCGTAAGCTGGACCTATCTCTTCCCGGAAGCGTGCACCACGTCGACCTCCCCTCGGCCGACGCCGCCACCGAGACAGCCGCTGACCGGCGCATCGGCGCCTCGATGAGCGCCATGATGAACGTCATCGAGCAGGTCCGGCTGCTCCGAGACAAGCACCGGAGGCCGGTCAAGACGCCGGTGGCGCGGCTCGTCGTTGTGCACCCTGACCCAGACTTTCTCGAGGACGTCTCGGGGGAGCTCAGCGACTACGTTTTGGGCGAATGCAATGCCCAGCGTCTCGAGACGTGCGCCGACGTGCGGGCCTGGTGCGACGAACAGGCCGTTCCCGACTGGGGGCTGTTGGGTAAACGCCTGGGTAAGGATATGGGCAAGGTCAAGAAGGCGCTGGCGGAGCTGACGGGCGACGACCTCGCCGCCCTCGCGCGCGATGGGTCTCTGACTGTCGCAGGTCACGTCGTCTCATCCGCCGAGGTCCAGCTCAAGCGGACGTTTAGGGCAGGCGAGAACGGCAACACCATGGACGCGTCCGGCGACGGGGAGCTTCTCGTCGTCGTCGACCTGGCGGTCGACCGGTCGATGCTCCTGGCAGGCCTTGGCCGTGAGGTCGCGGGACGGTTCCAGCAGCTCCGCAAGCGCGCGGGGCTCCGCCCGGGCGACAGCGTAACCTACCGCCTCGCCCCGCGCGACGACGCGTCGGCGGCCTTGTGGATGGAAGTCAAGGCTGTCGCCGCCTCGGCCATTGCTGACACGCTCGGTGCAGTGCCGGGGCTGGTGAGCGACGCTCCTTCATGGGCCGTGGTCCTCGCCTCGGACGTGGATGCGCCACCTGCTTCAGCAGGCGAACTGTCGCTCGCGATCAACGTGTCGCTGGCCGTGCCCTGCGTGCGCGTACGGCCGGGCATGTCGGAGAACGTTGGGCTCTGGCTGGCGTCGCAGTCGCTCAGTGGGATTGCTGCGAGGGGAGAGCAGGGGGTGACATTCCGGGTGCGCCTCGACGGCACCGACATCAGCTTGACTCGGGGTGAAGACTTTTGGCTCCCAGGGGAGTAAGAGGTAAAGAAGGGGATGGCGGAGAGTAGGGAGGTTGGGGGGACCCAGCAAGGTCCAGCAGTGAGTCGCATTGGCCGTTCGAGCGTACAAAACAGGAAACACCACCTCTAACTCAAATCGCCATCTGGTTCGTTCTCTTCCTCGGTGTTGTCTGCAGGCGAGGTCGGCGAGTAGCCAGGTGACGTCGGCGAGTAGGCCGGCGAGGTCGGCGAGTAGCCAGGTGACGTCGGTGAGTAAGCCGGCGACGTCGGCGAGTAGCCAGGTGACGTCGGCGAGTAAGCCGGCGAGGTCGGCGAGTAGCCAGGTGACGTCGGTGAGTAAGCCGGCGACGTCGGCGAGTAGCCAGGTGACGTCGGTGAGTAAGCCGGCGACGTCGGCGAGTAGCCAGGTGACGTCGGCGAGTAAGCCGGCGAGGTCGGCGAGTAGCCAGGTGACGTCGGTGAGTAAGCCGGCGACGTCGGCGAGTAGCCAGGTGACGTCGGTGAGTAAGCCGGCGACGTCGGCGAGTAGCCAGGTGACGTCGGCGAGTAAGCCGGCGAGGTCGGCGAGTAGCCAGGTGACGTCGGTGAGTAAGCCGGCGACGTCGGCGAGTAGCCAGGTGACGTCGGCGAGTAAGCCGGCGAGGTCGGCGAGTAGCCAGGTGACGTCGGTGAGTAAGCCGGCGACGTCGGCGAGTAGCCAGGTGACGTCGGCGAGTAGGCCGGCGATGTCGGCGAGTAGCCAGGTGACGTCGGTGAGTAAGCCGGCGACGTTGGCGAGTAGCCAGGTGACGTCGGTGAGTAAGCCGGCGACGTTGGCGAGTAGCCAGGTGACGTCGGTCTGTAGACGAGGAGGTGGGGGGGTGGGGAGGGGGTCTGAGTAGGGGCAGCAGCGGCGAGAGTGCGGCGGCAGCCGCTGCAGGGGCTCGCGCGATGACGCAATTGAGGACAGTGCGGTTGTGCAGGAGGCGGGCAATGACTCGCGAGTAGGCCGGCAAGGTGCCGGCGTGGTGGCCGTGGCCAGCCCTGCCGCCATTGTAGTTGTCCCCGCCATCCCTGCCGCCGGAGGGAGAGAAGAGCCCCTGCAGCTCAGCGTTATTCGTGTCCTGGAAGCTCGTCGGACTGGCCATCGAGTCCTGCCCCCCCGTGTGGTAAGGGGTGGTCGCACCCGACGATGTGCGCGACCCCCCACCGGCACCGGCGCCAGGAAGGTCTCCATGATCATAGTAGGCGGCAGGGTCGCCCGTGTCCACCGCGTCCAAAAGAGCTCCCTCGTCCAGCAGCAACCCAAAGGCGTGAGTACCTACGTCAGCAGGCTTGCCCAGCATCACCGCGGGGGACACGCCCTTGCAGTTGTCGTGCTCACCGTTGACCGCAGCCCGCACGAAAATCTCAACCGTCTCTTCAAACGATGCTTGCGCGATGGGCCCCCTGCCCCGCCGGTTCATGCCGTGCCGCGTGATCGGACTTATGACGCCCGTGCTCGTCATGGCGTCGATGAGGAGGTTGACATGGCGCGAGTTGACAGAATCGCCCATTACGCCCTTGAGCTCTCGGACTAGGGCGCTTCGGGCACCCTCGATGCCCAGGACGTTGGCAACGTCAACAACATGGTTCGAAAAGACGCGGCGGTGGTCCACTCCATCCTGATGCATGATCTCCAGCAGCTCTGACCCGTCGGTGATCAACCGCCACGTCTCCTGGTCCTCCCACGACCCGTCCGCCTTCAGCACCGGATCTTTTGCACTTGTGACGAAGACGCGCTTGATGTTCTTGACCCCCTTGATGTCGATCTTCATCAGCTCGGGAATTAGGGTCTCACGCGTCCACTGCACGTCAGCGTCGGGCGGGCCGCCTTTCTCGATTTCGTCTTCGGGCATCACCTTGCGAATGTGGATGACGTCGTGGGGGACGAAACGGGGAGGGCCTCCTCCAGGGATGTCGGGGTCATTGCCAGGGAGCTCGATCTGGTGGTGGTGGAGGGGGAGGAATAGGTGGGTGAGGTGGTGTGGGGGTTCGAGAGGTGTCTTCCGTGAGTGAGGATGACCGGAGCTAGATCGCCCGAACCGCCGCCGGATCGTGCGAGCTATACCGGCAGCGGAGGCGGAGCAGGTGGTTGCCAAGGCACGGGCGCAGGGGGGAGGGTGGGAGGGGAATGTGCTCACCTGATGGTTGGCCGGAGTGTGGAGTAGACGGACATCGTCTCCAAATACCTCCTTAATCCGGTCGACGATAAAGTTGGTTGGGCGCTCTGCGGCACCGAGCCTGCGAACATTGGGGGAAGGTGTTCAGAGTCTGAGCGATATCAAGAGGGGCGAGAGGGGAGAGAGAGACAGACAGACATGGAGACATTAAGACAAGCCGATTCCCGCACCAATCGCACTCGCTTGTCCGTCAGCATGGTACTGTCAAGCTTGATCCGGACGACCCAGGGTGACAACGTTCGTACCCGCCACTCACGTTCGCCCTCATCCTCGAGGTCGAGTTCCTCGCGGACAAAGCGCCGGTCCTCGGGAATTGCCGACTCCAACGGATCAGGGTGCATCGGGTCATACCACAGCTCCACCAGTTCTGTGAGGTCTCTCAACACCGTGAAGCCTGGGGAGGAAAAGGGGGGGTGGGGTGGGAGGTGACAGGGCCGCACTAGAGACAGGGTGGCAGTGGCACCAGAACCGGCAGTGGCACCAACACCGGCACTGGCACAGGCAGCAGTAGAGCCCCAGCGGGTTCAGGGCGGCCCGACGGGGTCGCGCCGCATCGGCCTCCACTGCTGCGGGTGCACGCCCGGTCGTCACAGATGTTGCTCGGTCCCCCTCCCTCCCCCCGTTCTCGCCAAGCCATGTTGACACCTCCTTAGCCTTTTCAGCCGAGGCGGCGAACTCGGGTAAGAGGTGGACGGTGAGCGAGGGCGTGCCGATCTGCTTGGCGGCGTTGATCAGCTGGAGGAGAGAGACGGGCAGGTGGGCGAGGGGCAGGGGGTCGGATATGCGCAGGGACGAGAAAAGAGGAGGGGCGGCGCGGCGCAGTGGCACAGCACTGACGATCCCCCCCCCAACACAACGTCTCATTTAAGACTCGCCTCTTGCAGCCGCGGCACGCCCGCCGTAAGGTTGGATCCCGCTCCCGCCGTGTGAAACGTGTTGAGCGTCATCTGCGTCGTGGGCTCGCCGAGCGACTGGGCAGCTATGATGCCTACAGGCTCGCCCGGCACTGCCAGCGAGCCCCACCAGCGTCGTTCGATCTCGCCCAAGAGCCAGTCAAAGGCCTCGGGCCGGAGGCGGTGGTGGCCGATGAGACGACGCGAACACAGCTGGTACCGGAAATGCGCTCTGGGGGGGAGGAGTAGGGGGAGATGGGGGGTGGAGGTGTGTGTGTCTGTGCGGGAGACAGCGGAGCGCCCAGGGGGCATCGGCGAAAAGAGAGAGCCCTCCCTCGCAACTGCTCTCGCCTGACCAATCGAGTTGCGTTGCGCTGCGCGACAACCGAAAGCGCATCGGCACCTGGCACAGTGATCAAGCGGTCGACCAGCTCACCAACGCGGCGGATGACTTCTGGGATCGACAGGTGTGCGCCCGGACGCGGCGCACCGGGCCGGCCATCGGCCTCGCGCTCGGTTTCGACGAGGCCGAACCGCGTCTGCGCTGTCCACAAGAGCCGACCGAGGTTGCAAGGCATCACAACCCGAGCCGAGCCATCGCCTGGTGGTAGCAGCGCCGGACCCTGGTCAGTCCGAGCCAACAATGCGGCCACCGCAGGCCCCGCCGGGTCGGCCGCCGCCGCCACCGCCACCGCCGCCGCGCCACCCTGCTGGTCCTCTTCTGGCACCACCTCGCGCGTCAGCGCGTGCCAGTCGTCGAGCAGCCAAGCGCGCTCGCGAGCAACCAGCTCCAGCGCCTTGGCGTCCCCTTTCACCTCGAGGATGTGCTCGGCGGACAAGCCCGCACTGCCTGGGCTCGCGCACCACCGCGAGTCCCCCAACGGCCACTCGGTCTCGCGGTCGAACCGCGCGCGTGGCATGCCCGCCTGCGCGATTCTGGTCCGCTCCAGTTGCGCCGGGTCGAGGCCGTCCTCGCCGTATAAAAACTGTACCACTTCGCCCAGCGCATTACGCACGGTGCCATCATAACCCACGATCAAGTCTTCCAGGCTCTTGATGAACTTGCGCTGAATGTAGCCACTGGTGGCCGTCTTGACCGCAGTGTCGATGAGGCCTTCGCGCCCGCCACATGCGTGGAAGAAGAACTCTTGCGGGGTGAGGCCAAAGAGGTAGGAGTTTTGGACGAATCCGCGGGCCTCGGGGCCGAGGTCTCCCTTGGGGAAATGGGGCAAGGTCCGGCCCTTGAAGCCCTCCTTGATGCGACGGCCGTCAACGTTTTGCTGGGCCACGCAGGCGATGATCTGGGCAAGATTGATGTCTTTGCCCTTGGATCCGCTGCTAGCCATGCGCTTGATGTTGTTCGTCTCTGGAACAGCCTCGCGCACGAGTTTTCCCGTCTCGTTGCGCGCCTCGTTGAGTCGCTTGGACACTTGTTCCTCGAATGTCTCCTGGACTGTCTTGCCCGGTCCCGCCTCGAGCTTCTTCTGCTTGTAGCGCGTGATGAGCTCTCCAACGTCGAGCTTAGCCGCCTCGATGGCGTCGTCGATGGCCTTCATAGTATCACTCTCAACGACACAGTCGCCAACGCCAACGCTAAAGCCACGGGTGACGAGCCACGCCGTGACAATAAAGTTGCAGTGGTTGAGAAAGAGACGCGCGGGGTCGGCGCCCAGCTGGAGCCAGATGGTGTGCACGAGGCCACCGGAGCTGGTGCCCAACGTGTTCTTGCAGAGGACGCCCGTGAGGAGCTCACCCCGCTCGATCAGGACACGTGTGTCCTCGGGCGTGGAGTCTGGCTCGTCCTCGCCAGCGCCCCAGCTCGAGACTGAACGGAGGTTGATGTCCGGGCACATGAGCGAGAAAATCTGCTTCCCCGTCCACAGCGGGCGCGGGGCCAAGATGGCCGGCACGGGTAGGCGCCCGTCCCAGTCTTCGAGGTGGAGGCACACCGACATGACTGTTGCCCGGTCCAAGAAGCAGTCGCGAACTGTCATCATCCGTGCGCCCACGAGGTTGTCCTGCACCATGCCTACCACCGGTTTGTTGGCCTGGCCCGACACCAGGTTGCGCGGCACCATCATCAGCTCACGCATCTCGGCCCGGGCTTCGTGCGACTGTGGCACGTGCATGTTCATCTCATCCCCGTCGAAGTCAGCGTTGTACGGCGACGTTACCGTGACGTTCATGCGAAAGGTGCTGTAGGGAAGCACCCGGACGCGGTGGCCCATCATCGACATCTTGTGCAGCGAGGGCTGCCGGTTGAACAGGACGACATCGCCTGTGGCAAGCTGCCGGCCGACAACATCACCTACCTCAAGCAAACGCTCGCGGACGGTGGCGTAGGATGTCTGCTGCACCTGTCCATCACGCAGCTTGACCCACTGCGCCCCTGGCGTGCCCAGTGGGGGGTTGCGGCCCGCGGCCACCATGGCCTGAAGCCGGTCCCGGTTTTGCGGCGTCACCGCCTCAGGGAAGGTGAGGTTGGCGGCGACTGAGTAGGGCACGCCGAGCTCGTCGATGCCAATGTTGGCATCGCCTGTGATGACCGACCGGGCCGAGAAGTCGACGCGCTTGCCCATCAAGTTCCACCGCACGCGACCGTGCTTGCCCTTCAACCGCTCGGCGATGCTCTTGACAGGGTTCTCCTGCTTGTTGCGGAGGACTGGCACGCCAGGAAATGTGTTGTTCATCATCGTCCAGACATGGTGACTAACTGCCTGCCACAATTGATCGGTCTCGTGCGACGCCGCGCCACGATTGAGCGCCTGCTGCAGTTGGATGTTCGTCTTGACGATGTCGTTGAGCACCGACGTGATGTCATCGTGCGACTCCATGCCGCTCGCCTCCATCTCGACTGCAGGCCGTACCGTCGGGGGACTCACGGGGAGCGATCGTAGTATCATCCACTCAGGTCGGCAGTGCTCGGGTGCCAGGCCCAGAGCGCGCGCGTCGGTGTCCGTGATCTTACGCAGGATATCCCACGCTCTCTCCGCACGGACTTCCTCCAACGCAGGGTACCCCGACGACTCGTCGACCTTGCGTCTGGCCTCTATCAGAAAGTGCTGCCTGTACACCTTATAATCGGGCTGCACCTGCCCCGTAGTGGGACACTGCTTGACGCCCTGCGACTCGGACACCATGGCCCTCAGCAGCTCGCCAGGTGACGAGCCAACACGGCGTCCCCTCGCCTGGGCGCGCTTGAACTGGGGCGAGTCGCGACTCAACCGGAGCTCGCTCGTCTCGTACGACACGCACTTCAGCACGTCGACGACCGTGTTGATAAAGTAGGGGTGATAGACGGGCTGGGCGAGCTCCAGACGGCCGAAAAAGCCGGGAGAGGGCTTCTCAAGCCGCTCGCGATCCCTGGAGTCCGTGGCGGCAGCGGCATCGGGGTCGGTCCAGCCCATCAGGGCGGGGTCTGAGAGGCCGCCCCGCTTGGGGAGGCCGTCAGCGCCACGGATCTCGGCCGTGGTGATCTCGCAGACTGAGTAGCGCTTCTGTGGACGGGGGGGGGGGGGGGGGGGGGCGGGGGGGGGGGTGGGGGGGGGGGGGCGGGGGGGGGGGCCGGGGGGGGGCGGGCCGCGAGGCCGGCCGCGCGCTCCGACCCGGACCCAGCCCCGGCGGTCGAAGAGAGTCGGAACGACGCCGACGATGCCTGCGGGTCCGGCGAGTCGCTCGGAACGGGCCGCGGTGGGGCCGGCGCGGCCGGCCCCGTGGCCTCCCGCGGCCGCCGTTCCCTCCTTCCCGCCCCCGTCTACCCCACCCCCCCCCGCCCCACCCCCCCCACCCCTCTCGCGAAACATGTTCGCAGGAGTGCAGTTTCTGCGCGTTCGGATACCGACCGCGCGGCCGGCCGGTCGGGGTTTCCCCCGCTCCCCCGGCGCCCCGTCGCCGTCGCGCCCC
>Ga0181573_10001141_pt1 | contig 26533 bp, 21 predicted proteins | sample 101ome_25_FD_148643 | JGI IMG/M metagenome (GOLD analysis project Ga0181573, IMG submission 148643) | Coastal salt marsh microbial communities from the Groves Creek Marsh, Skidaway Island, Georgia - 101409BT metaG (spades assembly) | ecosystem: Environmental > Aquatic > Marine > Intertidal zone...
TTACGCTTTCAGCGCAGGTGTCCTCGACTCCTGCAACGCCCACCAATTGGCCTCCTTTTCTCCATTCCAATGCTGCAATCGGCCGAGCTGGACTTGCCAAAAGCGTCCTCATCATTCGGCTCTCGAGAAAGACCGAGTGTGCGCCTTGATGGGCACAAAACGCATCCCATTCCGTCCAATTGATGGCAGCGAGCGCTTCTTCTCCCCAACTCCACGTCACCGTGGCTCCATTCGAAAGATTGAAAACCTTATGCCCCTTCGGTTGCTGCATTTTTTTCCTTCATTCCCCACCAGGCTGCACCCGCAACAAATAAAACCAACAGAAGATTCACCAACGCCTCAAAGAGCTTGGACTCTGCAATTTCAAAGGCAAACGTCACGGTATGCTTACCAGCTGGCACATTTAATGCCCTCAACACATAATTCGCTCTCAATGTTTCGACTTCTTCCCCATCGATGGTTGCTGTCCAGCCTTCTGGGTACCAAATTTCGGAGAATACAACCAAACCAGAGGAATCCATCTCCACGTTGTATTGGAGGAAATCAGGTTGATATTCAGTCAATTCCACTCGGCCACTGGCTGGAGAAGAACTAACGCCAAGTGCAGATTCGAATTCTCTGTGAACCACTGCATCCGTTGGCCGCGTTAACCCCGAGGTTTGGGCCATTTCATCCTCATGGTCTTGTGCAATAGAAACAGAGGTCGCAGCCCATGCAAAGCCCGGAACATTTGGAACGGCAATCGGTTCAGGGGACTGACCGAAGAGAATGTAACGAGTGTTCAACATTTGCAAAGCCGTCAAGCCCGCAAAAGCTTCTTGGCTTTGACCAGACTGTATTCCTTGAACCAAACGCTCACGTTCTGGCGTTAACACGCGCTCAATAAAGTCTTGATATCTGCGCAGTTTCGCCGCGTGGTAGCCCCCTACATTTTGGAAAAAATACGATACCGAGGAGTCATTAAATGGGCTTTCCCAGCGTAAAACCCGATATGGGGATGCAAAACGCATGGCGCCATATTGACTGATCTTTTTAAGTCGATCCTGCTCCGCTCGGGTCAAACGAACCTTATCTCCTAATCGATTTAAATAAAAGTCATAGAGCGTTTCAGCGTTTATTTCATTTTCCGGTGAACGATTGAAATCCAATGCCAACAACCGTTCCATTTGAGGCGTCGGTGAGAGCGGAAAGACGTAATCAACTCGTTTCACCCAATTGCGATACGCTCCGTTGATTTTATCATCATTGAAATACCGATTGTCAACTTGGAACAGATCCAACGTTGTCACAACAAGCAGTGTCAATACGGCCGGTACTGCTTTTAGTTTTTTCCAGAGCAGTGCAGAACAAACAACGGCTAGCAACGCCAGCAAGCCCATAGTCCTTAGAACATCAGCCCGAAAAATATCCAATCTGCGGACTAACGCTTCTTGATATCCCAATTGTTCGACAGCCAAATCTTTTCGAATGGATGATTGAAAATCAAAGAATAATTCTGGAAACAAATAGAAACTTCCAAAAAGGAGCAGAAGAAAACCATTCGATCCCATCCACAACCAACGGCGTTTACCATCTCCATCATTTTGAGCATCAGAAATCAGCTCTTTCAATGCAAGCCCAGCGCCCATCACCGTAGCCATGAGCAAGACGATGAGCATCATTTTGGTATCCCTAAACTTGTTGAAGAAAGGAACATAATCAATGAAGAAATCGGTCAAAAAGCCCGCTTCACGTCTAGACAGCACAATGGCCAATAATGAAACAACGAGCAACGGCCATTTCAATCGATCCCTTCCAGCTACCAGAAACATAAAAAATAGCGCAACTAGAATGGCTCCGAAATAAAACGCCCCACCCGAAAAAAGCTGCTCTCCCCAATAAAGTGGACTGTTTCCTCCCTTGATATCAGGACACATTACCGACAGCCACTCCCCATCTGCCATGCTGTACTCTAAAATGTAATCTCGATTCAATCCTCCTGATGGTTCAGGAGCATCATCCATTGATTCACTCAAAATGTTCGCACCACGAATCGTGTATTCAGCATAGGCTTTTGTCTCTGCCAAATGACTGAAACGCGGAAAAACCCCGACCAATCCAGCTGCAAGGAGTAACAAATCAATTCGGACTGCTTTTCTCCAATTGCCTTCACGTACGACAATGCGCCATGTTTCTGAAACGCCAATGCATATCAGCAAAATCAGCAAATAATAAGTCATTTGGGGGTGGTCAGATGCAACGTGAAAAGCCGTTGCCATCGCCGCAAGGGAAGCCCCAATCAGGGCATTCTTCCGATAGGCAATCATGACCCCAGCGAGAACAAATGGCATAAAAGCAATGGCGTTTACCTTATTCAAGTGGCCTGCAGAGAAATAGAGAATTTCAAACGAGGATAATCCAACTCCCACACCACACAACAACGCTATCCAAGGCGTCGTCCCAATGGAAATGGCCAACACATATCCACCCAACATCGCCAATAGAAACATCGTAATCCCCGAATAACCCGTGATACGATTCATCAGCCTCCGAATCGCGGTGACTACATCGAATTCAGATCCTTCTGACCCGATTTGCGTTGTTGGCATCCCACCAAACATGGCATTCGTCCAATCAGGTTTATCCCCGAACAACACCTTTGCATCATAAGCTTCCTTGCTCATGCCGATGTACCCCTCAATATCGGCTTGTCGAACGATGTAACCGTCATAAGATTTGGACAATAACGCTGCCGAGAGCGCAAAAAAGAAAAGAAATGCGCCGTAATGCCATACGTTGCGCGTAAAATGCCCTTTCACAAATTCCATCATGCGTATTGAAATTTGCAACAAGGTACAATGCATTCGAAGCAGTCTACGGCAACAAATATCCATTCCGTTCACATCGGAATGCTCGCAAAGTCGGGACTACTCCTCGATCTCCTCGAAATCCACGTATTCCCCAATATTCTCGTCCTTTGGTTTACGGGAATCGGATTTTGTATCGCCTGTTTGGCGCCTCTTGTTCGCACGAGATTGACTGTTGGATTGGCTTCTTCTTCCTCCAAACATCCGATCGAGCCAACGAAAGGCAAACCACACCAATACAATGGTTGCCAGCGTCCGTATGAAGCCCGCAAACATTACTTACTCAGGTAGAGATTTCGCTCGCTATAAACCTTTCGGAAGAAGGGGTCGCGCAGGTTTGGAATGAATCGGATGCCTTCACCGGTGGACTTCATCTCAGGCCCGAGTTCTTTTTTGACCTCGGGGAATTTCTCGTAGGAGAATACCGGAATCTTCACAGCGTAGCCATCAAGCTTCGGGTTGTGTGGGAGGTCTTTCAATTTGGCCTCGCCCATCATGACTTTGGTGGCGTGATTGACATACGGCTCCCCGTATGCTTTTGCAATGAACGGAACGGTTCTCGACGCACGCGGATTGGCTTCGATGATGTACACCTGGTCATCTTTCACCGCGAATTGAATGTTGATCAACCCAACAGTTTCCAGTGCCAGCGCAATGCGCTTGGTGTATTCTTCGATTTGGGAAATAATCAAATCACCGAGGTTGTAGGGCGGCAACACGGCATAGCTATCTCCGCTGTGGATGCCTGCTGGCTCGATGTGTTGCATGATTCCGATGATGCGCACTTCATCTCCGTCGCAAATGGCGTCGGCCTCGCATTCGATTGCCCCGTCGAGGTAGTGATCCAGGAGCACCTTGTTCTCCGGCATGTCACGGAAAATGTCAATCACATGACGCTCCAATTCGTCCTCGTTGATGACGATTTTCATGCGTTGTCCTCCGAGTACATAGCTCGGGCGAACGAGCAAAGGGAATCCGAGTTTCTTGCTCAATTCATTGGCTTCATCAGCAGTTTCAACGACACCGAATTCTGGGTAAGGAACCTTTTCATCGCGCAACAGCGTCGAAAAGGAACCGCGATCTTCCGCCAAATCCAGAGCACGGTAGCTCGTGCCGATGATCTTGATGCCAAAACGCTCGAGTTTCTCAGCGAGTTTCAAGGCCGTTTGGCCTCCGAGCTGCACGATGACGCCTTCCGGTTTCTCATGCAAAATGATGTCGTAAATGTGCTCCCAGAAAACCGGTTCGAAATACAATTTGTCCGCGGTATCCGAATCCGTCGAAACGGTTTCTGGATTGCAGTTGATCATGATGGTTTCATAGCCGCACTCTTTGGCCGCCATCACCCCGTGAACACAACAATAATCGAATTCAATTCCTTGGCCGATGCGGTTCGGTCCGCTCCCGAGCACCACGATTTTCTTCTTATCGCTGACGATACTTTCGTTCTCGACTTCAAACGTCGAGTAGTAATACGGAGTTTTTGCCGGGAACTCCGCAGCGCATGTGTCCACGAGCTTGTAGGTACGCACGATGCCGAGATTCACTCGGTGTGAATGCACTTCTGATTCTAGGCATTCCAGCATGTGGGCAATCTGACGATCGGCGTATCCTTTTTGCTTCGCTTCTCGCAACAAGGCTTCTGGAATGGTGTCAAGCTTGTATTGACCGATGGCGTCTTCCAAGTGCACGAGCTCCTCAATCTGGCGCAAGAACCACGGATCGATTTTGGTCAATTCATAAATCTTTCGAATCGGTATGCCCAGCTTCATCGCATCATACAAGTGGAACAAGCGATTCCAACTCGCATGCTTCAAGCTGTCAAAAATCGCATCTTGATCACGCAATTCTCGACCGTCGCATCCCAAACCATTCCGCCCTACTTCCAATGACTGCGCCGCTTTTTGCAAGGCCTCTTGGAACGATCGGCCGATGGCCATCACCTCTCCGACCGCCTTCATTTGCAAACCCAATTCTCGGTTCGCTCCTTTGAACTTATCGAAGTTCCAACGAGGAACTTTCACCACCACATAATCCAACGTGGGTTCGAACATCGCGCTCGTCGTCCCGGTAATGGGGTTCGGTAATTCGTCGAGGTGGTAACCAATGGCGAGCTTCGCTGCGATTTTTGCGATCGGGTAGCCGGTGGCCTTGGAAGCCAGTGCCGACGAACGGCTCACACGCGGATTGATTTCGATCGCGATGATGTCTTCCTTTTCATCATTGGAAACGGCAAACTGCACGTTGCATCCGCCCGCGAAATCCCCAATCTCCCGCATCATCTTAATCGCCATGTCGCGCATGCGTTGAAACGTCGTATCGCTCAAAGTCATTGCCGGAGCAACCGTAATGCTATCACCGGTGTGGATGCCCATGGGATCGAAATTCTCGATCGAACAAATGATCGTGACGTTGTCGTTGGAGTCTCGGAGCAATTCCAACTCGTATTCCTTCCAACCCATCACCGCCTTATCAATCATCACCTCGTGGATGGGACTCAAATGCAAGCCACGGTTCAGCGCTTCTTCAAATTCGGCTGGATCATAGATGATGCTCGCACCAGCTCCCCCCAGCGTGTAGCTCGCACGGATGCAAAGCGGAAAACCGAATTGTTGCGCGGCCTCCTTCCCTTCCAAGAAACTTTTGGCAGTTGCCTGCGGCGCCATCGCAATGCCCAACGACTCCATCAATTCGCGAAAGCGCTCACGGTTTTCAGTGATTTCAATGGCATTGATGTCCACCCCAATCATGCGCACTCCGTAATCGCTCCACAAACCCATCTCGTCGCATTGGATGCACAAGTTCAAGGCCGTTTGCCCTCCCATCGTCGGCAGCACAGAGTCGATTTGCGGATGGTTTTGAAGGATTTTCTCAATTGAAGCGGGCTCCAACGGCTCCAAATACACATGATCCGCCATAACCGGGTCGGTCATGATGGTCGCAGGATTGCTGTTGATTAGGATGACTTCAATCCCTTCTTCCCTGAGAGAACGAGCCGCCTGAGAACCGGAATAGTCGAATTCGCAAGCTTGTCCAATGACGATCGGTCCGCTGCCTATCAGGAGGACCGATTTGATGCGTTTGTCTTTGGGCATTTTTTTTTTACCCCGCTCGTTCTAGACGAGCAGGAGGCAAGAATGCAATGACGTGTGGGTAATTTCCGCGCACAAAAATAGGCTTGAAATCTAGCGGCTTTCAAAAAAAGTCTTTCACAATTTTCACGGGCTATCAACATTGAAAACGAACTTTATCCCGTGGAATTTGCCCCTTTACACCAGCAAGTGACGAGGAAAACGTATTCATCCGGGCCATGGTCCCTTGAATATGCTGTGCTGAAAAATTCCGATGATCCTTCTGGTGCAGTGACCTTTGGGCTTCATGGTTTCGCTCGTCCATTGGAAGATTTGCAAGAGGTGGCGAAGCATTGGCCTCACAATGGCTGCTTTATCGCTGTGCACCTGCTCCATCATGGAATGAGCCAACCGGATATCGATAAAATTCCTGAGGACAGCGCCATCCGACCTTCGGAACTCAACGATATGCTTGAAGCAATTGCTTGCCTGGAAGCACCGGACATGGCCTCCCGATGGCTGTTCGGATATAGCATCGGTGGACGGATTGCACTCACCCTGTTGCATCAATCTCCAACCCACTGGTCAGGCATTTTGTTGATGGCACCCGATGGGTTGAAAAAATCACCGTTCTACCGACTGACGGTGCACACAAAACTCGGTCGATGGGCCTGGTTCTTCATAGACCGAAACGCCGAAAAAGTGAAACGTTGGAACGACCGACTTTTGCGTCTTGGATTGATCTCCAAACACTTACACGCATTTAGTGAATTCCATACGGTCAATCACGAAATGCGCATGATGGTGTGGAATGGGTGGCGGGCGCACCGGCTATGTTGGCCAACGCACAATCAATTGAAAGCAGCCTTTCAATCAAGCTGTCCTGTCGATTTGATTTTTGGAGAACGGGATAAAATCATACCACCGAGCAATGCCCGAAAATTGAAAGCGCGAACCCGAAACTTGCCTCACATTCAATTTCACCTTGTCCCGTGCGGACACGGGATGCTCAAAGAAGAGGTTTTGGTTGATGCCTTTCGGCGTATCTTTCCCTCATGAGTTGGTTGAAATCCTTGATCACAACACGGGCAAACGGCAACAAGCGACTTGCTGCTTTGCTTGACCCGGATGACCTTCCGGTCGGACGGGAATGGCCCAAGTTCATTGATCGATTGAAGCAATCCCCAATCACCGATGTGTTCATCGGAGGTAGTCTGCTCAACCGGCGCAATGTCAAGGACGTGATCATACCATTGCAACAGCATTTCAATGGAAACATTGTTCTTTTCCCAGGCGCTCCAGATCAGGTCGCTCCGGGTGCAGATGCCGTGCTATTCCTCTCCTTGATCTCCGGTCGCAATCCCGATTTCCTGATTGGCCGCCACGTGGAATCTGCTATGCGCATCCGGCGGATGGGCATGGAAACAGTACCAACCGGCTACATGTTGGTCGGCGATGGTCCGCTCACCACTGCGGCTTACATGAGTCAAACCACTCCCATTCCTTCACGCAAACCTGAAATCGTGGCTGCAACCGCCGTCGCAGGCGAAATGTTGGGCCTTCGGGCCTTGTTTCTCGATGCGGGAAGCGGTGCAGGCCAGTCAGTGCCCGTTTCAGCCATCGCAGCCGTTCGTGAGCAGACGGACTGTCCGCTCATCGTCGGCGGAGGCATTCGAGATGCGGCAGGCGTTGAAGCAGCTTGGAACGCTGGGGCTGATCTGGTGGTAATAGGTCAGGCAATCGAGGAGCGCCCTCAGGATTTGAGTTGGCTGCCGATGCTGCCGAAATCTCAAAAAGAAAACTCGAGTGCCACCAGTCCGTGGCGCCCAGCCTGAGGATACACGTAGACTTCCGACGTCTCCACCCCTTCCCATTCATAGAAGTACGCCCAGCCATTGGCACTGTACTGAGCGTTCAAGAAGTTTCGCACATATCCAGTTAAGGCCACATAAGAACCATTGGCGCGATTCCACGTCCAGCGCACCCTCACATCGTGAACATTGTAGGCATCCAGCGAACGCACATCACTTGACGTATTGTCCAAGAATTGCTTACCCACGTGTCGAGCCGACCATTCGACCAAGCAAGTGGAGCCTACCCCTTCATTGTCCAAAAGATTCAACGCTTCCCACGTTGCAACACTGGACGCCGTGAAGTTGGGTGAAAAGCTGATGTCTGCCGGTTCCATATTCAAACCAAATCCAAACTCCTTAATCCGATTTTGGGATAGGGTGACCGTGCTGTACCACTGGAAACCGTTCTTCGGACGCCAAGCATTGGTCCACTCCAATCCAGCGCGGTAGCTGCTCGCTACGTTTTGGCGAATGGGTGAGCCCACGTCATTCAATGCGCCAGTCAGCACCAATTGGTTCGCATATTGCATGTAATAAGCTACCGCCTGCATGCTCCATGTGGGTATGGAAATTTCCCAGCCCAGTTCGAGGTCAGTCAATTGCTCTGCTTTTGGATAAGCCAAAGTCACCCGATCGATGAAATCATTTCGAACGGGTTCACGACTTGCGAGGGCAACAGAAGCGAATGCTCGGCTGCTCGGGCTGAAGACCCAATCCAACCCAATCTTGGGGTTGATGAACGTCATGCTGGTATCCACAGCCAACGTGCGCAAATCGTTGTCGGTGCCGCTCACTTGGTATCCCACTTGGCGGACCTGCAATTCCCCGCGAACGTTGACCTTACCTGCCAACAACCGGTAGTCACCGCTTGCGAAACCGTAACGATCGGATTTTTCACCCACGTTGTCGTAATACCGATGCTGCGGAGAGAGGGATTGCGCCCCAAACTCCATCCAAATCGGGTTTCCAAAGTGTTCTCCGCTATAATTGAATGCACCCGCTCCAAACTGAAGCCCCCCTTGATCAAACGAGCGGCTTCCCTGGATAATCCCGCCGAAATAATCATTGTCCAACCACCGCCGACGGATGACATTGGAAGTGAAAACGGTATCATCAGCCGTGATCACAGGCGTCCCTCCGTACAATGAGATGTCGTCACCCTGCCGATACTGTTCATAGTACCCTGCCCCGGCGGTGTAGTGTAAGGTGGCGCCGAGGTCCCAGCTGCCCATGCGTTGACTCGCGTGCAGTTGGTGGTGATCCTGTCGATAATCATCCACTTGATCCTCGTAATTGTAGTAATTGTGCTGGCGGCCCCGCGCAATCAAGTCTTCAATGCGCGCCGTATCCGAACCGTATCCGTATTCATAAGAATTGGCTGCCCACGCCCAAATGGAATCTGCAGATCCGTCCACTCCAACACGCGGCACACCATACCAAGCTTGCTCAGTCCGCTCATGACCCAACATGGCCGAATAAGCCAGTTGACCTGAATCCCATTGGTAGCCCAGCCCTAACTGCATGCTGGCCAAATCGCTTCCCGAACGGTCCATGTAACCATCCGAAAGGATTCGTGAAGCGCGGCCTTCCACGTAAAACCCTGAACCGATTTGACCGGTGCTCCACTGGGCCATACTGCGCAACGTGCCAAATGACCCGCCCGAAAGCACGACGCGCCCACCAGCCTCTGCATTGAATGCCATGGTTTGGATGGCCACATTGGCACCGAATGCGCCTGCTCCGTTGGACGAACTGCCCACACCACGTTGGATGGTCAGGTTGTCCACGCTGCTGGCCAAATCTGGCAAATCCACCCAATACACCTGATGGGATTCGGCATCGTTCAAGGCCACTCCGTTGATGGTTACATTGATGTGCGTCTGATCGGATCCGCGAATCCGCATCGACGTGTATCCCACGCCTGCTCCCGCGTCCGACGTCACCACCAAGGAAGGCGTAAACCTCAAGAGAAACGGCATGTCCATCGAGGCATCGCGCTTGGCCAATTCGGCAGCTTCAAACGACTGGGTCGGGAAAGGTGCACGCTCAGGGGCTTGGATGGCTGATACAGTGGCCGGAAGTAACTGAACGGTTTTCAAAATGGAATCCACTTCTGTGGGTGAAGGGCCCTGAGAAAATCCGTACTGGTTTACCAAAAGAGCTCCCGTCATGAGGACTCCGGCGAATAGGTTGATCAATCGAATGGTCATTGCGTCTTGGTTGTGCTTTTAACGATAGCGACGCAAGGGGGACTCAATCCCGGTGCAGGCACGTATGGCCTGGCTTGGCTCCCCTACCGGCATTATCCGGTCAGGTTATGAGGGTATGTTCTCAGCGCTCGAAATCGAGGCACCCCTGCGACAGCACAAATGTACGTCAAATCTGTATCTTGCTCCCATGGACCTTCATCAGCTGGAACACCACCTCGAAACGGGATTGAAAGCAGCAGTTGCAGGTTCGCATGTGCTCCTCAAACACGTGGGCGAGCAAAATGAGTCGTTGGTGATTCGCGCAAAACGAGACGGAAGTTTGGTCTCTGCAGTCGACATCGAGAGTCATCACGCCATCGCTCAAGTCTTGCGGGATTCGCGCATTCCCATCATTAGCGAAGAAGGCGAATTGCCTACATATGCAGAACGATCAACGTGGCCTATCTACTGGCTCGTAGATCCGCTGGACGGTACGGAGGCCTACTTAAAACGTCGGGAAGGGTTTGCTGTGAATATTGCTCTTTGTGACGGTTCAGGACCCGTGCTCGGTATCATTTCGGACCCCCTCACAGAGCGAATTTTTGCTGGCTCCACGGGGAACGCACCGTTCATCACGCAGTTGAATGACTTGGCAACTCGAAACTCCATTGAACAACGGCCACTCCGTTCGCCGTATCAATTGGTCACGAGTTGGAATGAATCCCTCTCGAGTGAAGAGCTCCTGCCCAAACGCTTCAATCCTGCAGAATTTCAATCGAAACCGGTCAATGGTGCGTTGAAGTTTTGCCACATTGCTACGGGTGAAGCCGATGTACATGTTCGCAGCGCTTCCTACATGGAGTGGGATTGTGCGGCAGGAGACGGATTGCTTCGAAGCATGGGACTGCCGCTCCGCGATCGAATCACAGATGAATTACTCCCGTACAACACCATGGCATTGCGGGCGGGCAATTTGTACGCGGCTCGATTTTGACTAGCGGTAGTTTTCGTTCTCCTCAAACCCTTCGTAAAGGCCTAAGTAATTCATGTATCGTCCCTCTGGGATGACGCCGGCCTCGACCGCTGAGCGCACGGCACATTGAGGTTCGGCACGGTGCAAGCAATTGTGAAACTTGCATTCGGGCAAACGCGCAAACATCTCCGGGAAATAATGGTGCAATTGGTCGCGTTCGAGTTCCACCAATCCGAACCCTTTGATTCCGGGGGTGTCAATCAAATAACCGCCAAAGGGCATGGCGAACATTTCGGCAAACGTGGTCGTGTGCTTGCCTTTATTGTGCGCTTCTGACACTTCACCAGTCTTCAAATCCAGATCCGGCATTAGCCGATTGATCAGCGTGCTCTTGCCCACACCGCTATGCCCTGAAAACAAGGTCACCCCCGCCTCTGACAAAGCCTGTTTCAATGTGTCCAATCCCTCTCCAGTCTCCGCTGAAATCCGTAAAGTCGGATACCCTACTTGGCGATAAATGGCCTCGAGATCGTCCAACCGCTCAGCCGCAGCCGATCCCTCCGAATACAAATCGCATTTATTGAAGACCAAGGTCGTGGGCACGCCATAGGCTTCGGCCGTGACCAAGAAACGATCAATGAATCCTTCACTGGTTTCCGGGAATGCTGCGGTCACGACCAAAAATGCTCGATCCAAGTTTGCAGCCACAACGTGCGTGGCTTTAGATAGATTCACCGATTTCCGGACAATGGCGTTGCGGCGCTCTTTTCGTTCCACAATCAATGGCGGCTCACCGTCTGTTGGGCGTTCACACACGACCGAATCTCCAACCGCAAAAGGATTGGTCGACCGCTCCCCCTTTAACCTAAGTCTCCCGCCAGCTCGGCAAGCGTGCGTTGCTCCGGTTCCATCTTCGCGGACGTCGTACCACGACCCAGTGGATCGCATCACCATTCCGGTAAAAAATTGGCCTTCCATCAAGCCGGTGTCGAAAGGGAATGAAACGCGGCCTCCAACCCTCCAGATTGGTCGGAAAAAGATGCCAAGTCACCATCCGCCACCAACTCGCCGCGGTTGATTAATACCACTCGCTCACACATCGCTTCCACTTCCTGCATGATGTGCGTGGACAGGATCACCGTTCGTTTTTTACCCACTTCGCGAATCAATTCCCGAATTCCAACCAATTGAATGGGGTCAAGCCCCGATGTGGGTTCATCCAAAATGAGCACGTCCGGCTCATGGATCAATGCCTGGGCCAATCCCACCCGTTGACGGTACCCTTTCGAAAGTTGGCCAATCATTTTGTGCGCTTCGGGATCGAGCCCCACTTTGGCAATGATTTCGTGAACGCGATCAGACCGATCTGATAAACCGTGCAATCGGGCTACATAATCCAAGTATTCCCTGACATACATATCCAAATGCACGGGATTGTGTTCGGGCAAGTAACCGACGCGACGCTTCGTTTCGATGGGTTCCTTTTCGACGTTCAAACCGCAGACAAGGACGGCCCCAGAAGACGGGGGTAAATAGCCCGTAATCAGCCGCATGAGGGTAGATTTCCCTGCACCATTCGGGCCGAGGAGCCCGAGCACTTGCGAGCCAGGCACTTCCAAATTTACTTCCTTCAATGCCGCTTGCGCACCGAAAAAACGACTCACAGATTGGATGGAAACCGACATCTGAGGCGAAGTTACAATGATGAAAGCAGAATGATTGGAGGGCAAACAAAAAAAGCCACCTCTTGCGAGGTGACTTTTCTTCAATATTCAAACGGCAGATTACATCATGCCACCCATACCGCCGCCCATTCCGGCTGGAGGACCTGCAGGCACTTCTTCTTCTTCATCCGCAATGACGCATTCCGTGATGAGCACCATGCCTGAAATGGACACCGCATTCTCGAGGGCAACACGCGTCACTTTGGTCGGGTCAATGACTCCAGCTTCGAAGAGGTTTTCGTACACCTCCGTGCGTGCATTGTATCCGAAATCGCCTTTGCCTTCGCGCACCGCGTTCGCCACGACTGCGCCTTCACCACCCGCATTCGCCACGATTTGACGCAACGGCTCTTCCACCGCACGCAATACGATTTGAATTCCTGTGGTTTCGTCTTGGTTGATCCCGGTCAAACCCTCCACCAACGCCGCAGCGCGGATGTAGGCCGTTCCACCGCCAGGTACGATGCCTTCTTCAACCGCTGCCCGTGTCGCATGCAACGCATCGTCTACACGGTCTTTCTTTTCTTTCATTTCGACTTCCGTCGCAGCACCCACGTACAGAACGGCTACACCACCTGCCAATTTCGCCAAGCGCTCTTGGAGCTTCTCTTTGTCATAATCCGACGTAGTGGTTTCAATTTGCGCCTTGATCTGGTTGATGCGCGCATCGATTTGTTCTTTGGCACCGCTTCCATTGACGATGGTCGTGTTGTCTTTATCAATGGTGATCTTTTCAGCGGTACCGAGGTCGGCCAACGTCACGTTCTCCAACTTCAGACCTGTCTCCTCTGAGATGACTTGACCACCAGTGAGGATGGCAATGTCTTGGAGCATGGCCTTACGGCGGTCACCAAATCCTGGCGCCTTCACCGCTGCAACTTTCAGTGATCCGCGAATCTTGTTCACGACGAGGGTTGCCAACGCTTCACCATCGATGTCCTCCGCGATGATCAACAGCGGACGTCCGCTTTGAGCTGTTTGCTCCAAACTGGGGAGCAAATCCTTCATGGTGGAGATCTTCTTGTCGTAAATCAAGATGAACGGATTTTCGAGTTCCGCTTCCATCTTTTCGCTGTTGGTCACGAAGTAGGGAGACAAGTAGCCGCGATCGAACTGCATGCCTTCAACCGTTTTCACTTCGGTCTCGGTGCCTTTCGCTTCCTCTACCGTGATAACACCTTCGTTGCCGACGACGCGCATCGCTTCAGCAATCAACTTGCCAACGGTTTCATCGTTGTTTGCAGAGATGGTGCCGACCTGCTCGATTTTACTGTTGTCATCGCCGACCTCACGCGAGAGTTTTTTCAACTCTTCGATGATTGCCTTTGACGCTTTATCCATGCCGCGCTTCAAGTCCATGGGGTTGGCACCGGCGGCTACGTTCCGCAGGCCTTCGCCGATAAGGGCTTGAGCCAAAACCGTTGCTGTAGTCGTTCCATCACCAGCAACATCTGCCGTTTTGGAAGCAACCTCCTTCACCATTTGCGCTCCCATATTTTCGAGGGAGTCTTTCAGTTCGATTTCACGTGCAACTGAGACGCCGTCCTTCGTCACCGATGGGGCACCAAATTTCTTTTCGATGACCACGTTGCGGCCTTTCGGTCCGAGGGTCACTTTCACCGCGTCGGCCAATTGATCAACGCCAGCTTTCAGTCCATTGCGGGCGTCGGTATTGAATTGAATTTCTTTTGCCATTTCAATAGATATTACTTGATTTCTTGATTACACAATCGCGAGGATGTCGCTTTCGCGCATCATCATGTAGTCCACTCCTTCAACTTGGAGCTCTGTACCGGAGTACTTACCGTACAAAACCGTATCCCCCACTTTGACGGTGGTCGGCTCTTCGGGCTTACCGGGACCGACCGCCACAACGGTTCCGCGCTGTGGTTTTTCCTTCGCGGTGTCGGGAATGATGATTCCGCTGGCTGTTTTTTCTTCTGCCGCTGCGGGTTCAACGAGAACCCGATCTGCAAGGGGTTTAATGTTTACTGACATGTAACTGAGATTTTGATGTATCTGGTTGTGATGCGTTGAAAGCGATTTCCGTGCCAAGGGTAGCGCTATTTGAATTGACTGACTCCGTGTCAGGATTCACGACGCACAGGTCGCAATGTTGTCAGGTTTTGACAGCCCAACACAAAAAAAGCGCGCCTACCTTGTCAGGAAAGCACGCTTCTGAATTCGTTCGATTCGGACTACTCCGTTATGGGGGTTTCCATCACAGGTGTTCGGCCTTCAATGCCCGTATCCTGCTGTGCATTACCGAAGTAAACCCCAGCTACGATGCAAAGCACGAACAATGCCCCCGTGAGGTACCAAGTCGCTTTGACCAAAAAATCAGTGGTCTTTTGCACGCCGCCCATTTGGCCTGCGCCTTGGAAACCTGTCGCCAAGCCTCCACCCTTCGGGTTTTGGACCAAAATCACCGCTCCCAAGAGCACACAAACAATCAAAATGACTACCATCAAAAAGTATCCCATGATTTCCGTTATTCGTTCAAGTCAGCGGATCCAGAAGACGCCGCGTCTAGTTTTTTTAATTGGGCTGCAAAATAAGTGCTTTTTGCTGGGAATTTCAACGATAAATGGCGATAAGCTTTCCTAGCCTTCGCAATTTTGCCTTGCTTGGCGTAAATCCGCGCCATCGTTTCAGTCACCAAGGTCGGGTCTTCTAAGACACTTTCCCGCGCCCAATCTTCAACAGGCGCTTCGACATCGCGTAATTTTCCAATCTTCGGTTGCGCTTCAATAAACCGATCAATCAGCCCCCGCGTATCCAATGGTTGTTGGGGTAAGTGCGCTTCGTTTTGTTGGCTTTCACCAAATCCAACCTGCACAGCCCGATTGGCCAGCCAATTTGCAAACGGAGAAGATACTGCTCCGCGAATGCGGCCCATGTCGTCTTCTGCGATGGAGGCAGCCGTTTCATTTTCTTCTTTTTCCTCACGCCAATCTTCCACCTCTGCTTCGATCGTTCGGCCAATGGCGGAAATCAACGCCTCACGCTCCAGCGGCTCATCTGGATTCAACGTTGCAGATGAAGGCTCGCTCGATTCAGCACCAAGTTCCTCTTGAGCAATCTCCACCTCCTCATCAGACATCTCCTCGATCAAGGCATCAATAGCGCTTGCCTCCTCACGCAATTTCGTCCGCAAAATCAAATCAAAAAGAGGCTGTCGATATGTGCCTTGTGCCGCAGCACGCAACAAATCTTGTTCCTGGTCCATGTGCTCTCCCACCGCACTTGCCCGTGCGAGCAGCATGGCAATTCCCCCAGCAAACGGATATTTCTCGCTCCAAACCACGAGGCCTTCGCGATCGGAAGCCAGCACGCGATCGGGATGTTGAAGTAATTCTTGAAGCCTATTCCGTTGCATCATTCGAAAGGTAATCACCAATTTCCTAGCGTCGCGTTGAAGATGTCTTGGGACAATTGGCCTCCGATATCTTCGACCAAGGCGTCTTCGATGGATATTAAATCCAGCTCACTGCTGTAATCCGCAAACCGCGTAAAGGTGCGTTCGAAGCTCAATTCAGCATCCCGGGTGTTCTCATATTGAATGCGCAGGCCAATGGTCAATCGGTTCGAAGCTGCAGTTTCATTTCCCTGAACATTCACTGGCGAAATTTCCCACGTCACCACTTCACCCGAGAATTGCAGTTCTCCATCAGCATCCACCAATCGAAGCGTGGACTGCCGCTGAATTCGATCTCGCAACTCCTCGGCCAACGCCAATGCACTCGCCGCGGTTGCCAAAGGAGTAATCATTTCGAAAGGCGTCACCGAATAGGTCTGAGCGCCAGACGTTTGGGCGCCATATGGCGAATACACACCACAGGAATGCAATGCCCAAAACAACAGCAGAGACGCCCGAAACCACATGGAAAATGACCGCTTCATTTCAGCCCGTATTCTTTGATTTTACGGTATAGTGTCCGCTCGGAAATGCCGAGCTCTAACGCTGCATATTTCCGGCGATTTCGATGTTTTTGCAGCGCGCGACGGATCAATTCCTTTTCTGAATCTTGAAGCGAAAGCACCTCTTCGACCTCTTCCGCTTGTTCAATGGAAGTGTCTTCGTTCAAATCTTGACGCTCTTTTGTCCAAGAAGAAGGGGCCCATTCAGTGGAAAATGCCTTTTCTTCCTCCGCTTCTTGTTCAGGAGTGTAAGCCCCATCGCGTCCCACAGGCAGTCCTTTTAGCGACGGTGGCGGTTGGTTAAAAATTCGACTGGCCAATTCGGTATTGATTTCTCCCGATTCATCTTGCATCAACCCGTACACGAGTTTCTTTAAGTCTTGCATTTCTTGCCGCATGTCAAACAAAACCTTGTACAGGATTTCGCGCTCATTCAAGGTGGATTCGGACCCCTTGTCCTCGCGAACAGGCAGACGGCTGCGATGCGATTCTGGAAGGTAACTGAGCAAGGTGTCGGCATCAATCTGCCGTTCCACTTCCAAAATGGACATTTGCTCCGTCGTGTTCTTCAATTGTCGAATGTTTCCGGGCCAAGGATAATGCTCCAATACCTCCACAGCGTCTGGCGTCAATGACAAGGGCGGCATTTGATACCGTTCTGAAAAATCCGTGGTGAACTTCCGGAACAACAAATGAATGTCTGAAGCCCGCTCCCGAAGAGGCGGAACTTCCACGGGAACTTGGCTCAAACGGTAATACAAATCCTCCCTGAATTGATTGCGTTGAATGGCTTGATCAAAATCGACATTCGTCGCGGCCACGACCCGCACATCCGTTTTTTGAACCTTCGACGAACCTACCCGAATGAATTCGCCCGTCTCCAAAACGCGCAGCAAACGCACCTGCGTGGTGAGCGGCAATTCCGCTACCTCATCCAAGAATATCGTCCCGCCATTGGCCTCCTCGAAATAACCTTTTCGGGATTCTGTGGCCCCTGTGAAGGCCCCCTTCTCGTGCCCAAACAATTCACTGTCGATGGTGCCTTCGGGGATGGCACCGCAATTGACCGCGATGAATGGGCCGTGTTTTCGCTTGGAAAAATGGTGCACAATGCGCGGCATCGCCTCTTTTCCCACCCCACTTTCACCCAAAACCAGTACCGACAAATCCGTCGGAGCCACCTGGGATGCGACCGTCACAGCACGGTCCAAGGCATGGCTTGTGCCAATGATGCCGAAACGTCGTTTGATGGAGAGTGCATCCATGGGATTATGCGCGTGCGGGTTCGTTGGTGATCTCGCCAATCAGCGTGACGGCGGTGCAATCGTGAATTTTCACGTTGACGTATGTCCCTGGTTTCGCATCGCCCTTGGGAAAGACGGCTACTGCGTTGTATGTCGTGCGACCGAAGAACTGGTCGTCTCGCTTTTTTGACGTCCCTTCCACCAACACACGATAAGTTCCGCCAACCAGCGCCTTGGTGCGTTCCGCGCCATGCACTTTTTGGAGGGCGATGATTTCTTGCAGTCGACGCGATTTGACTTCATCAGGAACATCGTTCTCGTACTTGCGTTGAGCCAATGTGCGGGGCCGTTCGCTGTATTGGAACATATAGGCCATTTCGTATTCAACCGCATTCATTAGCGAAAGCGTCTCGGCGTGTTCCGCTTCGGTCTCGCCACAGAAACCTGCAATGATGTCCGTTGAGATCGCACAATCCGGCATGATGCGACGTATCGCATCGATGCGTTCCAAATACCATTCCCGGGTATATCCTCGATTCATGCGCTTGAGCACATCGCTATTTCCCGATTGGACAGGCAAGTGGATGTACTTGCAAATGTTTTCGTGTTTGGCCATTGCGTGCAGCACATCGTCCGTCATGTCCTTAGGGTGACTTGTCGAAAAACGAACGCGCAAATCTGGATTCACGCCGGCCACACGCTCCATCAGCTCAGCAAAGCGCACCACCGGCTCATCCGCGTTTTTGATTTGCCCTTTGTTGTCAATGTTCCACTTGTAGCTGTCCACGTTTTGGCCCAAGAGGGTCACCTCACGGTATCCGGCTTCGAACAATTCATGCGCCTCGCGGACAATGCTTTCCGGGTCGCGGCTGCGCTCTCTGCCCCGCGTGAACGGCACCACACAAAAACTGCACATGTTATCACAACCGCGCATGATGCTGATGAAAGCCGTTACCCCATTCGAATCCAGCCGCACTGGGCTGATTTCTGCATAAGTCTCCTCGCGACTCAGCAACACATTGACCGCCTTCTGGCCTCCGTGCACTTGATCCACCAAATTGGGAATGTCGCGATAAGCATCCGGCCCCACGACCAAATCCACCAACTTTTCCTGTTCCAACAAGTTCTCTTTCAACCGTTCTGCCATGCATCCGAGCACCCCGACCACCAACTGAGGGCGATGCTTTTTGGCCTGCTTGAATTGGCGAAGTCTTGAACGAACGCGTTGTTCAGCGTTTTCACGGATGGCGCAGGTGTTGAGTAAAATCAAATCCGCCTCCTCCTCGTCTCGCGTGGTGGAGAATCCAGCCTCGTTCAAAATGCTCGCAACAATTTCTGAATCGCTGAAATTCATTTGACAACCGTAACTCTCCAAGTACAGTTTGCGGGCATTGCTCGGCGTTGCCGACACGACGGTGGGCGAACCCTGCAGGGATTCGTCAAGCAATTCTTTGGAATGATCAGCAGGAGAATGGTCCATAAACGTTGGTTAATGAATGGCAAAAATAAGGGCTTCCTGCCGAAAAACTGACAGTTTGTCAGTCTAATTATCCGCTGAACAACCCCTTGGCAATCAAATAAGGAATCAGGATGTACAAAATGGAATCTCGGATGAGGTAATACATGAAAACCGCCAAAATGAGCTTCCAACCGTAACGCTTAATGAGACCTTTAAATCCCTCCTTCTTAAAAACCGCTCGGTATTCACGGCCTTTCTCCCTCGAAAAATGTGCCTTAAACCCCATACATCTTTGCCTTTAATGACCCCTGCTGCGCCAATGCACGAGCGAAGTAATCAGGGGTTTGTGGTGGATGGTGGTTCTGCTTCACGGGAGCGCAAAGTTGCGTCAGAATTCAACAAATCGAACACCCGGAAGTTTCCGAGTTTTGTCATTTCATGCGTCAACCAAAGGCTTTGTTTGTGCAACTCGTACCAATTCTCATCGTTGCACGCTAAAAACTGAGCCCCGCGCGACACGTAATGCGCAATGCGTTCATCTCCTGTGTAGGCATCGTCGTACAAATCGGTAAAACCCTTTTGATCCATCAGCGACAACGTGATGTTTGGGCTCGGATCAGGAACAGAAATCACCAAATCCGTTCGCGCGATTCCCTGGGACCGCAAGAGATTCTTCCATTCAGATTGATTCGAAAATCGCCGATTTTGGTCCCAGTGAAACCAATTCCAAACATCGCGCTCGCGCGACGGAAGCAGGGTTTCGGCAAGCCAACCTCCGACCGATCGATGCTTCATCCGCGTTCGGAGTCCAGCATCTGCTAATTGAATGAGCCCCGCAAAAACCGCGATGGAAATCAATCCAAGTCGAAGCGGTTTCGAAATCTTTGCAGCCTCAAATTTTCTCAGCACCCAAAGCCCCAGGATCGGCACCAAAATTTGGAATTCGATCAGGTAATAATCGTGAACGTTTAGGTTTTCGAACCACAAGAGAAAGTAGCCAAACAACCCAACGGCAATTCCTCCTGTTGCTAGGCCGTAGACTTTATCCTTTTCTTGGCCCCAAATAAGTGTTGCCAAGCTGATGAGCCCGAAAGCCAGTAATGCATACATATGATACCATTGAGGAAGAACGTCCTCGCGAAATGCGCGCCAAATTTCTTCCGGCCTTTCGCAATCCCAAATCGGTCGAATGGTGGTCAAATAATAAACACTCCCATTCGTGGCATTCACCTCCTTGGCCCACAGAATCCAAGCCGCGCCAATGACAAGCGGAAGCGTCCACATTGCAGCCCATCGAATTGGACGAACCGCCGAAAAGCTCCCCAGAACCAGGGGCCACCAACCCAATACCATGGTCGGGCGAAATAACGCGGCGAGGGTCAAGGCCGACAATGCGACTGCACCCATGCGGAGGTCAGCCTGATCGGATCTCCACCACGCATCTGCTGCCCACCACCCAAAAAACAAGCAACCTAAAGCAGCACTGTTTACGAGATAATTGGGTCCGTAAAAGGCCATCAATCCCGATGCCATGGTCAACCAAACCACGGCAATGGCACCCGGCGGTTTGACGTGCTTGACCAAGAGTTCAAAAAGCCCACAAATACCAAGCAACAAAATGCACAAATGAGTCCAACGAAGGGTCCACGGTTTGACTCCTGTTGCTTTCCAAAGCGCCCCGTTGAGAAAATAAGTGAGCGTGAATTCACCTACTGCCTCACCTCCGGCATTGCCGTGTTCAAAATGCATGGCCGGCTCCAGCAATCCCCGCGGCTCTTTTGCATAATTAAGCGTCACCGAATACGCATCGCATTGCCTCCATTGGTGCATCCCATACGGATCCCGAAAAGCCACTGAACCAAAATCGTAAACCGCAAAAACGATGAAAATAACCCCGATCCAAAATGTCCATCTCGCCGCTCTCATCGACCCAGATTCCCAGCGCCACGCCTGCGTTGGCGAGCCAATATTAGTGTTCATGCAATGTGCAAATCAACGATGTTCTGACGGTGAATTTAACGCCTACGTTTGGAAAGCTTTTTTCGCGATTAACAAATCCATCCCTTTCTTTGCGTTCCTTTAAACGCATCCATGTCAAAGAATTTAGTCATTGTCGAGTCGCCCGCTAAGGCCAAAACTATTGAGGGTTACCTTGGGAAAGATTTTGTTGTCAAGAGCAGCTACGGACACATCCGGGACTTGCCGAAAGGCAGCGAAAGCGTGGATGTGGAGCAGGGATTTGAGCCCAAATATGTAGTGGCTGATGACAAGAAGCAGTTGGTCAAAGAGCTGAAGCAAGCTGCATCAAAAGCTGAAATTGTTTGGCTCGCGACGGATGAGGACCGTGAAGGGGAGGCGATTTCTTGGCACTTGTACGAGACCTTGAACTTGAAGCCCGAGACGACCAAGCGCATTGTCTTTTCGGAGATCACGAAAAACGCGATTCTGAAATCGATTGAAAATCCACGAACGGTGGATGTAAACTTGGTCAATGCGCAGCAAGCGCGGCGGATTCTCGATCGATTGGTTGGTTTCGACTTGAGCCCTGTTCTATGGAAAAAAGTGAAGCCAGGCCTCAGTGCTGGGCGCGTTCAGAGCGTAGCCGTGCGCATCATTGTAGAGCGAGAACGTGAAATTTCAGCCTTCAATCCTCAGGACGATTTTCGAGTGGTCGGCGAATTCGCAGCAGATGGCATCCAAGTCAAAGCGCCATTGAACGAGCGCTTCAAGACCGAAGATGAGGCAACCCAATTCTTGAAAGATTGCGTTGGGGCCTCACATCATGTAACGGCGTTGGTCACCAAACCGACAAAACGCAAACCTGCGGCGCCATTCACCACTTCCACATTGCAACAAGAGGCTTCGCGCAAGTTGGGCTTCTCGGTATCACGCACGATGCGGGTGGCTCAAGGGTTATACGAAAGCGGATTGATTACTTATATGAGGACTGACAGCACGAATTTGAGCGATGTTGCCATCAATCAAGCCAAAGCGGTCGTCACGGATGAGTATGGAAGCGAATTTTCCAATCCGAAGCAATTCACCGGTAAAAAATCCAAAGGAGCCCAAGAAGCACACGAAGCCATTCGACCTTCTGATTTGAGCCGGAAGTCCATGCAGGGCGAGCGGGATCAAGAGCGCCTATATGACTTGATTTGGAAACGAACCGTCGCATCGCAAATGGCAGATGCGCAGTTAGAGAACACAACAGCGACCATCGACGTTTCGACACGAAAAGAAACCTTTGCCGCCAAAGGCCAGGTCATCACCTTTGAAGGATTTTTAAAAGTATACCTCGAAGGCAAAGACGAAGACAGCGAAGACCAAGATCAGGACGATGGCCGGCTCCCTGCCATGACCGAAGGGCAAAGTCTAGGACGTGAATCCATTACTGCAACCCAACGGTTTTCGAAGCATGCACCCAGATATACCGAAGCCAGTTTGGTCAAGCGGTTGGAAGAGCTCGGCATCGGACGTCCTTCGACGTACGCCCCGACGATTTCAACGGTCCAAAAGCGAGGTTATGTGGAAAAAGGCGACCGCGATGGAACTCCTCGAGATTTCCGGGTCATTTCCCTTTCGAATGAGGCCATCTCGGCGGAGACACAAACCGAAAACACCGGAGTCGAGCGCTCAAAATTATTTCCGACTGACATAGGTATGGTCGTCAATGATTTTCTCTTGCAGCACTTCGATCAAATCATGGATTTCAATTTCACTGCGGAAGTGGAAGAAAAATTTGATGTCATTGCGCAAGGCCAGATGGATTGGCGGGGCATGTTGCAAGACTTCTACAAAGGTTTCAAGAAAAATGTGGACCTGACCCAGGAAAATGCCGAACGTGCATCTGGGGAGCGGATTTTGGGTAAGCATCCAGAAAATGGAAAGACTATTCTGGTGCGGATTGGGCGTTATGGACCCTTGGCTCAAATTGGTGATCCAGAGGATGAAGAGAAGGAATTCGCTTCATTGCTCAAGACACAGACATTGGAATCCATTACACTTGAGCAGGCCTTGGATTTATTCAAATTGCCCAGAAGGTTGGGTGAGTTGGATGGAAAAGTTGTCGCCGCCGCCATCGGACGATTCGGTCCGTACGTGCGACACGACGGAACATTTGTTTCCCTGAAAGCAGCAGATGGCGATGACCCTTACACCGTGACCTTGGAACGAGCGACTGAGTTACTCGCCGCAAAGCGTGCCGCGGATGCCAAGGCACTCATCAAGGTTTTCGATGAAGACGAAACTGTGCGCATTTTGGAAGGACGATATGGACCTTACATCAAGGCCGGCAAGAAAAATGTTACCATTCCAAAAACCGAGGATCCTCAATCCATTGATTGGGCGCGGGCTCAGGAACTGATTGAAGAAGCTGCGAAACGACCACCACGAGGCCGCAAGAAAAAGAGTTAATCGCACCAGCCGATTAATCCCCGTACGGCTGTCAGCAACCTTTGGTAAAACCCCTCGGGGGTGATTTGGTATTCTGCGAAATTGCCATTCATGCTCGATGGTATTTACGACTTGTTCGATTCGGTCATCACCCCTCACTATTCGAATGCGGAGGGAGCGCAGCGCATTGCCGAGCGAATAGACGTGCACAGCTTTGAAAACCGACCAGAACTTGAGGGTGCCAGGGTCGCTATTTTCGGAGTACTTGAAGGCAGGAAGAGCGGAGACAACGAAGGATGTAGCGAGGGTCCGCAACGGATCCGTGAATGTCTCTACCGGTTGACCCCTCATTCCCATTGGCAAACTACCATCGACCTCGGCAATCTTAGGCCCGGTGTCACCGAAGCGGATACAGCTGCTGCCGTTCAATCCATCGTAGGAGAGCTAACACAGCAGGGCATCGTGCCGGTCATTTTAGGGGGAGGTCAGGATCTCACCACAGCCATGTACAGGGCGCTTGAGCCATTTGGTCGACCGGTACAATTGGTTACGGTGGATTCTCGCCTGGATTTTGGAGCGGATCCCGATCAAGGCACTTCTCGGAATTTCATGAATGAAATCATCCTTCATGAGCCCAATTATCTGTTCAATTATACAAACATTGGGCACCAGGGATTTTTGACCGATCCCGACACACTCGACTTAGTTGACAAGCTCCAATTCGAGTCCATTCGATTGGGGCAAGTCATGGATCGACCGGACCTCGTTGAACCGGTACTGCGCGATGCCGACCTTATTTCTATTGATATGAGTGCGATCCGTGGGTGCGATCATTCGGCGCATGCCGATGCAGGACCCAACGGTTTGGACGCCCGAACGGCCTGTCAATTGGCCCGCTACGCTGGGATGAGCGACAGCCTGAAAGCCATTGGTGTCTTCGAACACAACCCCGATCTCGACAATCGCGATCTCGGCGCCCAACTCATTGGCCAAATGATTTGGCACATTCTGGACGGGATTTATGCTCAAAAATCGGACTTTCCGAAATGTCCTTTGGACGAATACGCCAAATACGTCGTGGACTTATCCGATATCGAGCAAGCGATTGTTTTTTATAAGTCGAGCAGGAGCGACCGGTGGTGGATGGAAATCCCCTACCCTCAGCGAAAAGAGCAAAAACACATCGTCGGATGTTCCTACGAAGATTACCTCGAAGCTAGTGAGGGCAAAATGCCCGAAAGATGGTGGAAAACGGTGCAGAAGCTCAACTAATTCACAGTTCGGAAAACGACATTTTTTTCGAAGAAATTCACAAGTTTTAGAATTTCTCTATATTAGCGTTCTTGAGGATAAAGCCTCGAGAAGAAACCTGCTGTAAACCAACTAGTTAGTATGACTCGAATTCTCCCCCTCGTGAGCGCATGTGTTTTTGCTGTTGTTTCCATGCAAGCCCAGCAGGATCCTCAGTTCACCCAATGGTACATGGAACCGGCTTCTTTCAATCCAGCTGTGGCTGGAAACAGTGAGCTGACTTGTGTTTCAGGAACTTACCGAAATCAATGGGAGGGATTGGATCGAGACCCCAACACATCCATGCTTACTGCGCACACTTTTGTAGACCAAATCAAGGGCGGCGTCTTGCTTTCAGTTTACCAAGATGCCTTGGGTCAGGAGGAGAACATGATGGCGCGTTTGGGTTATGCCTATCACCTAGAGCCCCTGTCAAACGGCGCGATTGTCAGTGCGGGATTGTCAGCAACCATGTTCCAAAAGAAATTGGGAAATGACTGGATTGCGATTGATGATTACGAACAAGATGCTGCCATTCCGAACAACAAAACCAGCGCAAGCACCATCGATTTGGATTTCGGAGTCTTCATCCGCAAGCCGGGATCATTTTACGCGGGCATTTCTGCTACCCATTTGCTCGAGCAAGAATTGAGTGATTTGAGCATCCAACCGCGACGTCACATCTATGCCATGGGAGGCTACACGCATTCTTTGGACGGCGATTATTTGTTATTGCGCTCAAACGTTTTGGCCAAAACAGATCTGGCCGCCACCATTGCAGATGTAAACGTAAATGTATTGTGGAACCAGATGGTTTGGGCTGGTGTAAGCTGGAGGCCTGGCGATGCCGTGGCTCCCACTGTTGGTTTTGAATACGCTATGGAATCGAAGGACCGAACCAGCACATCCCAACAGGTTTTCCGATTGGGATATAGCTATGACGCTACCACTTCAGAATTGAGCAACTATTCATCTGGATCGCATGAAGTCTTCTTGAATTACTGTTTTAAATTTGAGACGATTCCAGTCACGAATCGTTATGCTAACCCACGTTTCCTCTAATCCCCGATATACGAAAGGGCAACCTATTGGAGTTAGTATTCGTACATCCTTATTGGATACCTAGCCTGCAAGCAATATGAAAAACACCCTCATCATTCTCATTACGGCGGCCACCTTGTTTGGTTGCACTGCCGGGCCACAAGGCGAACTGGTGGGCGTTTACCCACGCGAACAATGGATTCAAGTGAATCCTTACGGAATGAACTACATTCACTTAGGCTCTTACACCATGGGCCCGAGTGACCAGGACGTTCCTTTTGCCATGAACACCCGTTCAAAAACCGTCACCATCCCAGCTTTTTACATTGACGTCCATGAAATCTCGAACAACGAGTACCGACAATTTTGCGCTTGGGTAAAAGACTCCTTGTATCGTAACACCCTCGCGGAAGACGACAATGAAGATTTCTTTTTCTCGGAAACAGCGGAAGGCATCGAGCTCGATCGATTCATCGATAAGGGATATATACTGAATTGGGAGACTCCAATCAACTGGGAGGACGAAGACA
>Ga0181573_10001142_pt1 | contig 26530 bp, 19 predicted proteins | sample 101ome_25_FD_148643 | JGI IMG/M metagenome (GOLD analysis project Ga0181573, IMG submission 148643) | Coastal salt marsh microbial communities from the Groves Creek Marsh, Skidaway Island, Georgia - 101409BT metaG (spades assembly) | ecosystem: Environmental > Aquatic > Marine > Intertidal zone...
CGCCGCCGGGAGGACACGGACCGCCGCCGGGGGGACACGGACCGCCGCCGGGAGGACACGGACCGCCGCCGGGGGGACACGGACCGCCGCCGGGAGGACACGGACCGCCGTTCCGCGGCGGCCCGCCCCCACCACACAGGTACTAACGAACGGACGAAACAGAGAGAGCAACAAACGCATGAGACACCTTGTTACAGTCGAATGCCGACCATGACACCACCACCACGCACCACGGACCACGGACCACGCACCACCCGTCAGTCGTCCCGGCACGGGCAGTCGTTCCGCACCACGCAGTCGAGCTCCTTGTACCCCGGCAGGCTCCCGTCCTTGATCCGCCGCCCGCCCCGCACCACCACCCGGTCCCCCTGCGGTCTCGACAGCAGCTCGCTGTACTTGCGCGCGTTCGGAAACACGACGAAATCCGCCTTGCCGCCCACCCGCAGCATCCCGTCGACCAGGCCCATTGCGGCCGCCGGCGTGGCCCCCACCGTGTTGACCCAGCTCCCGTAGGGCCGATCGAGGTGCGCCATCCTGCACCCCTGGTTGAACACCTCCAGCATATCGAGGTCCCCGTACGCGTAAAACTGGTCCCTCGTGTTGTCGCTCGCGATCGCCACCGCCACGCCGGCGTCCCTCGCCTCGTGCAAGCGCGTCACGCCCCGCCAGAGCGGCGTCGTCCTCTCGGGATACCGCCGATCCTGCGTCCACTGGTTCACCAACGGCAGCGAAACGATCGTGATCCGCGCCCGCCGCGCCAGCTCCAGCGTCTTCTGCAGCTCGCGCGGCAGCTGGTAGGCCAGCGAGCAGCAGTGCCCGCAGACCACCCGCCCCTCGTACCCGTGCTGGATCGCCTTCTCTGCGACATACCGCAGTCCCTTGGCCGCTTCGTTCCCGTTCTCGTCCGTATGAAAGTCCAGATCCAGGTCCCTCTCCTTCGCCAGCGTGAAGATCCGGTCCAGCAGCTCGTCCCTGTCCCCGTCGCACGTCGTCCAGTCGTCCGTCTTGCTCCCGCCCTCCTCTGCGCAGCACACGGCCGCCCCGAGCAGCCCACCGTACGCTGCCACCGTATCCGCCAGCCTCGTCGACGCCGCCTCGTCCCTGAAGAAGCTCAGCGCCACCAGCGCCACCCCCTGCACCTCGACCCGCCCCCGCCACCGGTCCCTGACCTTGGCAAACGCCGGCCACGTCAGCTCGATATGTTTGGGCGTCATATTGATCAGATGCGTCCGCAGTGCCGAGGTGCCGTGCGCGTACGCACACTTGAGGCTGAACTCCATGCGGTGCTCCACGTCTCCCGCCGACCAGAAGGCCGCGTCGGCCGCCGTCGACCGGTCCGCGCCGGACAGCGAGCCGAGCGTGTTGGTCGAGCGCTCGGCCGTGTGCCCCTTGTCTATATGCGTATGCAAGTCCACGAACGTCGGCAGCACAAACGCCTCCTCGCAGTCGACCACGGCCGGGAGGAATCGGGGCGAGCACGACGAGAGCAAGGAAAAGAGCCGCCGCACCCACGAGGTCGTCTGGTTTCGCTGCGACGACGACGAGGGGGTCCGGGTGGGACTGATCGCCGTGATCCGACCATCGTCGACGTGGATATCCACCAGGACGGTCCCCTCGTCCCACTTGGCCGAGGACGGCGGGCCCGGCGAGGCCGGGCGGGCGGGGTGTACGTCCGCGTCCGCGTCGAGAGCCAGGTGTCCGTTGCGCGCCCCGCGACCGGCCCGCGACGACGACGCGTTTTCGCCTTTGCCAGTGTCTTTGCCAGCTTCTTCCCGCTGGATGGTGCATAGCGGAACGCTGACGTTGGCAAGGACGAAGGACGTCTTGCGGCGCGTCACAGCACGCACGCGACCCTCCACGCACGAAGTACACGAGCCCGAGCGGCACATTGTCCGCAGAGGAGTGAGCAGAGACGTGAATGTGTAATTCTCTGGGTGGGATCAAGTCGCCCGCAAACAGGCCGCGCGTTGGTTCTCGTGTCCTCGTCGCGTGTCGACCCTATGTAGGATACCTGGGTATCACAATGTGAGAGATTTTGACAATCCAAGAACAAGTCCTCCGCGGATGCCATGATGCCCGAAGTCGTCGCGGCCCTCCGATTGCAAAGGCAGAGAAACGAGTTTAAATTCACGACGGGGGAAATACGTTCTCTCTCTGTGGTCATCATCACAGACAGCACCGCCTGCTTGTTCTCGTGCCCTTCGCGCCAGGCTCCTCCCGAACCCGGTCCTGCTGCTGCTGCTGAATCGTTCGCCTGTTCTTAGGTCAAGTTCTCGTACCCTACCAGACACCACCACCGTCATGTCATCATCACCGTCACCACCGTCACCACCGGCGACCAAGGAGGAGGTCATGGACCGGATCAGCACAGAGTCGATCAAGAAGAACTGGGCCCGGGTGGGGTCGAGGAGGAGCGTCAACGAGTATCGGACGCTGAAGGACGTGATTGATCCGGCGCTCTATGTCGATTATATGGACCTGAAGATGAAGCAGAAGCTGGGGGAGGGGGCGTTCGCCAAGGTGTTCCAGGCGACGTATCTGTTCGACGGGAGGGAGGTGGCGGTCAAGATGTTGCGCGACGAGCACCTGCTACATCTGTCCGAGGTGTTCATGTTTCTGAAGGAGTTCAAGACGATCAAGCACCTGCGGTGGGTATTGGACTCGACCTGCCTGCGCTGGCGCTTCGCGCTTCGCGCGCCCTGACTCTCACTCACGCCTCGCGCTTTTTACTTCGTGGTTCGTGGTTCGCGCTTCGTCCGTCCTCCAGGCACCCGAACATCGTCCAGATCGTCGGGATCGGCGGCATTCAGGTATGTGGTGTGCGAGAGTCTCCTTTTCCTTCCTGAATCACTCGCAAGCACCCACTCACTCGCGTCCCTACCATCCGTCAACGAACGACCACGACCACCTCAACCACCACCACCAGAACGAACAGGGCCGGGTGATCGAGTTGTTCATCGTGCAGGATTTGTGCAAGGGTGGGACGTTGCGGGAGGTGGTGCAGGATCAGATGATCACGGTCGGGCGCCAGATGTACTCGCTGCGGACGGCGGTGTCGTGGGCGCTCGACGTGGCCAAGGCGCTGCGTTATCTCCATCGATGCAAGCCGCCGGTGGTGCATCGGGACCTCAAGTTGGAGAACGTGATTCTGTCCACGCCGTTCAAGAAGTCGGGCGTCGTCTGGAGAGGCGACGAGCCGGCCGACAGCCACCCGCCGGCGAAACTGGCCGACTTTGGTCTGGCGACGTTCGTCGACCACGGAATGAAGAACAAGCGTCTTTTCAAGAATATGAAGACGTCGAAGGAGGGGAACCCGCTGGGGGAGAACTCCAGCAAGGTGGTGCGGATGCTGGAACGGATGCGGACGCTGTCGAGCTTTGGCGGGTCGGATGAGACCGGGGACAAGTCGGAGCATGCCAGGAGCGCGAGCGACGATGACGATGGAAATGATGTTACCGGGGTGGCGGGGTCGTTCGGCTACATGGCGCCAGAGGTGGGTATCGAATCGGACGCAGGCAGAGTGCGCGACCCGAATCGCTCGCTTACTCACTCGCTCGCTCGCGCTCTGCGCTGCGATCGTTCGCCAGGTGTTCAAAGACCAGGTGGGTACTTGAGGAAAGGAACTCGCCCGCCGCGCCCGCAAGCCCTCACGCCCTCACGCCCTGACCGCCTCGTTCACTCGCTCACTCGCTCACTCGCGCACTCACGCACGCCACTCCATTCGCTCGTTCGCCAGCACTACAACGAGAAGGTCGACGTGTTTTCGTTCGGCGTGATGCTGTACAATCTGTGCTACAGGGTGATTCCGGCGCTGCAGATTAATCCCAAGACTGGGGAGACGGAAGATATGAACGTCTACGTGCAGCGGGTGTCGATGGGCTGGAGACAGCAGCTCAACGACGCGCGGGTGCCGGCGCTCATCAACGATATCATCGGGGCGTGCTGGAGCCAGGACCCCAAGGACCGGCCCAGTATGAGCGACGTGGTGACGAGGCTCGAGGCTGTCCTGGCAGACCCGACTGTGGACCTCGAGAACAAAAAAACCGGTTCATTCTGCTGCTGTTTTTAGTCAAGTCCGATCGATTCATTCACGTCACCACCACGATCACCATTACGACGATAACCACCATGTCGTCGAGCGAAAACGACGCGAGGGCAGAGTCGTCGTCGCAAACGGCCTCCTCCTCCGTCTCTTGCACCAAGTACTTCGACGCGCTCTGGTTCTGTTACAGTCCGGTCCACCAACTCAAGCGGTACTATGTGCACGGGGACGTGGACGACTGCGTGGGCCACTGGGGAACGTTGATGGCGTGCCTGAAGCAGAAGACGCGGTTTCGGATGGACGAGGATGCGGCGCTCCCGCCGCAGCCATGCATGTGGACGATCCGGTCGCCCGAGGAAGCGAGGACGTTTTGGGCAGCGGAGTTTGGCGGCGAATCTCGCGATGAGGGGATGCGGGAAGAACGCGGCGAGGGCGTGCCGCCGATGACCTGATAACGACCATGGTGGTGGTTCGGATGACGATGAACGAGCAGAGGAACTACTCGGGAACTAACACACACACACCTGGCAGTCTTGAATCTTTCAATCTTGCACTCAACAACAGTCAATCATCGCCCATTCTGTACCCGCGACTACCCACCAAAGCTCCTGATGGCGTCGATCAGGTCGTCGATCGTCTCGAGCTCCTCGCCGAGCTGCACGTCCAGGGCCAGTTCGAGGGCCTTGCGCTCGAGACGGGCGCGCACCTCGACGTCCGCGATGGAATCGAAATCTTGGACGTGGGCGACGCCGAGGATGCGACGGATGATGAAGCATCCGAAGAACCCGAGCGTGTCTTTCCACACGTCGCCGATGAACTCCGCTCGGACGGAGGCGGGCACGCGGACCTTGACCTCGTCCCAGACAAGCGAGCGGCGGCCTGGATTTGTGCTACTACTACTACCCGCGGGATTCGCCGGCTCCACGGGTCTGCCGGCGGGATTCGCGTCCGCCTGCTCCGCCGCGGCCGTCCGCTCCTCCCACTGTCCGCAGAAGCCATCCGAGAACCCCTTCCAGATGTCCCGGACGCAGTCGAGCAGCCACGCGCGCTGCTCGCGCGTCGTCTTCTCGTCCAGCCCGTGGCCCTCGGCGGCGATGTAGGCCAGCGCCATGTTGGCCATGATCTTGCCCACGTCGAACCCGATCGGTCCCACGAACGCAAACTCGGGGTCAATCACATAGGTGCTATCCTGGCAGACGAGCACGCTGCCCGTGTGCAAGTCCCCATGCAGCAAAGCCTGCTTGCGTTCGACCAGCCGTCGCTTCATCTCGACCGCCCTGAGCTTCAGGTCGTTGTCGGACTGGATCTTTGCGACCAGATCCTCCAGTCCCGGCGTATGGCGGTTGTTATCCGCGGCAAAGTACGGGTCGGACAGAACGACCTGCTCTGTCAGCGCGCACAGGTCTTCGTTGGCAAAGTTGGCGCACATCGACCGGAAGTCCTTCGTGTCCATGTTCAGGTAGGACGTCTTGAACATCGTCTTGGACAGGAACGTGCCCATGTGCTCGGCCAGAAGCGGGAAGACCGCGCCCTCGCAGAGGGCGACGCGCAAGCCGACGTGCGGCGCCGGGATGTACTGCATGACCAGGATGTGCTGGTCGCGGTCAAAGTGCAACACGGACGGCACCAGATTCGGGCAATGCTTGCCCTGTTCGCTGAGCGCGTCCGCCTCCATCTCGGTGCGGCTCTGGGACAGCGGCCACGCTGCGCCAATGACGCGCACGAACGGCGGGGATTGCTTGATGCAAACGGCCCCCCGGCCCTCCCGGCCGTCGGGGTCTCGACCCCCCTTGACGATGAACACGTAGTTCAGGTTCCCGTCTCCGACCTCCTCCACCGTCCACTCGTCCTTCGTGTCCGCCTGCCCGACGTGGATCGCCAGGTGCGGCCTCGACGCCACGTACTCGACCGCCGCCGCGCTCGTCAGCGGGGTGAAATCCAGCTGCATGCTGGGCCGAAGCGTCGGCATGCCCCCCTCGTTCGACAGTTCCGAATCCAATTGCTGCTCTCCGTGAATATCATCCGGCGCGTCGGCGCCACCGCTCGCCAGGAGCCACTTCTTGAGGTGATACCCGCCGCCCAGCCCGCCCGCGTCCGGCCGCGTCTTCCACACCACGCCCAGCTCCGTGATAATCCCTTCGATAATCGACGCCGGCGTCACATCAAACGACGGGTTCCACACCGGCAGATCCGCCGCGACCCGCTCACCGCGGAAGTGCGTAATCTCCTCCGGGCTCCGCTCCTCGATCGGGATCAGCGACCCGTTGGCTAGCGTCACGTCCACCGTGCTCGTCGGTGCCGCCACGAAGAACGGAATATTATGATACGCCGCAGCCACCGCGATATTGAACGTCCCAATCTTATTCGCCGTGTCCCCGTTCTCGGCAATCCGATCGGCCCCGACCACCACCGCGTCCACCTTGTTGCTCCGCATCAACGCCGCCACCGCCGAGTCGCACACCAACGTCCCGGGCATATGATCCGTCTCAATCTCAAACGCCGTCAGCCGCGCGCCCTGATTATACGGCCTCGTCTCCGTGCAATACACGTGCTCCAGGTTGCCCTGCTCGAACAGCGCCCGCACCACCCCCAGCGCCGTCCCATACGCCGCCGTCGCCAGACTCCCCGTGTTGCAGTGCGTCAGCACCCGAATCTTATCAGACTCTCCGGACGAATTTATGCTCCCACGCGCCCGACACGCCTCCAACAGAGCCTCCGCCCCGTGCCGCCCCATGACCTTGTTCTGCGACACGTCCCTGCTCAGCATATCCTCCGCCTCGGCCACCACCAACATCGTCACCTCCTGTGGCGACATCAAATGCGACTTTGTCCGAGTCGCATTGTCCAGAAGCGCCTTCATCTCCGCCACCGCAATGGACAGATTCACCGCCGTCGGCCTCGACGTCTCCAGGTAGTCCAGCCGCTCCACGATAAACCCCGTCGCCTCCTCCACCGTCTCAAACTGCATACCCTCCCCACCCCGCACCAGCTCAACCGCCAGAGACAGCATCCCCGAAATCGCAATCGCCGGCGCCCCCCGCACAGTCATCTCCCGGATGGCCTTCCACCCGGCTTCGCAGTCCCGAACGTCCACCCATTCGTCCGTATGCGGCAGCAGACGCTGCTCCAACAGCTTCAAGCTGCCTCGCTGGTACGCGATGGCCTCCAACATACCACAGGCGGTGGAGGACCAAGTGCCGGGTGGACAAGGCCAGGTAGAGAACAGACGAACAGACGAACGTCGCTTGCTGCCCGTGCTTGGACGCCGCGACGCCGCGTTCAGAGGACGAGTACGGAGGTCCGGATCGAATGGCCAGGCGGCACAGCCCACTCGCCGATGAACGGAATGAATTTGAGGGAGGTTGGGCCGCGATGTTCGAGCCGAGATTCTCGCGAACTCATCCGCGCCAGTGCTGACTTTTTTCCAATTTTGTCCTGCACACCCATACGTGTGGCATATACATGTTCTACTGTTAGTTAGTTGGGGCGACGTCGTTGTATTCATCCTCACCTGCCGAGGAATTTTACGCTTCCGTGTCACATGTAGTGGATAGCGAATCTCCGTGTTCTTCCGTATTTCATTCGCGCTCGCCGCGACATTTTATTATTTGATTCCGTGACTGAACAATGCTGGCCGTGCTGGGAGCGCATTCTGCTTTGCAGGGCCGCTGGGGCCCGGGCAAATCTCCGGAAACCTCTCACCCGAGGCCTCGGACGTCACGACTTCCCGTCTCCAACCCCGACGTGGAGACCATCACCTCGTGGACGACTCCATCGACGACTGAACGCTCGTCGTCCAAGTCGTCCAAGTCGTCCAAGTCGTCCAAGTCGTCTGGCAACGTGTTGCCGACGTCTCGGTCTCCCTCTCGGTCTCAGTCTCCCTCCTCGGCTGCCCGTCGGGCGCTCGAGGAGGAGGTGCAGAGACTTCTGCAGGCAGAGAACGCTTCCTATACCGCGTCCACGTCTTCCACGTCGAACTACCGACTCGTGGAGTCGAAAGAGCACCTGAAGTCGCTCATCGTCGAGGCGCCGGTGACGTTGGTCGCGTTTGGGTCTGCTGGCTGCCGGTCGTGTCGGTCGGTGGAGCCGAAGATCGTGGCCCTGGCGAGGGACAACCCGGATATCTTGTTCGCCAAGGTGAACACGGGGGACGAGGGGATGGCGGCGTTGGCAGAAGGATTGGGGGTGCCGAGCCTGCCGTATTTTTTGTTGTACAAGGGCTCGGAGCTGGTGGCGAACTTCACGGCGAACTTGAGCACGATCGACGTGCTGCGGGCGGAGATTTCCAATGTGAAGGAATGTATGGATCCCGGGTGTGAGTTTTGAGATGGATTGGAGGGGTGTCGCGGTGCCGCTTGGCGGCAGTTTTTCACCGCGTGTATGGCTGGGGATGCAGCCGATTTTTCCGACGAATAGTGTGCACGTGACGGGTGACTGGTGACTGGTGACTGGTGACTGGTGGGTTTCGTGTCAATTTTGGGTGTGCTGTAAACTACGTACTGCTGTTTTGTCCCGTGATGTGCCCGTCGTCCCGGACGTCTGATGACGAGACGTCAGACTCAATTGCCGTCGTACCGTCCACACATCGTCAATCGCATTCAGTGTCCACGCGCTAGACGAACGAACGATCGAGCAGGAACCAGAGACGAAGAACGAGCGAGAGACTCTACGACGAACCCATGCAACATGTCAGACGACGAAATCCAGCTCTTTTCCAGCGTTCCAAGGAAGAAGCCGCGGCGTGAGCAGAGAGAGAGAGCTCATGATTCTACACGACATCGCGCTCGTGCCGAACCAAACGAACCAACCGAACGAACCGAACCAGACGACCTCGACGACCTCGGCTTTCCGCAGTTGGGCGTCTCCGAACACCTCTGCAGCGTCCTCGGCGCCTTGGGCATCGTGGAACCGACTGCCGTGCAACGAGGATGCATTCCGGCCATCATCAAGGGCAGAAACGTGATCGGCATCGCCCAGACGGGCTCGGGGAAAACCGCCGCGTTTGCGCTGCCAGTGCTCCACGCGCTGGCGAGAAACCCGTATGGGGTATTCAATCTCGTGCTGACGCCGACGCGGGAGCTCGCGTTTCAGATTGCCGATCAGTACAAGGCGTTCGGCGCAGGGCAAAACGTGCGCGTGAGCGTGGTGGTGGGCGGGCTGGACGGGCAGGAGCAGGCCAAGCAGCTGGAGCGCCGGCCACACGTTGTGATCGCGACGCCGGGGCGGCTCAAGGCGCTGATCGACGGGAATGCGACCGTGGCGAGTGCGTTCAAGCGGACGGCGTTCCTCATCCTGGACGAAGCGGACCGGCTACTCGACGAGTCGTTCGAGGAGGATCTGGGGACGATACTCGAGTGCCTGCCGGTGATGCGGCAGACGCTGCTGTTCAGCGCGACGATGACGCGCGCGCTGGTGACGCTTCAGAAAGAGCTTCTTGAGGATGCGTACGTGTTCGAGGCCTACGAAGGCCTCCAGACGGCGTCCGGACTGCGGGAGACGGTCACGGTCGTGCCGGCAAAGGTGAAGGAGGTCTACCTGACGTATCTGCTGCGCAACCTGGAAGAGTACGAGGTGCGGTCGGTGATGGTTTTTTCGGGGACGCGAAAGGCGTGCGAGAACCTCGTGCTGCTGCTTGAAGAGCTGGAGATTCCAGTGACGGCGCTGCATTCCGGCCTCGCGCAGCGGGAGCGGATGGCGTCGTTGGACCGCTTCAAGGGCGGCCGGGTCAACATCTTGGTGTGCACGGACGTCGGGTCGAGGGGACTGGATATCCCCGAAGTCGACCTGGTGGTGAACTTTGATCTGCCAAAGCTGCCGGAGGACTACGTGCACAGGGTGGGAAGGACGGCGCGCGCGGGGCGGAGCGGCTGGAGCCTGTCGTTCGCCAGCCAGTACGACGTCGAGCTGCTCAAGGCGATCGAATCCGAGACCAATCGGCGCATGGAAGAGTTCAAGTTCGACGAGGCCAAGGTGCTCAAGCTGCTGAGCAACGTCTACACGGCCAGGAGAGTTAAGGAGATATCGAGGGCGAAGAAGGTCAAGAAGTAACGCACATATATAAAGAGCACACACACACACACACATATATATATATATATAAAGAGCACATAAAGAGTAACGCCGGGAAGATCGCGCATAGCCAATCAAGTCGTTTGGCAATCGGACGTCCGAATGTTTCGGAACTTGCTGGCGAGCGCGCTGGGTTACGCTCGCCAGTCGGGCGACGGCCCGAACGAACCGGACCCATGCGCCGAGTGCGAGCTGAAATGCTCGAGCGCCACCGTGACCCCCCATGAATATCACGTATTGGTTCGCCTCCCTCGAGAGGAGCCGCCGGCGTCGTCTTCGTCCTCCTCCCCCTCGACGACGGCGGCCGCGTGGTGGCCAGAGACGCTCAGCGATCGCTTGACGGCGTTCGAGACCATCCTTGAAGACAAAAAGAGGATCAAAGCGACAGCATTCGAGTATCCGGACGACCCGCCGCGCGCGTTCCAACACGAAGCGTTCGTCTTCTCGAGGCGAGCGAAGGTGTCCTCGTCGACACACCTCGTGGCGGCGGCGGCCGGCGAGCTCGTCGAGCTGGTCCGGGACGAGCTGATCCGAATGGAGGCTGATGGCGGGACGGGCGACTCGAAGTTTACGTTGAAGTCGAAACCTGAATCGAGCTCGAAGAACACCTACATCGTCTGCGCCCATTCGGCGAGGGATGCCCGCTGCGGAGCCCGCGGGCCAGGTATTGCGGCGGCGATCTCCAAGTGCTCCCCCAACGACACGGTGATTCTCTCGTCGCACGTCGGCGGGCACTTGTATGCGGGCAACGTCATCGTCTACGGAAGCGGGAGCGCCTCGGGGACCTGGTTTGGCGGCGTCCACGAGCAGCGAGTTGAACAGCTGCTAGCTGGCATCGCCGCGGCCGAGCGAGCGGGCATTGATCCGGCCCAGAGCGAAGATCTCCGGCCCTATTGGCGCGGTACCTCGGGGAGAAGCAAGGAGGATCAAGCCAGCTTCTTTGTCGCCTGCGGCGGCGGCGCACGAGGCGACATCGAAGACATCGTCGCCTGAGGTAGGTAGCAATCATAGAAGAAGAAGAATCGATATACATGTATATATATAAGACACACATGGTAGGTAAAGTATAGTATACACAAAATTTGTATCGTTGCCGAGACCGACCTATTTTCCAGCCTTCCCTGGACGGTCTGGCCGCAGACGTTCTCCGGCTTGGACTGCAGGTCGCCGACCTATTGATCTCCCTATTGATCGCCCCGGCCCGGCAAGTACTCACAGCACCTCGCAATCTTGTCGGGGGAAGCCGGCGTGCGGGGGAGGGCCGAGCGATGGCCCGTTGGATGAATGTACATGTATTGCAGGGGCGATTCGGCGAACACGGCCGAGCCCACGGGGGCGACCCCGGCGGGGATGACGCCGATCGGGTTGCCCATGACGGTGGCCTCCATGGTGCTGGACACAGTGATACCACCGACCCCAGCGACAGCGACAGCGACTGCGTTTGCATTGGCGACCTTGCCGAGCCTCGACCTGTGCGTGGTGACGCCTGTGTGATCATTGCCTGACCGCCGCTTGAACTTGCCGAGCGGGCGATCCGAGCCGTGTGTCTTCCTGTAGATGCCACAGGCGTTGCACAACATATCTCCCGTCTCCCGGCAGCGCCTCCAGAGCGGGGTCGAGCTGGTCGAGCAGTTGACGCACGTCTGGGTGGGCGAGCCGTGGGCCAAAGCCACGCGCTTGAATTTCGCGGTCGTGGTGTGCGCGCGTGCGTGACCGCCGACGTGACCGCCGACACCATGCCCGCCGTCGACAAACAGCCTGGCCGAGCCCCACGTGTCCCCGGAGGCGGCCTCCTTCATCGCCCAGAGGCCCTTGACCGCGCCGTCAACGTCCACGGGGACCGCAGATGTCAGCTTGCTGATCAAGTCTCCGCGCATCTTCTCCTCGTCACCGGCGTTGAACGCTTCCGCACCGCCGACGCCATTGTTGAAGCTGGCGATGCCTCCCGAGTAGTCGGAGGACTCCGAGTCGGCGGTGGACGACCTGGGCTTTCTGGGCCTGGACGAGCGCCTGGTTCCCGCCAGGTTGTCCGACCCGAGTCCCAACCCGGTCCTGCCACCCGACGCCGTGGCAGCGTCCGCGTCGAACAAAGCGCCGCCTCCCGTCCGCGCGCCCGGGTCCGCGCCGCCAAGCCCGCCCACCACGCCGACGCCCATCCCGGCCATGCCGCCCGTCGCCATCGATTGGAGGGTCGCATGCGCCGCCAGATGATGCGAGATAGACGCGGCCATCGGGTCCGGCTTTGCGGGGAGGAACGACGCCGAGGGGTGCGGTTCCTTGGCCGCCGCCTTGGGCTTGGCGTTGAGCCCGACGGGCCGCTGGGAGCCGTGGTTCTTGTAGTAGATGCCGCACGCATTGCACAGCAACACGCCAAGCGTCTTTTCCTTTCTCCACAGCGGCGTCTGCGAGCAGTGGCAGTTGTAGCAAATCTTGGACGGCATGACCGCAGCGACCCGAGGCTTGGCCGCAGTGGCCGGAATCGCCACGTCGGCTGCACTCGTCGCGGTTGACTCGACCGCGGCCGCTGCGAGCGCGTTTCCGTCACCCGCAGTCCCGCCGATGACCTTGTGCTTCTTCTTCGCATGCGCAGCTCGCCCGGCCGCGCCCGAATCCATCCGGAAGAGCGACGACAGGCCTCGCTTCTTGGCGGTCGGGGACAGAAGCACGTCGTCCACCTCGACGTCCCGAATGTTGGTGAGGAATCCGGGAAGATCCAGCGCCTGCACGGTGCCATCGCGTCCAAGCATGATGATCAGAGATTCGATGTAGTTCTCGCAATCCACGTAGCCGTCCTTGAAAAGGATGAGGATGTTTGACACGGCCGTCGCGTGGTCCTTCGAGAGCTCCCTGTTGGCCAGCTCCTGGACGCGCTTCATCCGCGCATTGTTCATCAAGAACCTCGTGCACATCACTTTCGTTCGTTTGCTCAGCAGGACGCCCCACGCCATCGGCTGCGGGAGTTCCAGCGGCAGCAGATCCTCCTCGGACAGCGACGCCATGTATGTGGCCAGCGTCACCAGGTCGGCCCCCTCCAGCCCCATGACCTGGGCGATCTTCTTCACGTTCGAAGTGCCGAACGTGAACGTCGCCAGGACGAACAAGGCCGGCCGCTCGGAGACGAACGAGGGGGTGGACGGGCTGCCCGACGTCGACGGGCCCACGCCGACGACGTGCACGGGCGTGGCCCGCTCTGTTTCTAGTACGTTTTCGTTTGCAGTTGTCATGATCTGAAGGGTGGAATGGGGAAGGGGAAGGGGGGAGGGGTGCGAGTGAGCGTCAGAGAGGAGGTCGGGGAGTCGGAACGTGTCGGACCCTAGAAGCTCCCAGAATCCACGTGTTGCGATTTTTCAGCGTATTTCCCGTTCGCGCGCCGACCACGTCTCCCCGGGTCCGATATAGATCACATCAAGGGCGGATGGAGTACCGGATATGCACGACGAGCGCGAGACCCGTTTGATTTAAATCGGACGTTGAAACAGACACTCGCTCACGCTCGTCGCGGCCACGGACACACGTACGTACCGTCTGCGGAATCGTTGATTGCTGATGGTCGATCTAGTGTACATCGTCCGTGGAAGTTTTCGTTGGAAGTTTTTCGTGTGGAGGAGGGGTCGGAAGTGGCGAATATCGCCCGAGGCGGGGGAGGGGGCTTCCGGATCCGGAAGCCCCGCCTCGAGCGTTTCCGACTCGGCCACGCGGTCGCAACGCGCCAAGATCAGCTACAGCAAGATGTTTGCCGCGCGGGCGGACCAGGAGGACCGTTCAGTCAGGTTGTCGAGGGCCGAGGGGGGCGGGCAGGGACCGATCAACGCAGGAGGAGAAGGGAGGCAGGAGGAGGAGAGGGGAACGAGGAGAGGGGAACGAGGAGCGGGGATGACCGCTCACTCGGCATCCTGCCTCCTGGATCCTCCTCCCGTGTGACAGAACCAATTGGTTCTGTAGTAGCTTGAAAGCTCGAGACTCGAGATGAGTGATCGCTTTTCCCGAGATTTTGCCCGTGGCCTTCAAGACCCGAACCACGACAGAAATTCCCAATTTTACGCGACTTACGTGAACATGGGATCAAGGAACGGGAGCAAAGGCCCAGGAGGCTCTCCGCGGGGAACAGACATGGACAGCAAAATGGCTGACCAGATGCCCCGCACTGCGGCACTGCCGGGCCAAACGGCCCCTGAAATCGAGACCCTATACCAACTTTTGTTACTTTCCGACATCGATAGCGAGCCCGCGAAGAGCGCGCCGGCAGCTGCGACCAAAAAGAGGAAGAAGAGCAAACACGGGTACGTCCTATCGTTCGCGGCCAACGATAGGGGGCTTCCGCTGTTATTTATTTTCGGTCAAACCACCGGTCAAACCCGTCTGACGACCGTTGACACACCCAAATACGCGTCCCCCACCTCTGAATCTGTTCGATAACCATGCGAGCCCCCCTGAACGGCTCTCAAAAGGGCACCGTTCGCCCGAGTCGCACGGGTTCTAACTCGAAGTATCTGTAATCCGGACGCCACGTCGCCGCGCGTACGACAGGATTTATCTCGATAGCATCACGCGAGAGCAGCTCACGCTACTCATGAATATGCCGACCGAGAAAGCATCGAAGGTCCTGGGTATAGGGTTCGTTCCTGTCGTTGCCTGTCTGGATATGTGTCGCCCCCTCACTAAACACTCGTGCACGTGAAACGAAAAAAAAACAGGACGACTAGTTTTAAGCGCGTGTGCCGCCTTCACGGCATCGAGTCGTGGCCGTATAAGAGCCTGAGCCCGCCCGGGGGTACGACCGAGCCAGGCCCCTCATCAGCCCAGGTCAACCCGACGGGTACGTCGCGTTGGTTTGCTGCAAAACACGAAAAAACTTCGCGCGCGCAAGTTAGAGCCCGGTCCCAGTCACATGACGGGCACCAACATGCACATCACGAGACTCACGACTATCTGTCCCCCGACACGAACAGAGGCCACCGGCAACGTGGAAGAGCAGCAGCTGCGCGACCTTGCAGCCCGCGATATTTCAAATGCTGGCAAATTAAACTTCCCCCCCGACGCTCTGCTGGCCATAACGAGTCTGAAAGACACAATGTCCTTGTCGCAAGAGTACGTGCCTGGCCGTTCGTGTCTCCCGGCAAGTGTTGCGCTCACTCGCCCGCCGTTCCGACCTCGTCAAATCTTCCAGGATGCGAAAAGTCTGCGGGGTGTCCATATTCAACGACGGCGTGCTCCTGAGACTGCTAGAGAGGCTCACGGCCACCGCAGCAACGTACACAGTTGCAGAGCACGTCGAGGCCACGTCAGACGTTCATCCGCAGTGACGTACGCGGTCGGGGCGCCCCTGATCGCATCGAAACGTCTTTGCCGGCGGTATCAAACGTCGTGACGGGCACTGGACGCCGACGACGCCGGGGATCAATTCCAATCGGCCGAGGAGCGCTCGAATGCCGAGAATCTATGCGTCGGGCGACGTTTTCGGCCTCGACGCGTTTCCGAAACGGAGTCCGGGTGTAAAATGGATTGTCGGAACTACAGACGGCGCGAAAATAACGACGGAAGCAAATGACGGCCTGTGACGTGGAAACGCGCTGACGAGATCACGAACGATTCGCTTACGCGACTGACTCTGACGGTCGCGTAAGCACCGTGCATTTCGTTCCCACCACGTTCGTGTCCACCACCATCCACCATCCACCAAATGCCTTCCCTACTCGACAACTCGCACTTGCACGCTGTTGCCGAGGACGTTGCCAACGTCGTACACCCGTTCCGCGGGCGCGGGATCGAGCTCGCCGTGGTTTTGAATGTGGCTCACGACGATGATCGTGTCACCCGGGATCACCATACCCATATCCTTGCAGTACGAGATTGTCCGGCGAATGTTGGTCTCGAAGTCTGTCGAAAAGTCCAGCCTGAACGGGACCACGCCCCACCACATGGAGCACTGGAGCCTGATGTCGGTGGTGTCTGTGAACGCGAAGATGCTCGCGCTCGGGCGCATTCTCGACAAAGAGAAGGCCGTCGATCCAGTCTCGGTGAAAGAAAAGATGGCACGTGCACCCAAGCTGTCGGCCAGGTTGGCAGCGGCCCCGCAGATGGCCTTCGTGATGGACGTCGTTGCCTCGACGCCCTCCCGTCTCTTCTGCGAGTTTGACGTCTCCAGCCGCATCTCCGCGTGCGTCGTGACGTCCCGGAGAACCTCAAGGGTGCGCACTGGATACATACCGATTGCTGTCTCTCCGGACAGCATGACGGCGTCGGCACCCTGTCTAACGGCCTCACTGATGTCGGCCACTTCGGCGCGGGTGGGCGTCGGCAGCATCTGCATCGACTCGAGCAGCTGCGAGGCCACGATGACAGCCTTTCCGGCCGATCGGCACGCGTCCACGATGCGTTTCTGCTCGCGCGGCACCTGCGTTATCGAGATCTGCGCGCCGAGATCCCTGCGAACGAGCGAAGCGCGTAGCGCGAGTGAGAGAGTCAGGGCGCGCGCACGACGGTCGAGGTCAACACGAACCCTCGGGCGATCATGACGACGTCGCTGGCGCTCACAATCCCGTGGAGGTTCTCGAGGCTCTCGTACGCCTCGATCTTTGAAACAATCGAGATGCCCCTGGTCGTCTTGGCAGCAATGTAGCTCCGCAGGTTCTCCAGTACGTCCTTATCCCGCACGAACGACACGGCAATGAAGTCCACCTTGTTCTCGATGGCCATATCGATATCGTTCCAGTCCTTGGCGCCGAGCACCGGCAAGAACGCGTCTGTGGACTTGACCAGCTCGCCGTCCCTGCGGATCGTGACTGACGCCCTCGGGAGGATCGTGCCCGAGTCGACAACCTTGCAGATGACGTCCGGCCCCCGGACGGACTGTACTTGCAGCGTCGCCATGCCCCCGTCGATCAGCAGCGTGTCGCCCGGCTGGCAGTCCCTCGAGAACCCCTCGAAGTTCACCTGCAGCAGGATTGTCTCTGCGTTTGCAGCCTCTCGAATCGACAGGACCACTTCGGCGTCTTCCGTGATTTTGAGCAGCTCGGGAAGGCCCTTGAGGTGGACCTCGGAACCACCCTCGGTGTCCACCATGATCGCCACCGAGTACCCGAACTCCTTGTTGATCTGCCGGATCGTTTGAATCACCTGCTTGTGCCACTCGTGATCTCCGTGCGACATGTTCAGCCTGGCAACGTTCATGCCCTCCTTGATCAGCGCGAACAGCGTCTCTCGGTCGCAGCACGACGGGCCGATCGTGCATATCAGCTTGGTCCTCCGCACCTGCGACGTTCGCTGGTGGTTCCCGTCGTCGTCAAAATCGATGCTCTGCATGGCCAAGACCCGCGGATCCGCGACAATCTTGGTCAGCCTGCGGGCGGGGCGTCGTGGGTGTGAGAGAGGGTTTCGTGGGGTCGAGTTTTTTGTCGCCCTCTGACTCGTCAGCAACGTACGGCGTGAACTGAGAGACGGTCTCAGCCGACGCGTCGGAAGATATCGACGCGACCCTGCGCTCCAACCCCCTCGCGCACGGCCTCCTCGCGCCTCGGTGGGGTCTCGTGCTATCTGTTCGATTCGAATTGACGGGTCTCGTACGGCCCACCGAGCTCGTCGTCACGACTCCGCGCGCGGCCATCGTGCTGGTTGGGTATGATGATATCGTCGATGATGCCGTGAGGAGATTCGCAGCGTTAAAGGTCAAAAAACAGTGAGGTCAGTCAAACGTCGAGCAGCAGACGCTTGGGGTCTTCGATGATCTCCTTGATCCGCTTGAGCGCCTGGCGAGAGAGAGAGAGAGAGAGAGAGAACGAGCGAAGCGCGTAGAGCGAGTGAGAGAGTCAGGGCGTGCGAGCGCACGTCGGCCGAGATCAATACCCACCGTGACGGCCTCCCTCCCATCGATCAGCCTGTGGTCGTACGTCAGCGCGAGGTACATCATCGGCCTGGCGACCACCTGTCCGTCGACGACAGCCGGGCGCTGCTGGATGCTATGCATGCCTAGGATGGCACTTTGGGGCGGGTTGATGATCGGCGTCCCCATCAGGCTCCCGAACACGCCACCGTTGCTGATGGTGAAGGTTCCGCCTGCCATCTCGTCGATCGACAGCGAGCCGTCCCGGGCCTTGCGCCCCAGCTCGTTGATGGTCTTCTCGATGTCCGCAAAGCTCATCGATTCGACGTTCCGCAGCACGGGGACGACCAGTCCCTTTGGCGTGGACACGGCGACGGAGATGTCGATAAAGTCGCGGTAGACGATGTCCTCGTCCTCGATGACCGCGTTGACCGACGGGACGTACTGCAGTGCGTTGGCGGCTGCCTTCACAAAGGCCGACATGAAGCCGAGCTTGACCCCGTGCTTGTCCAGAAACTCGTCCTTGTACCTGGTTCGCATCATCATCAGCGCCGTCATGTCGCACTCCTGGAAGGTGGTCAGCATCGCATAGGTGTTCTGCGAGCCCTTAAGACGCTCGGCGACACGCTTTCGGAGTCGTGTCATCTTGACACGACGCTCCGGGCGGAGCGGGTCGCCGTTCCCGCCGCCCACGTCGCCGTACGCGGGGGCTGCCGGGGTCGACGGGGTCGCTGGCGGCGCCGGGGCCTTGGGCGCGGCCTGTTCCTTCTTCTTTGATGCTTTTTTCGGTGCCTCCCCCGCGTCTCCGTCCGCGTGCGCGTCCGCACCAGCGGCCGCCTTGCCGGCGCTCGCGGCTTCCTGGCGGCTGCCCGCCTCGACCTCCTCTACGTCCGCAAATTTATCGCCGACGTTCACCGTGTTCCCCTCCCCGACGTAATACTTCTTCACGACCACCGTGCCGCTCCCCTGGTACTTGACATCGATCGTCACCTTGTCCGTCTCGAGCTGCGCGATGACCTCGTCCTCCTCGACGACGTCCCCCACGGCCTTGAGCAGACTGCCAACCGCGCCCTCCGAGATGCTCTCGGCTCCAAGGGACGGCACATCGATCGTCGTCACGTCACCGACGGCATACTGGGTGGCCGAGGAGGCGTGGAAGTGGCGACGCAAGGGGGCGCGATTCGTGTTAAACATGGACATTCCCGCGAACACCTGCGACGCAGGCACGCGGCTCGCGGCAGGCTCGTAGCCAACATATCGACCAACTGGGTTTCGCGACAGGACGGACGTCTCGGACGCAGCGCAAGAAGAAACGGCTCGATCACAATTGAATTCGGCAACGGTGAGAGAGAACGCTCTCTGGACGAGGGTGCCTCTGCGCGTAAGCTCGCGCGTAAGCGACATATTGACCGCGTGGTGATGGCGTGATTGTGTTCTTCTCCGGTCTGGGTCGAGGGAGGTCGAGAGAGGAGGTGGAAGTCAAAGAGGCGCGATGGCGTCGAGACCAAGTCGTCGTTGAGAACCAGGCCACGAGGGCTCGGCCCGCTTTCGACTGCAGGACGAGGCCCCGAGAACTGGGAGGGGCCGGCAACGTCGGCACCGTCTGCACCGTCGTCTCGGTCGGCCCCGTCGGCACCGTCGTCTCGGTCGGCCCCGTCGGCGTCCTGTGTGGGGTGGCCGCAAGGGTCTCGTCGACCCCGTAAGGGCAATCCCAGCGGTGGGGGAGGAAGGAAGGAAGTAAGGACGGACGGGAGACAGGTGGGAAGGACGTCGGGAAAGAGGTGGAACAGACGCTGTATACGACGTCGGCGATCACACCCGGGGGGTTTGGCCGATCGCCCAAATGCTCGCGAGCATGAGCTCACGCAAGGATGTCCACATCAAGACCATTCGCTCTCACTACACTACAATGACGAATCTTTGAGTCTGATACGTTATTTACGCCTTTGAACCAACCAGCAGAGGCACGGTGGCGTCTCCTCCCGACTCTTGGACACGCCAGATCTCCCGCGTTAATCTCACGAAAAGTCCACCGCTGCACGCCGCTGGGTCCTTGGCCCTGTATATATGCGTGCATAGTGCTTAGACTGTACACTACAGCTTCCCGAAACCCGCGCAGCGACATTCCCGCCCGACGCGGTGTATCCTCTCGGACACGCCTGCACCATGTCGGAGAAGCTGACGTTGAGCCGGCTTTTGCCGACTCCGCTCCTCGTTCTGTGCCTTGCAGCGCTCTACCATACACTGACGAGTATTGTGGGTAGTAGCACCCTGCTGGAGACGTCTAGGGGCTCGAGACCGACCTCTACGACGGTCCTTGGACTCGGAGGCGCCCGCGCCGCACGGGTTGATAACTATATCGATCCGGTAGTGGACGAATGGGAATATGTTGTAGGCGACGAGTACTACAAGAATGATGAGGATTTCGACTCACTGCGACCCGACGACACGAACAAGCCGAACGCCAACGGTGGCAAGAACGGTGGCAAGAACGGTGGCAAGAACGGTGGCAAGAACGGTGGCAAGGACAATGGTAAGGCAACAAACTCCGACGACAGGAAACCCAACGCGACGAAGAACAAAAAGAAGAATGATGACCCCGATATGTATGATTCGAACATTACGACCGACACAGCTGATACGACGTTGACGATGGATACTTCTACTGCAGGTGGTGTGGACGTGCCGGGTGAAATTCCGGCGGTGGTGATAGAAAACGGCGTGGCGCTCGTTCCCGCCGCGGATAACGCGACGCTCGTCGTCAGCGTGCCTGGAGTGATGCCTCCGATGCCGGTCGATGCGGGCTCGACGCCCGGCACGGCGTCGTCCGGCTCGGCGATCCTCCCGACCGAGACGTTGCCGGCGGCCAGTGGCGCAGTCGGTGCCGGTGTCGGTGTCAGAGGTCTCTCTCTCGCCACCGCGTTGCTGGCGTATACTTGGCACGGCCTGTAGTTGTGCTCCGATTTCCCCCTTTTTTACTTTTCCTACGATTCCTACGATACTTTTACTACGATTCCTTATCGAGAGCAACAGCAACCGGTCTATACTAACTTGGTTGACGTGCTGGACGGCGAATCCCACCCCTGACTCGCCACGCGGTGGGCTTTTTCTTCGATCGCGGAGAAGCAGTTGCGCCATGTCCTCCTCCTTCCCGTTGGAGGTCGTGAACTCCCCCGGCAATGTACGTGTGCATATGCAAGTGTGTGTGGACACCGCGCGCGTTCGGAAGGGCGGCAACACCGTGCGGATCGTCGAACGACACCTCTCACTCCACGCGAAACTCGCACCTGCTAGGATGCTGCCAAGACGAACTGCGTCTTCGTCCATCCGGATGACCCGGTGCTGCACTTGGGTACCCCGTACGTGCGGCTAGGTGGTTCGGACTACGTCTACCTGGTGAAGCCGTCAGATGTGCTCCTGCCGGGGTCGATCGGGCTCAGCGCAACTCAGCGCAAGCTGGTCAAGGTGTCTTCCGGCGATATGCTCCCCGTCGAGGGCTTTGACGCCGGCATAATCTCGCAGGTGTCCGTCGTGCACGCCAAGATCGTGCCGTTTTCGACGAAAAAGCTGGTGCACGAGGAGAAGGAGTTTGACGCCAAGGAGCTCACTCGACACCTGTCTTCGAGGTTCTCGGGCCACGTCTTGACGGTGAACCAGACGATCCTGTTCGAGTTCATCGGATCCAACTACCTGCTGACCGTGAACGATCTCATGACCAACAGCGGGTCGATCGACCCGAACGACATCCAGAGCGTGCACACGGGCTTGTTCGGCGCCGACGCCGAGGTGGTGTTCGAGACGCAGCCGGGGACGGGCATCAAGATCGTCAACCAGAAGGCCATAAACACGCAGATCTTCAAGCACAAGGAGTTCAACTTCGAGGCTCTGGGGATCGGCGGGCTGGACGCGCAGTTCGAGAAGATCTTCAGGAGGGCCTTTGCGTCGCGCATCTTCCCTCCCGATATGCTCGAGCGGCTCGGCATCCACCACGTCAAGGGAGTCTTGCTCCACGGACCTCCCGGGACGGGAAAGACGCTGATCGCGAGGCAGATCGGAAAAATGCTCAACGGGAGGGAGCCCAAGGTGGTCAACGGGCCGGAGATCCTGTCCAAGTACGTCGGCGCGTCCGAGGAGAACGTGCGCAAGCTCTTCGAGGAGGCAGAGCGGGAATATCAGGAGATGGGAGACGCGTCGGAGCTCCACGTGATTATTTTTGACGAGATCGACGCCATCTGCAAGCAGCGAGGCAGCGTGCAGAGCGGGACGGGCGTGCACGACACGGTCGTCAACCAGCTGCTGACCAAGATTGACGGCGTGGACGCGTTGAACAACATCCTGCTGATCGGAATGACCAACAGGAAGGACATGTTGGACGACGCGCTGCTGCGGCCGGGACGGCTCGAGGTGCAGGTGGAGATTGGGCTCCCCGACGACGCGGGCAGGCTGCAGATCCTGCAGATTCACACGGCCAAGATGACCAAGAACTCGTTCCTGGCTGAAGACGTGGATCTGTACGAGCTGGCCACGCGGACGAAGAACTTCAGCGGCGCGGAGCTCGAAGGACTCGTCAAGAGCGCCGCGAGCTTTGCGCTCAACCGGCAGATCGACGTCAACAACCTGAACAAGGTCATCGACGAGGACAGCATCAAGGTGTCGATGCAGGATTTCGTTACGGCCATGGAGGAGGTCATCCCCGCGTTCGGCGCGACCGTCGACGCGCTCAACTCGTACCGCATCCACGGCATGGTCGACTACGGCGCGCGGTTCCAGCAGATCGTGTCGTCGTGCAAGACGCTCGTCAAGCAGGTTGAGAGTTCGGACAACAATCCGATCGTCACAGCACTGCTGCATGGTCCTCCGGGTTCGGGCAAGACGGCACTCGCGGCGACCATCGCCCTCGAGAGCGGCTTCCCCCTCGTGAAGACCGTGTCGGCCGAGTCGATGGTGGGCATGTCCGAGTCGGCCAAGTGCCACAAGATTGCGAAAATGTTCGACGACGCATACAAATCGCCCCTCTCGTTCATCATCCTGGACGACATCGAGCGGCTGCTCGAATACGTTCCCATCGGCCCGCGCTTCTCCAACAGCGTCCTCCAGACCATCCTCGTGCTCCTGAAAAAGCCGCCGCCGGAGGGTCGCCGGCTCTTCGTCATGGGGACGACGTCCAATGGCATGGTCATGGAGGACATGGACGTCACCTCGACGTTCAACGTCCAGATTCACGTGCCGCAGCTCGACAGGTCGGAGATGAAGCGGGTGCTGGTTCACCAGCGGGCGTTTGCGTCCGAGGCGGAGACTGACGTGGCCGTCCAGGAGCTGCCGGACCACACGTCCATCAAGCGGCTGCTGCTCCTGTTGGATCTCGCCCGGCAAGCGCAGGGATGCGTCGGCGACGAGGACTTTTCGTCGGTCACTGTGGCCACGTGGACGACCGTGATGCGGGATCTGGGCTTGTGAAAACGTAATCGACGAGGCACTTCGGCCATCATCATCATCATACCATCGTAACTCGTAACTTTATGCCGCTGTCGCGTGGGGCAACGCACCACCCGTCAATCGTCCACGCAACCCATCGAAGATTCGCGGCCATGGCAGCCACGCCACCCAAGGTCGTCGACCCCGCGAAATACAGCGAGCGCTGGGAGATCATGTGGCAGGGCGGGTCCGAGGCGTATGAGGTGAAGGGAGGTGACGGCAGGAGCAAACTTCAGCCAGGTCAGTCGTTCGACGCTGGGTGCTCTCCGCCGCACCTCGTGCCGACGATCGAGTCGCTCGGCTTGAGCCTCGCGACCAAGACCGCGGTAGTGCCGGGATGCGGCCGCGGATACGACGTCGAGACGTTCGCAAAGTACGCGGCGTCCGCCACGGGTCTGGAATACAGCCCGACGGCGGTCGAAGAGGCTATGTGCTATTTGAAAGGGCAGGAAAACGCCCGCGTCGTGCAGTGCGATTTCTTCAACCACGCGTCGACCGTCGACGAGAAGTTCGACATCGGCTACGACTACACGTTCTTCTGTGCGATCCATCCGTCGATGCGGGGAGCGTGGGCTCAAAGCTGGGCCGAGCTTCTTCGCCCTGGCGGGACTCTTATTGCCACGGTCTTTCCGGTGTTTCCGGACGACAAGAACCCGTTCCTCGCCGACAAAGAAATGGCTGGTCCGCCCTGGCCGGTCGTCCCGGACGACTACAAGGTCCTTGAGAAGCACGGCTTCGAGCTCGTGTCGATGAGCAAGGTCGCCGACGGGGGCAGCCACCAGCCACGGACCGGAATGGAGTGGGTCGGCGTTTGGTCGAAAAAGTCGGTGTAACTTTCTCTCCGTCTCCGTCTCCGTCGCTCATTCGCATCGATCCTTGTGTTTTACAGGCTGCCACCACGATAACAACCAACCGGGCCTGAACCTGCTGGACAGCGAGCGCACGCGGGACCAGAGAATGGCCGTTCGAGCGATAGCCACACAAACGACGACGAGAGCGCGGCCAGCGTCGCTTCGTCGTCGACTGAATGGCCTGCGAACAACCACGAGAGCGCAGGCGGCGGGCAACGAGAACAAGGACAGCAGCGCGACCAGCACGGCAAAGTCTCCTCCGAAGAGCACGAACCGGCTCAGCTCGAATTTCAGACCTCCGAGCAAGGAAGAAGCGAGCCTCCGCGCAGAGGCCGAGGCTCCGTTCAGGTCGTTCCGGATCGTTCTGTTCGGCTTTGGCGTCATCTCTGCCGGACTCGCAAATCTCTTCTCGATCCCGACGCTCATCGGCACGCTCGCCGGGGCGCCAAACGCGAAAGAGCTCTCGGAGGCCCTACAGGACATTCTGATCAACGTGACGGCATTGGGGGGATGTGGGTGGCTGTTGAAGCGCGATCTCGACGGGCGGGAGAAGCAGATGGCCCGTCTCATGAGAGAAGACCAGCTGGGCATGTGTCAGGTCGAGTTGGCGAACAAAAAGGTGCTCCGACTGGGGCAGCTGCGCGGCGCGGCGCGACCGGTGATCGTTGTCGGGTCGCAGGAGCAGGTGAGCAACGCATTAAAACTGGCGGAGAAGTACAGGCAGCCGCTGGTGGAGCGAGGCGTCCTCGTCATCGGGATTCCGATCTACCCCGACGGTACCGAGGCTGGGGCCGATCAGGAGATCCCAGCGCTGACCAAGGAGGACCTGAGGTGGCGGGCAAATCCCGTGCGGGTCAACGAGTGGAAGGCCTGGTTCGACGAGCAGGCCGGGGCGAGCGGGAAGACGGTGGAACAGGGACTGTACGTGGGTTTGCGGCTAGACGGGAGGGTGCGGGCGAGCGGGAGAGGTTGTCCGCCATTGGATCAGTTCGCGGCCAGCTTGCCGCCGACTGACGGGTTCTTTGGAGGCTTTCTCGACGGCATGGATGGTCGGGTCGGCGGCGGCTAGGGCTCGAATTTCTCGTCACACACATCATCGAATGAATACATTGAAAGATTCTTTAAGTATTGACTTCCGCATGATAATGTACGGGACTTGGGCGGTGACGTTGGCGACGTATCGTCGGAACAGCTCGCGCGAGAAGGGCGTGGTTTTGTCGGTGGCCGGCAGGATGGACCCCGTCGCGGCGTTGACGGCGTATCCCCGGTCCGTTCGTCGGAGCTCGCCGTCATCCAGAGTAAAAAGTGCGATGATTGATGTGAGGAGGAGTGCGGCGGCGACGCTCGAGGTGTCTGTCGGGTCGTAGACGAACAGCACGTCGCGCCCGGCCCGGAGGTGGTGAGACGCAAACGCCGTCGCGCAGGGCGCGTACTCGACCACGGCGTGCTTTCTAGACGCCGCGTTCGCAATCCAACAGTATCGATTTATGATTGCAGCCTCGTCGAGCTCGACGACTCGACACTCCTTGCTTGTGGTGACCGATCCCGCCGTGAGGGTCGACGATTCCACGAGGGCGCAGGGCTCGCACCCGACTTGGCCCCCAAAGTCGCGCGTCGATACGTTGAAGACTGCCGTCGTCGGAGACGCAAGCTTGTGGGCGTGCTTCGTCGCGTAGGCGCGCGAAACCAGCGACATGCCCGTCCCGGCGATCCGCGTCATTATCACCCCGTCACGGTCACCACGGTCACCACGCACGCCATCGATATCGCCTTCGTCGTCTTTGCGTTCACGCACCAGCCGCTCCACGAACCCACGCTCGTCGGGCTCCATCAGAATCCGCTCCCACGACGCCCACATCAGAGGAGGCGTCAGCCCCATTCCCCACGTCTCCTCGTCGTCCCCCGCTCCGGGCACGTAGTCAAAAACGATTTCCTCTCCATTATCCAGCGTTATCGAGCGTCTCCCCCTGTATCCGTTCACTGACGCGGACGTCAGCACGACGACCGTGCTCGACGCACGCACTGCGTCGTCAATCTCCGGCAGGCCCCCCCCGTGCGACGGATGCGCCCACACACACACCAACGGCGCATCCATCTCCCTAGCCAGCGTCTCAAACTCCTCGATACCCGCGTCTACCAGCTGCGATGCCCATGTATCAATCCTCGGCTCGATCTGCGCCGCCTGCATAGTCGGTCAATGGTCGGTCGACAGATGAGCGACGGACGAGCGACGGACGAGCGACGGACGAGCGACGGACGAGCGACGGACGAGCG
>Ga0181573_10001145_pt1 | contig 26470 bp, 28 predicted proteins | sample 101ome_25_FD_148643 | JGI IMG/M metagenome (GOLD analysis project Ga0181573, IMG submission 148643) | Coastal salt marsh microbial communities from the Groves Creek Marsh, Skidaway Island, Georgia - 101409BT metaG (spades assembly) | ecosystem: Environmental > Aquatic > Marine > Intertidal zone...
CTCTCACTCTCACTCTCACTCTCACTCTCACTCTCACTCTCACTCTCACTCTCACTCTCACTCTCACTCTCACTCTCACTCTCACTCTCACTCTCACTCGCGCTACGCTCTACGCGCTCTGCTCGTTCGCCAGGTCAGAACGCTGACACCAGTCCGATGTACCCGGCGGCCTATGCCGAGGCGAACGTGATCAGCGTGGCGGCCATCGACTCGAGCAACAACCTTGCGGGATTCAGCAACTTTGGCGCGACTTCCGTCGATATCGGTGCTCCGGGGGTGAGTGTCTTCTCGACGCTCAAGTCTGGCTGGGGGTACCTCTCGGGGACGAGCATGGCGACCCCGCACGTGGCGGGCGCCGCGGCACTCCTCAAGGCTGCCGATCGCTCGGCGACCTGGAGCGAGATCAAAGCGGCACTGTTGGACGGAACGACGTATACGTCTTCGTTGAACGGGAAGACCACGAGCAACGGACGTCTCAACGTGGCGAGGTCCCTGGAGCTCCTCGTGGGGTCGATCCCGCCCCCGCCCCCGCCTGCGCCCGAGCCGCCTGCGCCCGAGCCGCCTGCGCCCGAGCCGCCTGCGCCCGAGCCGCCGCCCTCGAAGAAGCCGCGCCCTCCGAAGGGTGATCGCGAGCCCGGGAAGGGGAAGCCCGACAGACCGGGGAAGGGTGAGGATGACGACGGTCCGCCTGGCGGTGGTGTGCCGGACTGGAACGATAACGCGAAGAACCCCCACGGCGACCACGGAAGGCCTGACAACCCGGGCGGGAAACGCCCGCAGCCGGAGCCCGTTCCGCAGCCGGAGCCCGTTCCGCAGCCCGAACCAGTCCCGCAGCCCGAACCAGTCCCACAGCCCGAACCAGTTGCGCAGCCTAGCTTCGGCGGCGGCTTCGGCGGCGGCGGCCGGCCGAACGGTGGGGGGAACGGCGGTGGCCGGCCGAACGGTGGGGGGAACGGCGGTGGCCGGCCGAACGGTGGGGGGAACGGTGGCGGCCGCCCCAGGAATTAAAGCATTAAAGCATCAATGCATTACGGAGTTACATTGTATTCAATTCATTTGCCGGAGCAGTGCGTGCCAATGAGTGACTCCGGATCCAGGAACGTATTAGCTTGACGCTTCCCCACGATCGGCAACTTGACCACCCTCTGGTTCAGCTCCAGCTTGCCGATCTGCTGGAGCACCGAGGCCTGGTCCCAGTAGATGCGCTCGCTCACGACCTTGCGGCCGTCCTCACTGAAACCGACCGAAACGACCAGGGGGACGGAAACCTTCTTCCCCGTGGGCGCGACTCCCGGCAGCATCCAGGGCATCTCGATAGCGTGTGTGAACTCGAACAACATCTCATCGACGAGTGTCGACGACTTCGGGTCCACTGTAAGCCGCAATCTCGTCTTCGTGAGCGAAGCGCGTAGCGCGAGTGAGCGTCGAGTCTGGGCGCGCGATGAGCGAGCGCACGTCGGTCGAGATCAATACCCACCGTCTTCGTGTCCTCGGGGGTCTTGCCGACAAAGTCATTGCTGTAGAATGCTGTGATCCCAGCAACTCCCTTGCCGCCAACGCAGGTGGGTATGTTGAGGACGTAGGAAGGCTTGTCCATGGTCTTCATCGTGCTGTCGGGTCGAACGAGCGAGAGTCAGTGAGGGAGGGCACGGCGGGCACGGCGACCCAAACGTACTCTTCGATTGACTGAGCCTCGAATTCAGCCTCGCAGTGCGCCTTCCATGCGTCCGTCATCCTGGACCGCTTGCATGTCAAAAGCCCAAACCTACAGCGACGGAGAGTGATCAGCGTAAGCGAGCGGAGGCGTTTGGAGCGTGAATTCGTCGTGCCGCACATTTTCAAATTTCGACTCCCTTCTTCCGATACCGCCGACGATGCAGGTTTCGATGCAGATTTCGATGCAGATTTCGACTGACAAGATAAGCGATAGATAGATATGAGGTGCCGGTTCGAGGTAGAGGTGAAACCCTCGATGCGCGTCCTCATCAGTCTCTCGCCTCAAGTTCTCCGACACCGCGGGGCGCACACAGATAATCGATCATTCGTTGCAGTCACGGTCACCAGACTTCTCTCTCTTCCACGTCACGTCGACACACAAACACACAACACGCTCTAGCAATCCACCACGTCGAACGCCATGCTCTCGATCTCCGCCCGCCCCATCACCGCCACCACGGCTGCCTCCACGCAGCGCCCTCGCGCCCCTCGTCCCGTCTCGCATATGATCCGGTGCCAAGGGACGACCGACGGGCGCGACCAGACGCCTCAAAAGGTGCGTCTCGAAACCTACTCCTACTACACGCTGAGTCAGCGAGCAGCGCAACCACTTCATACAACCACTTGTGGTCTCTCGAATACCACCACTCCTACCGCGCGCTACACTGAGTCGGTACCACTCACTTCTCTACCGACTACCACCTTGACAGGACACGCCCATCCGCGCTCGCATCGCCAGCGGCGTGCTCGCTGCGACCATGCTGGTGGCCAGCGTCCTTCCTCCCGCCCACGCCGCCAACGGCAACGCCGCCGCCCTCCTCGTCGAAATCCAGGAAACCGAACTCCCCGGGCTCCAGTCGGACGTCGGTAAGATAAACGACCCCACCGTGGGCGCCAAGGTCGAACGAAGGCTGAACGAAATAGAGGCACAGGTCGCCACGATCGCAGAGAAATACGAACAGGGCAAAATCATCCCGGCCGGTCTCGCGATTCAGACCTCCCAGGTGTTGAACGATCTGAACCGCCTCAAGGGAGAGATGCGCGCCCACGAGTGAGTGAGTCCTTGTCGGCCCCCCGCACGTACTACATGTCATCAACAAAGGTTCTCTTCTCTGCGCTGGGCCTCAAAGAGCTGGGATAACGAATCCTCATACTTTGAAATAACCTCGGTGTATAATAGTAACGTTTTGTTTTGTTTCATCGGCCGGCTGAGAGAACCCGAGCGGTGGTCAACAACAGCAAGGCGCACCTTCGCTCTCGATCGACGCTCCTTCACGCCCTCTCTCGGGGGATCACGAGGGGCGAGTGGACCCACTCATCCGGTTCGGGTTCACAGCTGAGCTCTATCTCTCGGAGGGTCAGCCGACCGTGGGTGCTGCAACGCTGCATCCAACTCCAACCTCGTGGAGAATAGGGAGAGAACTTGAACGAGCGGATGCACGTTTCTCACGCGTTCATATCGTTCATGATTATTAAAACACGCAGGGGTAATTCCGTATGAATTGGGGGATCAATTCATGTGTATGATGCGTGCTTTTTGAGCCAAGGGATTCAGCCCTCTTCCATCCGCATCGCCCTATCCCCATCGGACACAGTCATCCGCTCCAGGTCAGCCAGCAGGCCGACCAACACGGCATTCCGGGCAGCGCACTCCGCCCGGACTTCCGCCACCCGCCGAGCCAACCACGCGCGTTCCTCTCCCGTGCAGGTACGCACGAACGCCTTGAGCGCAAGGAGCAATTGCACTGCATACCTGAGACTATCCGGCCCCCCGTTCGCCAGGGCGAGCTTCAGCTCTCGCAGCGAACGCTCGATGTAAACGAGCCGTTCGTGTTCGTGGAAGACCCTCTCACATCCGCACGCGTCGTGTTCGGCTTGCTGGCTCATCGTCGTCGTACCCAACTACGCTTGAGTTGACCCTAGTGACGTCATCGCCCTCGCGTCCCCACCAGCATCAGCACCATCAGGATCATCACCACGCGTGTAGCTCGGTGCAGGCACGAACGAAAGTTTCTTTTGCGACTCGCTTGGGCTGGTCGCCGGCGGGTGGGGGTGGGTCGGACCGTTCGAAAAACCTTCCGCAGCCGCGTTTCTGTGCTCGCTGAGATCCGCGCGCTCTCCTGATACTTTCCGTAGTGTGCACGGGGTATGCTACGCGCCGGGTGAAGCTGAGCGGATTCCGTGAAAGGGCTTTCACTCTAGAGAGAGAGCGACTCGAACGGGAAAGAAAAAGCGAGGCAGACTCTTCGAATTTTCGCTCTCTGTAGACACCACACACACACGCACACAGAGAGAGAGAGAGAGAATCAGCCACACAGAGATGAGCAGGATACCCCGTCCCGCCTTGGCGGAACCTGAGAACGAGCCGATTCCCGACTCAACGAACCACAAACGAACGGTCGATCAGGCCTGGTCCCCGCCGCCCCCGCCGCTGGCTCCCGTGGACACGAACCTGAAGAAGAAGCGGATTGAAACCAAGGCGGCGAGCGGCGACGACGTGCGCCCTCCAGAGCAGCAAAAGCGGCAGCGAAACGATTCTCAGCAGGTTCCGCTCGACGAGGTCGCGCTCTGGGAGACAACCAAGGCGGAGACTGGATGGGACGTGACCGACTGCCTGGAGCACAAGGTGGGTAATGTCCGAATAGGTCCGTCTCCATCGCACCCTCTCACTCCCTCCTCCTCCCTCCCTCCCTCCCTCCCCCCAAGCTGTCGCTGCCGAAGAAGGCCGACGCGCAGAAAAAGGTCGCCACGCTCGGACAGCACGTCAAGCGCCTGCGCGCGCTGGGATGGTCGCTCTACGGGCAGCGTAACGACACCGAGGCGATGTTGCGATCCGCCGGACAGAAGGTCGAGGCAATGGAAGCGGAGCTCGAGTCGGTCAAGGCGTCCCTCGACGCCACGTCGGCGTCTCTGGACGCCGAGGTGACGGCTTCCAAGCTGGCGATCGCTGAGAAGACCAGCGAACTGACCGACCTGGCGGCCAAGCTCGAGGAGGTGGACAAGAAGCTCAAGGAGACGGACGAGGAGCGGGCCAAGCTGGAGGACGAGCTGGAGGCGTATCACTTGGACAAAGCGGGGCTCGAACAGAAGCTGCAGGCCGCCGAGACGGCCCAGACAGAGCAGCAGAAGTACTCGATGACGCTGCAAGAGTACAACTCCAAGCTGCAGAAGGAGGTGCAGGGGATGAACGAGCAGCTCGACGAGCTGAGGCGGGACAAGGCCAAGCTGGTGGAGGACAAGGCGAGCCTGACGGGGCGCGTTCAGGCGCTGGGAGACGCGCTGGAGGCCCTTCAGGCGTCTTCGACCAAGAACGAGGAGGCGAGGAAAGATGCGGTCGAAGAGCTGGCGTCGCTCCGCGGCGAGCTGGCGTCTCTCTCTGCCGAGCGGTGCGTGGTTCTCTGACCTCGACGGGGAGCGAAGCTCCCCGCTCACCCCACCCGTTCGCTACCTGTCGGTCGATCACGCATTGGTTCGTATCACGGATACGTGATCCATCCAAGAACGACAACGGGGTCGCCCCCCCCTCTCTCTCACTCTCAGCCCTCTGCGCCCCCGATGCAGGTCTTCGCTGAGCGCTGAGCTCGCCGTGTCCAAGTCGATGTGTCAGGAGCAGCGCTCGGACCTGGAGCGGTACCGCGCTGCCACGGGCAAAGATCTGGCGGCGCTGGAAGCCGAGAAGGCCAACGCGCAGCTCCTGTCCCAGAGGACCAAGGCACAGGCCGAGACAGTCGCCGCGCTCCAGGTGGGTATTCCAAGTCGTCGGACACGTCGAGCGTCGGACGGTAGTGGATGAACGGGGAGCTTGGCGACCCGCGCGTTTGCCGGTCGCTGCCCAGGCCCCCGCCCCCCCATCGACCCTCTCACGTACGCTCGACTCGCTCGCTCACTTGACCGTTCAGGACCAGCTCACGATGATGAAGGAGCAGCGGGGGGCCGCCGAGGCGCAGTGCGACTCGCTTTCCGAGCAGAACAGGGCGCTGAAGGCCAGGATTGCGGAACTCGAGGTTTTGGGTGGGGCGCTGGAGGAGAAGCTGCGTGACTCCGAGGCGAGCCGCAGGAAGCTCCATAACGCCGTTCTCGAGCTCAAGGGCAATATCCGGGTGTTTTGCCGCGTGCGGCCGCTGTCCCAGTCCGAGAAGGAAGGCCACGAGGACGTCGCGCTCGCGCCGGTCGCCTCGGGCGACCTCTCGGGCCGCGGACTCGAGTTGGACAACGGTTTGATTTGAATTCACATGCGCGTTCACCATCGCTCCCCTGTTCGCTCACTATCGCTCCCCTCTTCGCTCGCTCACCATCGCTCGCCAGTGCTCAACCCAACGTCGAGCGTCAAGTCGTCGATCAACGGCAAGCCGCTCGAGCAGAAGCACTTGTTCACCTTTGACCGGACGTTTGGGCCCGCGTCGACCCAGGAGGACGTCTTTGACGAGGTTTCTATGCTGGTGCAGAGCGCCCTCGATGGCTACCGAGTGAGCATCTTCGCCTACGGCCAGACCGGCTCGGGCAAGACGCACACGATGATCGGGGACCCAAACGACGAGGGGATCATCCCCCGGAGCGTGCGCCAGATCTTCGAGACGGCCGAGAAGGACTCGGAGCGCGGCTGGCGCTTTGCGATGAAGGCGGTGGGTCGTTATTATTGTTGTTGTCCGACAACGAGGTCGACGGTCGACCTCGAGGTCGATCGAATTTCTACTCTCCCACTCACTCCCCCCTTCTCCTCCTTCGTTCGCTCGCTCGCTCGCCAGGCCATGCTCGAGATTTACAACGAAGAGCTGAAGGACTTGCTTGGCAACGCGCTGCCCGACGGCAAGAAGCACACCATCTCGAGCAGCGACACGGGCGAGGCCGCCGGGGTCGACGTGAGTTATCTCGAGTGGTTCAACGTCGGCAGTTCGGAGGACGTGGATCGACTCCTGAGCAAGGCGAACAAGGTGAGATCGGTGGGCGCGACGGCCATGAACGCCCAGAGCTCGCGCTCGCACATGGTCTTCATGCTGGCGATCGACGGCACCAACGCGGCCACGGGACAAAAGTTATCGGGCGCGTTGAACCTGATCGACCTCGCCGGGTCGGAGCGCGTCGACAAGAGCGAGGTGACTGGGAGCAGACTCAAGGAGACGACGTCCATCAACAAGAGCCTGTCTGCCCTCGGCGACGTGATCAGCGCCCTCGGCAGCAAGGACGGCCACGTCCCCTACCGAAACTCCAAGCTGACTTTCCTGCTCCAGAACTCGCTGGCCGGTAGCGGCAAGTGCCTCATGCTGTGCAACGTGGGCCCCTCTGCGTCGGCAGCCCCCGAGAGCCTGTGCACCCTCCGGTTCGCCTCAAAGGTGAACGCGACGAACATCGGAACAGCCCGAAAGCACATCCAGTAGCAGCAGTAGTCGGAATCACAAGGACATTTCGTTGTTATTGTTACTAACCACTCAACCAGCTAATACCCGATCGACTTCCACCCATACTTGGACGTGAGGGCCTTGCGCAGCTCCCTGATCCGCTTCCTGTTGATGTCCCCGTCCGACTCCCCGATGCGAGAAGCGGAGCGATACTCGACAATGCTGCTCCCCGCCTTGCTAGTGGCCGGAAAGTACGCCTCGAAGTCGTCGATGAACCCGAACGTCGGCGACTCGTACTCCACGTGCAGGTAGTCCTGGCGATCGGACGAGCGATGGAGCGAGTGAGCGCGTGAGCGATCGGGGGAGGACCAAGCCAACACCGGGTCGTCGCTGCTCCCCGGACGACCGCCCCGCGAGAAACGAGAAGAAACGAGAAGAAACGAGAAGAAACAAGAATAAGAGGAAAACACCCACCGCCGTCCTCTTGACAATCTTCGGCGTGAACCCGTCCGGCGACGTGCTCTCCACGACCTCCACGAGCTCGTTCATCGCTTGCTCCTGCGTCGCCGGGTTCTTCGTGCCGCGACCCTCCTCCGGGTTATACGTCCACTGCGGTACATAGTGCGTCATGTCGTTCGCCTCCTCCGACGTCGAGATGCAGTTGGGACTCGGCGGGCACAGCGCCAGCGACTTGAACTCGCCGTAGTCGGACAGACCGATGTTGGACGGCGTCGGCGAGGCACCCCACGTGAACATGGCAGCCAGCGCCAAGAGGTTCACGCTGCGGAGTGCCAGCTCGCGTCGCGTGGTGCGCGATTCGCCCTTGCTTTTGTTGTTGTCGGACTGCGCGCACACGCGCACGGCCCGGACCGGCCTCGACGGTCTCATCAGCTGCATGGCGTTCATTGGATGTGTGATCGATGGACCTGTGGTGGCGATCGGTGGTTCTTTCTCGTTTTTCAAACTGACGAAACCATGTCGTCCCAGTCCGACCTGGACGACGAGGCGTTCGTACGCGGCATGCTTCAGTTGAACCTCAAAGGACCCTCCACCATGTGCTACGCGCAGTCGTCCAAGTACGGCAGTCTGACGAGTCCGACGGGCGACGTGGAGGACACGACCTACATCCGCGGCTTTCGTCGGACACACATACACCCGACGGCGCGCACGTCCGAGAGAGAGGCCGACGAGGGGGGACTGCCCTCGACGCGTTCCAAGCAGTCTGCCGTGGCGCTTCTCCAAAGCATGAAGCGCAATCGCGGTCGTTTCCACCACCATCCGCACGCAGTCGCCGCACAGCGAGAACAGCAGCGGACGACAGAGGCGGCGGGACCGGCCCTCGCGCCGCTGGATTCAGCGCAAAGCTCGGAGACTGGCTCCGTCGCGGCTCCCTCTGTCGCTAGTTTCGGCACGAGTCTGTCTCACGCGTCGACGAGGGTCGTGAAAGAGCCGCTCCGGCCGTCATGGATGCCCCTGCGGGCCAGCAAGAGCATGGGAAATCGGCGGCTGCAAGGCGCTGGGCTGCTGCATGTCTCTGGGAGGATTGCCAAGGAGCAGGTGAGCGCGTCGCTGCGGGACACGTACGAGGAGCGGCAGCACCCGTCCCTCTCGTCCCGTCGGAGCGCATCTGTCGGGCGCGTAGACGGGCATTCCGGGTATCCGAAAGAGCGGGAGCGGTCGACGGCACGGTCGACGGCACGGCCGTCCGAGGGCGCCGGCGGCGCCGGCGGGGCTGGCGGTGCCGTCATCACCGACACCACCGACACCGACGGGGCCAAAGGGCTCCGGCGCGTATTCAAGCTGCAGCTGCACACGCTCCCGGCCATCGAAGGCGTCAAAGGGCTCGAAGAGCGCTTTGAGACCGCTGCACTGTTCCGCAAGCCCTCAACGCTGACAGAGACAGAGCGACATGCGATCTTCTCGTCGCTCGCCAGGCTACGCCAGGACGCTGCGGGACGCGCGACGGCGACCGCCGGCATCGAGGCGCCCGCATCTTCCACGTCCACGTCCCATGTCTCATCAAAGACCCCAAAGACCGCGCCCATCGGCGAAGAAATCCAGTCGCGGCTGGACAGGCTCGGCCTTCTGCGCGACCGGGCCGCCGGCTTGCTCCATCGTTCGTCAACCGCGGGTACGCGGTAGTCGGTAGTCGGTGGATATCCAATCTGAACTGGTCTGTAACATCGATGTTGTTTGAACTCCCCCTCCCCCCTCTCTACGTCTCTCTACGTCTCTCTAGCTGTCAAAGATGGACCTCTCTCGCCTCTGGTCGCCACTGTGACGACGGTCCGTCCGCTTATGGTCGCGATCTCCGCCTCCACCCCCGCCCCTGTACCCACCCCGACCGCCGTGCCTCTTGCCCCCGCCCCGGTGCCCCCCTCGGCCCTGATGGTACTGCTGGTACGACATCCGATTCACAATGCCCATCAGGAACCCTTGCTTCGAGTTGATCGTATCGTCCAGCTTCTCCTCATACCTCTGCACAGCAAGCTTACGATCAGACTCGCTCAACTTTTCCAGGTTGGACACCACGCGGAAATCCAGGTCCTCCCTGGCAAACTTCCCCTCGGCAATCAGCCGTTCCAGCGTTTCCTTCATCTCCTCCCCCAGCACCCCAAGGTTGACCCCGGACGTACCGTGCTTGTTCACACGGCGGCAAATACCCGTACAGAACGCCTCCACGTGCCGCACGTTTTCAAAGTCATAGTCCGCCATCTGCGACAGGGCATACGACACCTTGTCGTCGTCCCCGTCCAACAGCGCCAAGGCCTCGTAGAACGGTAGGGAGAGGGGCTGGCGAGCGGGAAAGAAGGAAAGAGTGAGCGAGCGAGCGAGCGAGCGAGCGAGCGAGAGACTGAGTGCGTGCGATACGGGCAGGCACCCTCGTCGTGTGCGAGCGAGCGAAGAGGACGCGGCTGCGAATTCACGCACTTCTTCTGCCACCTTCTGGCTGAGGCTTGCGTTCTTTGCGATGACGTCTTCAACTTTGGCCTTCAGTTCGGCGCTGATTGGCAGCGCTGGGGGGTCCGGGTTTGGCTCGGTGTCGCTCATCGTGGGTGGTTTTTCGGCCTCGAAATGGGGTGGTCCGTCAAGATCTTTGCCGCGTCAGAATGTCAGCCTGCCGGTGGGATAGATAGGCCTGTGATCGAAGAAAGGTGCAGGATCGATCGATGTAGTGTTCGGTCTGACTCTCAGACTCGGATGAGAGAAAAAAGATTCCGTCCGCGCAGGAGCTCCCCGATCAAGGAGCTCCCGAGGGTGTCTCGGAGTGTTTGGACTCAAGAACCCACATATGGTTTGTTTACTCGACGACGGCTCGTCTCGATGGTCTCAACGAACGCTGGTGGATGGGGCGGGGCCGGCGATGGGGTCGTCGGCCACCTCCCGAAGCTCAAGGCGCTGTCGGCGCTCGTCGAGGTGCGCCCTGACGATGGCTCGACGGCCGCCTATACGTGTGCCTATACGCCAACGTTCGACTGACCGACCGACTGAATGACTGAATGACTGAATGACTGAATGACTGAATGACTGAATGACTGAATGACTGACGCTGTGTGCGATTCTATCCGCGTTTCGTCGCAGGTGTATCCCGAGCTGGGAAAGCTCGCGAGCGACGGCGGGCTCGCGCACTCCTCGCAGGCACCGTCGTCAGAGCGCCACGCGAGAACCAAGAGCGAGGAAGATGAGTATCAGTACCAGCAGTCCGTCGAGCTGATGCGCCGCGAGCAAATGCAGAACGATATCCTGTTGGACACGGTCAAGCGGATCCAGGTGCGTGGTTGTTGGTCTCGACCGCTCGGTCACTCGTTCGACTCGCTCGTTCGACTCGCTCATTCGACTCGCTCATTCGACTCGCTCATTCGACTCGCTCGCTCGCTCGATTGCCAGGGGTCATCGGCGGGGTCGCTGTACGAGAACGAGATTGCGCTGTTGCGGACTGTGATCGAGCAAAAGCAGGTACGGCGCTGTACGACGGCTCCCTTCCCTACTACCACTCCGACTTCCCCCTCCTCCTCCTCCTTCTCTTCCCCTTCCAGGGTTTTATCAACCGGCTTCATGCGGAAGGGATGGAACTCGCGGAGGAAATCGAGGCGTGGCGACTGAAGCTGCGGGACGAGGAGGACAGGTCGAGGGCAGAGCGGGAGCGGGTGGAGGCGACGTCGTTGGGGGTGGAGGCGGCTATCGAGGTCATCGCGCAGGACAAGCAGCTGGCGGTTCAGCGGCTCGGTCAGTACGAGATGTTGTACACGAGGACGATGGAGGATCGGAACGACGCGGAGAGTAAGATGCTGCGGGCGCGAGAGTTGGTGTCGATGGGCCGGGAGGACCTCCAGGCGCTGGGCGAGTGCCTGCTGCAGACCAAGGCGGCACAGGAGAAGCACGAGAAGGAGCTATCGGCGACGATGGCGCGGCTTGAATCGTCAAGGGCCACGTGGAGGTCGTCTTTGGAGCAGCGTACGGGCGAGATTGAGGGGATCATTCGGCGGTACGAGGAGGCCAAGCGCGGCAGGATCGAGGAGGAGGAAGCGGCGGCGCAACGGCGTCTCGAGGCGGAGCGCGTGCGCCGGGAGATGGAGGCGCGGGAAGCCGAGAGGGAAGCGAGGATGAAGAAAGAGCTCGTGCGAGCCAACAGCGTGCAGGCCGACCAGTGGCGGGTGGTGTGTGCGGCCGCCGGCGTGGACGAGGCGTCGGGCGCCGTCGAGGTGATCCAGGCCTACGACGCCCTCGAACGGGCGGGTAACGCGAATGTCCCAGTGTATAGTCACAACGGAGATGGCGGCGGGGGCGACCGGGGCGGTGACGGCGACGGGGTCGGGTGCCCGGATGCGGCGGCAGTCCGGACGACGGGCAGGCGCGACACCATGCACCGGCCCCACGACCAGCACGCGTTTACCCCGTCCATAACGACGAGAGCGGAGATGAGTCTCCGTTTGATTAGGCAGAAGCTTTCATCCCATCTCGGCGAGGACGAGGCGGCGGCCGTGGACGACGACATGCTGGTGGCGCAGCTGGGGCGGCTCGCCGAACGCTCCGGTGGAGACGCCGCGCTCGCCGACCTCTGGGCCCTGGCGCGAGCCGACGACGACGGCGATGGTGACGGCGACCTCGCATTTTTGGGGAAATCTCCGCACCGCGAACCTCGAGCCGCCCCGGCTGTCGCCGAGGCCGCCGGCACGCCAGACGGCGACCAAGACCCGCAGGCCGCCCGTATCCTCAGCCGACACGAGGTCAAGGCACGATCCAGGAAGATCAAGGCCAAGCTCGATAAGTATGTCATCTATTCATAATGCAATACCGCTATAACGAATCTCTTACCTAATGAACTTTGATTAATGGCGACAGCGTCGGCGCCGCTGTGGGGAAATTCCCACAATTTATTCATGGCGTACCCAGGCTGCAGCCTGGACGAATCCCGACCTGCAGCCATCGTAGCGAGGGAGAGAGAGAGTCGGAACAACCGTCCCGATGCTTCTCCCGTCCGCCATTTGTTTATTGCGCCTCCCATGGTCATGACGATCTACGGCATCAAACACACCTCGCCCGGCTCTGCGATCACCAAATCTCCCAACTCCTTCTCCGCTTCCTCCCCGATACCCTCAATCAAACTCTGGAGATCCGCATGGCTCTTCCCCGCCATCCCCTTGCCGATCTCTCGACCGTCCTCGTCCACGAACGAGATCGCCTGGCCGGGCATGAAGCTCCCGTGCACCTCGTCGATCGTGTCCGCGTGGATCTTCCCGTCTTCCAACAGGGCCTCCACCCCTTCCTCGTTCAAATGCACCTGGCCGCGCACGGGGTTGCTCAAGATCCACCGATCCTGCCCGTACACCGGCTCGTCGGCCGGCAAGAACAGCGTCCCGACATTCTTCTCGTCGTCGAGCACGATCCTCGACACGAGATCAGGATCCGCCGAGCAAATCATCATCTTCGTCCCGCCCGCCGTCGCCATTCCCGCCGCAGATAGCTTGGTACCCATCCCGCCGGTCCCCCAACCGGGATCCTGCTCCCCGGTCTCTGTCGACACGTTAAGCGCGTGCACATCCTCCACGACCCGAATCGGCTTGGCGTTCGTATCCACGTTCGGATTTGCCGTATACAGCGCGTCCACGTCCGTCAACAGGAACAACCAGTCCGCGTGCACCAGCGTCGCCACCTGCGCCGACAGCGTGTCATTGTCCCCGATCTTCAGCTGCTCGACCGCCACCGCATCGTTCTCGTTCACGATCGGAATGACGTCGTACTCCAACAACTCGTGGAACGTATTCACTGCGTTATTGTACCCCTGCCTGTCGTTCAGGTTATCCAGCGTCAGCAGCACCTGCGCAGACTTGAGCCCCGACGCCGAAAACATGTCCTCGTAGAAACGCATCAGATGCACCTGCCCGATCGCCGCCAGCGCCTGACGCTTGCTCAAATCCGACGGCTTCTGCTGCAGCCCCAGTCGCTGACACCCCACCCCCACAGCCCCGGACGAGATGATCACAACGTGACAGTCGTTATCCTTCAACTTCCGCACCGTCTCCGTCAGCCCAGCAAACGCACACAGATTCAGCGTCGAAAACTCCGCATTGATCAACGATGTCGTCCCAATCTTGATCACCACGACTCTCTTCCCGTCATACCGTCCGCCCACCACGCGCGGCTTGGGCGTCGACGAATCCACCCGCAGCTGCCGCAGGTTCTTCAGCGCCGTCTGCGTATCGCGCGCGGGCCTCGAGCCTTCGCCCGCCTCAGTGATGTCGAATGCCACCATTGTCGTCGATTGCGTCAATCCCGTCGGTCTACTTCCTATCCCGGTTGCTTCGTATCTTGAGAGCGGTCGCTGTGGGGCGAAAGAATGCGGTGAGTCGGCGAGTCGCGAAGACGGCAGGCGTGTACGATTTGGAGAGACGAGAGAGGGAGACATCATACGTACGTGTCCTCTCTTCCATCACAGTGAACAACAAGGGCGGAGAGAGACGAGGAGACGAGGGGAAGAATGGATGATGATGATGAGCCAATGGGCGCTCTGTACCGAGCTGGGAAATTGAGTTTTCTGCTCGTTGTTTGTACGCCACCGCCACCAAGATGTGGAAAGATGTCCAATACGGTATACAGTGAAGTGAATTTGTCGCGAGGGACGGGCTGACTCTGGTTACGGACGAGAGACGACGAATTATCATCATCACTCCAGCCCGAGCATCTGGAAAAGGCCTTGGAGCGACGGCAAGGTCGAGCCGATCACCACACAGCGGGTTCTCCCGACGACGACGTCACGCCCACCCCGGTCGTCGTCGTCGTCGTCGTCGTCGTCGTCGTCGTCGTCGTCGTCGTCGTCGTCGTCGTCGTCGTCGTCGTCGTCGTCGTCGTCGTCGTCGTCTCCCACCCAGGTCCCTTCGCGGTCGCGCAGCGCACGGAGGCTCTCCACGAGTTGCGTCTCATTCAGGCTGGTTGTCATGGCCGCGACGTATCCCACGCCGGCTCGGATCGCCGCATGCATGCCGTGGATGCTGTCCTCTATGACGATGGCGTCTTTGGCGGGCGCTCCCGTCGCGCCGAGCACGTCGAGCGCCTTGAGGTACACGTCGGGGGCTGGCTTGCCGCGGGGCACGTCCTGGGCGGACACGATTGCGTGTACTGAGACGATGTTCCAGAGGCCGGCGGAGGAGAGGTTGTGTCGGATCTTGGCGTGACTGCCGGATGACGCGATGGCGGTGGGCACGGCGGCCGTGGCCTCGCGCATGAGGCGGTCGGCGCCGGGGATGGGGTCGATGCCTAGTTTGGTGATCGATTCGTAGTGGGGGCCCTTGGCGGCGGCGACGCGGTCGGCGAGCGCGGCCATCCAGTCTGCAGAGGCAGCGTCAGCGGAGGCGGCAGAGGCAGCTGCGTTTCTGAAGGCCTCTTCCTGGTCGTGTGCCTCCTTGTAGTACTCCAGGCACGAGCGCACGTCCATGCCAAACACGGGGACAAAGTCGTCCGGGAAGTCGTGAGGAATGTCAAACTCGGTGACGTCCAGGATAGCCCTGCGCAGCGCCTCACAGCTGGCCCGCTCCGAGTCGACCAGGACGCCGTCGCAGTCAAAGATGACGACGCGACACGGCTGTGGGTCGACGGCGGCGGCGGCGGCCGTGGCATTGCCGAACTTTGGCTGCCGGATTTGGATGGTCGCCTCCGTCGCCGCCTCCCGGTATGCTCCGCCGACATCCATCTTGGCCAGGTGCAGGTTGAACGCCGGTGTCATCCACCGACCCTCTGCATCCTGCATCCCGCTCCAGTTGAAGCTACCCAAGCGCGCCTTGCACGCCCCGTTGGGACAATAGATTTTCCCCTGTGCCTGCTCGTGGATCCCTGCCATCCAGGACAGCGGCTCCACGAAGATGCTCGAGGTGTCGCTCGCTCGCGCACCCGTATCCTGCGCCATATTCTTCCTGATCTTCCGCCATGTGAACCCCTCGCCGCCCAGACTCACGTCCACCATCACGTTCTCTGACGTCGCCAGCATCCGCCGACACGACCGACACCGGTACGACGTCGTTTCCGAAGGTTCCGGTTCCGACGACCCTCCCTCTGTCGCGGTCCCGACACGGTCGACACGGTCGACACGGTCGACACGGTCCGCATCCTCCACTCGATCCTTATCCTCCACACGGTCGAACGCATCGAGGTCGTCGACATCGCGGAGCCTCACGGCATCGAGGCCGTTCGCCACGTCCTGCGCGGCCTGCCTCGCCCTCAACGACCGATACGTTGCATTGCCCATATCCAGCCGACATCCCATTTCTTTCCAAAGCCTCAACTGATCCATAAAACCATCATTCGGACACGCCTGCGGATAGACCTCCCTGAGCTTCTCGAGCGCCCCCGGCGCGTCGAGTCCCCGCGCCTCCCCCGTCATCATCGCCGCCAGAACGAGGGTCGACGACCGGCTCACGCCCTGCGCGCACACGACCGCCACCCTGCTGCGCTCGCCGCTGCCCAGAGCATCCCGCAAGAACCTTGACACTGGCTCGAAATACTCGATGATCAACGAGCCGTCCACGTCCTCGACGTCGACCTGCAGCACCTCGAGCCGCGAGCCTTGCGGGATGTCCACTCGCCCGGGGAAAGCGACCACGGCGTGCGTGTAGTCGTCGATCGCCGACTCCAAGGCATGCCACGGACCAATGTCCACGCGAGGCAGGGCCTCAATCATCGTCATCATCGTCCTCAGCAACTCAACTCCAGAGTTGCAGCAAACAAACGTTTCAAACTGCATGGCCGATTCCGGGCTCTCGTGGTCGTTTCAGTCGTATTCGCGCATTGCAGGCAGTTGAGCAGTGCAAAACCCGCAGTTGAGCATTGCAAGACCCTCCGGAGCGTGCTTGCGGACGATGCGTGGAGCGTCGTCTTCCGAGGAGGACGACTGGGAGGCGGGGGCGCTCGGTGCCCAGACGCTGGACTTTGGCTTTGACGACCCGGAAGCTTCGTCTTCCAAGAAGCTCACGGGCCGGCGGAAAAAGGCACAGAAGAAGGCCAAGGCCGGGACGTTCGAGGCGATGAACCTGTCGCCGCCGGTGTTGAAGGGCATCCGTCGGAAGGGGTTCCGGCTGCCGACGCCGATCCAGCGCAAGACCATTCCGTTGATCATGCAGGGGCTGGACATCGTGGGGATGGCGAGGACCGGGTCGGGAAAGACGGCTGCGTTCGTGATTCCGTTGCTGGAAAGGCTGAAGGAGCATTCGGGCACGGCGAGCGGGGCGAGGGCCCTGATCCTGTCGCCGACGAGGGAGCTGGCGTTGCAGACGTTCAAAGTGGTCCAGGACCTGGGCAGGTCGATGAACTTGCGGACGGCGGTGCTGGTGGGCGGGGACGCGATCGAGGCGCAGTTCGGGGAGCTCGCGGCCAACCCGGACCTCATTGTGGCCACACCGGGTCGGCTGGTGCACATGCTGATGGAGATCAAGGGCGCGTTCAATCTGAAAGCGGTCGAGCTGGCGGTGTTTGACGAGGCCGACCGGCTGTTCGAGATGGGGTTCGCGGAGGAGATCAACCAGATTCTGTCGGGGATGTCGAGTGCGAGGCAGACACTGCTGTTCTCGGCGACGATGCCGAGGATTCTGGCAGAGTTTGCGCGGGCAGGGCTGAAGGATCCGGAGCTGATTCGGTTGGATGCCGAGTCGAGGATCAGTCCCGATCTGAAGATTCACTTTTTCCGGGTGCGGGAGGAGGAGAAGCTGGCGGCGCTGCTGTTCCTGCTCCAAGAGGTGATCGAGCAGGGGCAGTCGACCATCTTGTTCGCGAGTACGCGGCATCACGTGGAGTATTTGGCGCTGGTCCTGGAGAAGGAGCGGATTCGGGCGGTGGCGGTGCACGGGAACCAGGACCAGAGCGCGCGGAAGATCAACCTCGCCAAGTTCAAGGCGGGCAAGGCGGAGGTGCTCGTGGTGACGGACGTCGCGGCGCGGGGTCTGGATATTCCGTTGCTGGATAACGTGATCAATTTCGATTTCCCCCCGAAGCCGAAGCTGTTCGTGCACCGGTGCGGGCGCGTGGCGAGGGCGGGCCGGACCGGGACGAGCTACAACTTTGTGAGCGGGGACGAGCTGGGGTATCTGGTGGACCTCCACTTGTTTTTGGGCCGCAAGTTGATCCCGTCGCCGATGCGGGACCTGTCAAAGGCCGCGGCGGACCTCGCGCGGCTCGAGGCGGGCTCCGACCCCGCCAACCCGCCGCCGAGCGAGTTCGGGCGGTTCCCGCAGACCGTGCTGGATCCCATCATGGGCCACGTGACGGCATTGGTGAACGAAAGCGCGGATCTGCTGATTCAGCAGAAGTCGTTGGCAAACGCCAAGGCGCTGTACGTGAAGACGAGGCCGCCGGCCTCGTCCGAGAGCGCACGGCGGGCAAAGTCGTTCGAGAAGGAGGGCATCCATCCCGTCCTGGCGGCGGCCGTGCCGTCGATGGTCCTGGGTGGTCTCGAGGCGCAAGAGTCGCTGGCGAACATTACGGCAACGCTCCGAGCGTACCGTCCCGCGCAGACGGTGTTTGAGGCGCAGGTGGCGTCGGCGCGTGCGGGGCACGGGGCGGGCATGGCCGCGACGCCGGGCATGCAGGCTGCCGGGTTGCAGGAGCGCAACGTGGAGGTGATGAAAATGAAGCGGGAGGCACACCGGGACGCCATCGAGGCACACAAGAGGCAGGAACAAGCTTTGCTGCACGAGGAGCGTGACGTCGCTGTCGGGGGCGTTGATGGTGCGGGCGCCAAGGGAACGAGAAAGAGAAAGGGCGCGACCGCGTCCGCCTCGCACGACGAGGACGGCAAGTCGCATAAGAAGAACGGCAGGCGGTCCTTCCGCGACGAATCGTTCTACCTGTCGCACGAGCCGGCCGCCGGGGGCCGGACCGCCGAGCAGGTGCGTACCGAACTCGGTTGTCTCTCGGATGTTTGAACTCGGCCGATATGCGATGCCGACTCGTCGACTCGCCGAATATCACACCCACGCTCACTCTCGTTCGTTCGTTCGTTCGTTCGTCCGCACAGTTTTTGGCCGTTGGATCGGGAGACCAGCTCCGCGACGCCGTCATGGACCTGGGTGCCGAGGACGCCGAGGGCGAAGCGCAGCGTAAGTCGTCCTCCTGGCAGTGGGACAACAAGTCGAAGAAGTACGTCAAGCTGAACCAGGGCGAGGTCATGAAGGCGGGCCGCCGCGTCAAGATCGGCACCAAGCAGGGCGCGTCCAAGAAGTCTAAGGAGAATGCCGGCGAGCTCTACAAGAAGTGGAGCAAGAGGACCAACATGGTGGTTGGGGGCGTGGGTGTGGGCGGCGGCGGCGGCAGCGGCGTGGGCGGCGGGAACGGCGCCGACCTGAGCGGCCGCTTCAAGCGCGGTGGCCGCGGATGGGTCAACCCGCTCAAGCCGCAGCAGGACGACGGCGACGACGCCGCCGCGCGCGGCGGCCGCAGGCCCCGCGACGAGCTCAAGTCCATGGACGAGGTGCGCAAGAGCCGGAAGGAGGAGGCCAAGAAGCGCGAGAAGAACCAGCCCAAGAAGTTGCGAGCGGAGACCAAGAACAGCGGAAAGGGGGGCTTTGGTGGCGTCCCGAAGAAGAGGGGCGGCATTGGCGGGGTCCGAGGCGGCCGGGGTGGTCGTGGTGGTGGTCGTGGTGGTGGTCGTGGTGGTGGTCGGGGCGGCGGCCGGGGTGGTCGCGGCCGGCGCTAGGGAACGGGAAAGTTACGTGCGTACTCTTCTTCTTAAATACGCACCCGTCTACTTTCGTCTGCGGTTGGTCGCGACGTGCTTTCGCTCGTTGGGGTTCTTCTTCCACCCCGTGTTCAGCAGGCTGCCGAGCGTCGGGTTGGCCTGGATCGCACCCACTTGGTGCCACCTGAAGTGTAGCCGTGAGAGGGAGACAGTCAGAAAAGGAGCGAGAGAGAGAGAGAGAGAGACAGAGGAGAACAATGTCAACGACAGCATCGATTCAACACCCACGTCTCATCCGTAAACTCTGGCGCAAACGGATCCAGCTGCGCCTTGGCGCCCGCCTTTTTCGCCCGCAACAAATGCTTCTTCGTGAGCAGCTCGTCTTCTCGCATGATGGGCCCGTAGTTCCTGCCGCCCTTCGGCTTCGGCAGGCTGAACTTGGTCCCGCGCAGGATGTGCTTCCGCCGCACCCCGACCAGCTCGGCCCCATCGGCGCCCGTCGTGATCTTGACCCGATCCAGGGTGGCATTGCCGCACTTTGGACAGAATACCCGCCCCATCTCCTTCGTCACTTGGTTGCAAGCAGTGCAGCGCAGCACGAAGCGGCTGACGGAGGAGATTTCTCTCCCGTCTGGTGCCGCGAGCGCCTGCAGGGTGTGGGCGTGGGCGTGGGTGGTGTGGGCCATCGATGGGTGAGCTCGTCGTCGTGGTGGCGGTCATCATGATAACCACAAGCGTCATGACGGCCATCCGGATCCAAGATCGCGTCGTCGCTCCGCAACCCCACGATCACGATCACGGTTCGCATCAATGACGACCCCGTTCCGGTCTTCTTCTTCTTCACCGCACGTACCAGTCCCATCTGGAGGATGACGTTCTGCATGGCGAAATCTGCCGTCATCGAGATGATGGCCGACTCTCCCGCGGGATGCGGCGGCAGCCCGTCGTCGTCGTCAGACTGGTCGTCGGCAACGACGCCTGTCGCCTCCCGCTCGGCCGCCTCGGCCTCCCGCTCCTGCCGCCTCAAAGCCACTTTTTTCTTCCTCCTCGTCTTTCCCTTGTTCTTGTACGCCTGCATATCGAACGATGACGATGACGAAGAAGAAGAACGAACGAACGAGTGAGCGCGCGTACTGGCGATGGTCGAGATTGTCAGTTCAAGGTCGTGCCGTCTCCCACGCATCCTCCTCGTCCTCCTCGCCACGGTCGCCGCTTCTACCTCCGACATCGCGCTCATCCGCATCCGCATCCGCATCCTCATCCTCATCCTCACCACCGCCTCCGCCCACGCCCGCGCCCGCCAGCTTGAGGTCTCCCATCGAGTCTGTCGCCATCATCACCCCCGCATCGCCCCCCGTCGCCTCCCCCTGGATGGCCCTCCTCGCGGCCTCTTCCTCCTCCCGATTGATTTCATCGATCGCCTCCCACGTCCCACCCATGACACCCCACCCAGGCAGCGTTTTCGCGTAATCCACCGGCTTACGCTCCGCCCGCACCCTCCCCGGCTTGTCCCGCAGATGCCCCGAGCCGTAATACTCCACCTCGATCGTCCTCGCCAAGGCGATCAGCTTCATATCGACCGCACTCAACGCGTGCAAGTCTCCCTATCAATGGAACGACGGATAGACGGAAGGATGAACGGGCTCAGATCGAGAGAGATGGGGTGAGAAAGGAACGACAACCACCCGAAAGACCGTTCGTGCCACGCTCGCGCGTTCGTCCAACATCGTCCAACATCGTCCAACATCGTCCAACATCGTCCAACGTTCAACGCGCGTCGTCTTCCATATCACGTACCGTTTCCCTCGCAAATGCCCCGACCGCCCGCATCGACTCCTCGGACGGCGTCAGCTGCTCAATCTCGAAAGGCAGCGTGGACAGCGCTTGCCGCGACTGACCGTCCCGCACCTCGGCGATCACTTCGGGTATCGTGACGATCCGATCATACTGCGTGTGCAGGTTCAGCAGCCCGGACTGGTGTGTGATGATGGCGTTGGCGTCTATCACAAGGGCCCGCTGAAGGATGCGTTCTGGCTCGATGACCGATGCGGTTTTCGGGCGCGGTGCGGTCGACGCGATATTCGCCCACGACGACGAAGGGCCTCCTGACATGACGGCATGCAATGGGGAGAATTGTGCTGTACCGTTAAAAAACACTGCGGCCGAAGGCGAGAAGGCGAGACAGGAACAAACGAAAGGCTTTGAACCACACAACTGAATACGATCGATTGTCCATTCCGTGCCTCTGGGAGCTCGGAACGCGTCGTTTACAACATGGTCTACTCGCTTCATGCCGCGGAAGCGCCCAAGGGCGCACTGCGGGCGGGACGCCTGAATTCTGGCCTGAGACCCACGAGGTCCACGTCCACGTCCACGTCCGCCGCGGCCCCGTCGTCGGTCGACTCGCCGCGGACGATCCGGATCACCACGAACGATCCGTACGTGCCTCCGTTGAACGAATCGATGTGGCAGTCGTTCTTGAAGCCGTACAAGAGCAACTACGAGGAGCTGGCCTTCACGGTCGACCCGTCGATGGTCACCGGAACGATCCCCGCCGAGCTCAGCGGGACGCTGCTCAGGAACGGCCCGGGGCTCTTCGAGATCGGCGGGAAGAAGATCCCGCAGCCGTTCGACGGGGACGGCAAAGTCGCCATGTTCTGCTTTCCCGGGGGGGGCGCGCTGCCCTTCTTCTCGACGCGGTTCGTTCGGACCAAGGCGTTCGTGGACGAGCAGAAGGCGGGACGGATGCTGTATCGCGGGGCGTTCAGCGTGGGAAATCCGGCGGGGGGATGGTTCTACAACCCGTTCGACTTGCGGGTGAAGCAGATTGCCAACACGGGCGTCGTGCGTTGGGCCAAGAAGGTGCTCGCGCTCTACGAGCGCGATCTCCCCTACGAACTCGCCGGTCCGGATCTCAAGACGGTGGGGGCGACCGACCTGGACGGGGCGATTGACAGCCCGTACTTCTCGGCGCACAATCGGATCGTCACCATGGGGGACGGGTCGAAGAGGCTGGTGGCGTTCTCGTCGTCCGAGGCGATGCTGGACAACGAGATTATCGTGTGGGAGTTTGACGAGGCGGGCAAGCAGGTGGCACGGACGGCGGTCGTCCTGAAGGACGCCGCGTTTGGGTTCTTCCACGACGTGGCCGTCACGGAGAACTATTACGTGTTTTTGGAGAACTCGGTGCGCCTGAACCTGAAGAAGTTCGGCACCGAGTACGTCTTCGGGAAGGCGTGCATCGCCGAATGCCTCGAGCACCGCGAGGACATCAAGAGCAAGGTCCACCTGATCCCGCGCGACGGGTCTGGCGAGGTCAGGACGTTCGCGTGCCCGTCGTCGATGTTCAGCTTCCACCACGTCAACGCGTACGAAGAGGACGGAGCGAACGGAGCGAACGGAGCGAACGGAGCGAACGGAGCGAACGGAGCGAACGGGACTGTGGTCCTGGACACGTGCGGCATGCTCAACGGCTTTGATTTCTCGGCAAACATGGAGACGACAGACGTGCGGTACTACGAGAGCGACTCGGGCCGGGGCGCGTATCTGCGACTGGTCGTGGACTTGGAAACGGGCGACGTGCGGGAGCACAAGCTCATGGAGCGGGCGATCGACTTTCCGTGCGTGCCGCCGTCGGTGGTCGGGAAGAAGCACAGGGTGGCGTTTGTGTACGGGTCTGCCGCGGACGACAAACGGCTGTGGGGCCCGCCGCAGGTGGTGGCGAAGGTGACGTTCGTGGACGACACGACGATCGAGCAGACGGTCTTCAATCCGGGCAAGAACCGGTGGTGCCAGGAGCCGATCTACGTGCCGAGGCCCGGGGCGGAGGCGGAGGACGACGGCTGGGTGCTGACGATCGTGTACGACTCGGCGGCGGATCGGAGCGAGCTGGTGATCCTTGACGCCAAGAACATGGGGGAAGAGGCGACGATCAAGTTGCCGTTCGCGATGCCGCCGGGGCTGCACGGGTCTTGGACGAGCGAGTATCTGGGCGGGGAGGGGTGCGAGGTATCGTATGACATTCGTATGGGGGTCGTGTAAGTCAATCTCTCGCGGCCTACGCTGTCGGCGGATTCCGGAGCAGCGAGGCGAAGGGATCGACGCTCGAACCCAAATCAAATCAAATCCGAACTGAGTATCGTTGATTGATTCCAGTCTCGTTCGCGTCGTCGACGACACGCAATGTCTGAAGAAAGTCCCTAATTCGTCCTTGTCCCGCGACAAACAGCAGAGAAGAGTAGATGGGTAATAGGCTGACGGCCTACTGTGGCCGCGACCCACCCAATGAGGACGAGAGTGACGATGAAGAAGAGTACCATTCTCCACGCTCAAATTCCCCGTCTACGAGCCCACTTGCACGGAACATGACGAAATTCTTCTCGGCCCGTTCCCATTCCCTGTCTCCCTCTTTGAAACGGACGTCCCCGTCCCTCGAGACCCCCGTGCCCGACGAGCTCGTGGACCAGTTCCTGTCCGAACTCGAGGTTCGATTTCCCGGGACGCTGTCGTGGCTCAAAGCCACCGACGAGATCAAACGCGCCGACCCGCACGGCCCTCGGCTGTTCGCGCTACGGGCGCTCCGCGCGCAGAAACTCGATGTCAAGTCCGCCGTGGAGCGCGCAGAAGAGCATGCCCGGTGGCGGCGAGCGACGCTGCCCGCCGGCGTGATGGCGCTCGACCTCGGTCCCGACGTCGCGCCGCACGTCAGAGAGAACAAGGTCTTTCTCGTGCTAAACACCGAGGCGTCGCGGCCGTGCATCATCGTACGCGTCGAGAGGCACACAAAGGGCCTGACGAAGGCGTCACCTGACGCTCTGGCGGGGTACATCATTTACTGTATGGAATTGACGGTGTACCTCGCCGACGCCGCCTCCAATCCGGACAAGAAGATCGACGTGCTCTTCGACTGCCGGGGCATGGGGTGGCGGAACTACGACGTGAGCGGACTCAAAAAAGTCTTCGAGCTTCTGGAGAAGCGGTTCTTCGAACGGATTCACGTGATCATGATGTACGACGGGCCCAAGCTGCTCGACATGCTGTGGTCGGTCGTCAGTCCGTTTGTCGACGAGAAAACGCGGCGAAAGGTGCAGTTTATTTCTTCGAAGCAGACGCACCGCGTGCTGGACAAACTCGGGGCCGGCGTCATGCCCGACGACTTTCTCGGGACACCAATTCACCTGTTGATCGACGAGATCAAGGCCGAGGCAGCGGCGATGGCTCTGTTCGATGACGAGGAGGGATCCGAGACGGCCGGTCCGCTCGACTGATACGACTGAAATTTCGCTCTATCTGTCACACATCATTGTGCAGGGATTGAAAAATGGCAAAGCCATTCACCGGCCTCACTACTACTAGTTTGTCACACAAAGCCCGGCCAGCCGTGAATAGTACGGAAGATATATAAGCACAGAACGAGAGCGCGCGGATCTCAGCGTGCACAGAGAACGCGATGGGGCAGTGCTTGTCGTCTAAGTCTAAGCCGCCTCCCGCCGTCGATGGCTCCTCGACCCCCTACGTCCTGGTGATCGTCGGGCCTTCGGGCGTCGGCAAGGGCACGCTCATCTCTGCGCTGATGACCACGGTGGGTACCGACCTCGACCGACCTCGACCGACGTGCGCCCCCCCTTCTCACTCGTGCTACGCGCTTCGCTCGTTCGCCAGGACGACCCATCCCCGTATGCCTTCTCGGTCAGTCACACGACGAGGTCGGCTCGACCCGGCGAAAAGGACGGTGTCCACTATCACTTCACCACCAAGGGCGCGTTCGAGGCGGACATCGCCGACGGTAAATTCATCGAGCACGCCCACGTCCATAACAACATTTATGGCACATCATTTGCTGCCGTCGAGCAGGTCCAGAAGGACAACAAGTGCTGCATCCTCGATATCGACGTGCAGGGCGCCCGGCAGGTCAAGGCCAGCTCGCTGAAGAGCATGGTCGTCTTCATCGCCCCCCCTGACGTCGCAGAGTTGGAGAAGCGGCTACGTGGGCGGGGGACGGAGACGGAGGAACAGATCAAGGTGCGCACTGCGAACGCGCGGGCAGAGATGGACAGCGTGCAGCGGGAGCGGACGCTGTACGACGCAGTGTTGACGAACGACGATTTCAAAACGTGCCTGGTCGAGCTGCGGGCGGTGGCAGCAAAGGCGCTGAAGGGGTAACGACGATCATCGTTTCATGAACAAACGAACGAACGAACGCATCGCCGATGAACTCGCATTCACCCGACGAATCCTTTGCCCCGCTTGCCTTTGGTGTACACCTTCCCTTGCGACCCGCCGTTCCACTCCTCCTTCAGATTCTCCACGATATACCGTTCCCCTTTGCTCGTCGCGACGACGCCGTCCCGAAACCGCACCCCGCTCTCCCGCTCTTTCCCGGCGACCTGCGCATTCAGGTACGCGTCGTTCTTCCTCAGCGCTTTCTTCGACGGCTTCTTCTTCCCAGCATCTCCCGGCACCGCCTCCAACAGAAAACTCTGCTTGATCGCCGCCTTGGTCGACGCATCCAGCCCGCCCTCCATCTCGGCAGCGCGCCGTCGCCGCGCGTCCTCGTCTGCCACCCGCATCCTCGCCATCTCGGCCAGCAGCGCCGACTCGTCCCTCGACAACAGGTCGTCCACCGTCGCCTCGAGATTGGCGCCGTTCGTGACAAACGCACGCTGGAGAAAGGCGCGGGACAGGCGCGGGAACATGGGCTTGAGCACGGTCATCGACGGGTCCTCGTCTGTCGTCGATGCAAAGGGTGTGGACGACGAGGACGACGCGCTCGTGCCATCGCTCCTGTCGTGGTTCTGCTTGTCGACTCCTGCTGCGTCCTCGACCACCTCCTCGACCACCTCCTCGTTCGCGTCAAGTGATTCACACAGGCCGTCCCTGCACGCGAGCAAGGCCTCCACACAGGGCTGGACGTCCGCCTCGTCTACCAGCGTCTCAACCAGCCCTCGAATGATCTCCTCGCTTTTCTCGCCGTCCTCGTCCTCGTCGTTCTCCTGCTGGAGCAGCAGTTGCGCTATATAATCCGCCGTGTACTCATCCAGCTCCGCATACGCCGCAAGCGCACTGGCGACGACAACCGTCGGGTCGAGATCGGCCATCGATTCAAAATTTCTCCAGCAGGGGGTTTTACACATTCATCCAAACGAGGTCAGTGCCCCCCACCCGCACCCTGCCCACCCTCACCCTCACCCGCCCCCTTCCCCGCCTTGTCCCCCCGAAACAATGTATTCAGAGCTTTAAATTCTTCCCGGTGGTGCAA
>Ga0181573_10001146_pt1 | contig 26459 bp, 19 predicted proteins | sample 101ome_25_FD_148643 | JGI IMG/M metagenome (GOLD analysis project Ga0181573, IMG submission 148643) | Coastal salt marsh microbial communities from the Groves Creek Marsh, Skidaway Island, Georgia - 101409BT metaG (spades assembly) | ecosystem: Environmental > Aquatic > Marine > Intertidal zone...
ATTCGCCCGCGTTGCAGTTCACCGCCCAGTGCAACGCACCCTGGGCGATATACCCGATCATCCCGCCGCACTGTGTGGGCGCGCCGAACAAGAAGAGAACCTGCGAGGTGCTCACGTCCGAGTCGAACGTCACGTCCGCGCGGACGCGGATGACCCCGTCCTCCGAGAAGACGTGATAGTGCGCGCTGTTCACCTTATTGGATATCCCGCCGGTGTACGCGTCGAGCACGGGCGGGCACGACGGCGCGGCCAGGGTCGCCGCCGCGGGACGGAGTAAGGTCCCCGCGACGCACAGCACCATCAGCGCAGCCGAGAGTGTGCGCTTGGGGCGCGTCGACGCGGCCGTCATCGTGACCGGGGTTTACGCGCGAGTTTCAACGCGAAGACGGTCGGTGAGGGTCGTACCGATGCCGACCCGATCGTCTCGCGCGCCGCGACGCGGGCGCCCGAGAATGGGAAATGCCCCGCTGACTGCCTGTCACGCGACGATATTTTTTTGTCCTTTGGACCTTCACGTCCACGACAGCGACGGGCGTGGAGGTGTTCGGAATCGATCGACAGGCGAGATGCTCCGGCCTGGTGGATGCTTCGATCGTGATGTACGCGCGTGGGCGCTCTGACGCCCTCGGTGTATCCCGTCCACAACGCGGTACCCGTAGCACTACTTGGTGAACATCGATCAACGTGTCGTCTGAAATTATCAACACGGTCTAGCACTAGCACTACCTTCGGATTGTCACAGTTTTGACCATCATCAATCACGGTTTGGGCAGGTTGTCGAATCTCCGGTGGGATCCGGGAATCCGGGCTGAAATCCCGGACGGTTCGGTGCGTGAAACGACACACCGATTGCAGAGTTTTATATTTCACCATCCGCCCGCGGCGAGTCGTCCGCGACCTCCGCGGAGCGTCTCCCGCGGCGCCGGTCCGGCTCGCCGCCCCCGTCCCTCCCCCGCCCCCGTCTCTCCCCCGGTGACTCACCGCCGATACGTGACTCACCGCGCGGTATCGCCCCCTTCCGTCCCGCCGCCCCCCCGCCGCCTCTCGCACGCGCCTCGAAGACCGCGGCGGGTCAGGCACCAACCAACGATCCTGGCTCCGACGACGACGAGCCTCCACGCGTTCAACGCAACCTTAGCCGTCCAAACCGCGGCGAGCGTCGCGGGCGTTTTCCCGTACGCCCACGCCAGCGTCGGCGCGAACACGTACCCAACCCCAACCTCGAAAGCCTCGCGCACAAACCCAAAGTCCTGGAACGCGTACACGAGTCCGTCGAGGCAGAACACCGCCGCGTTGAGCGGCTGCGAGAAGGCGAGGAGCGTCCAGAGTTTTTCGTCGAGCAGAGCGGACGCGACGGATTCGTCGGAGGTGAACCCTCGCACGAGGGTCGCGCGGAACCGCACAAAGCCGAGGCAGATGGCGGTACCGGCGATGAGCGCCAGGAGCAGGAGACGCGCGCACACCGAGCGCAGGGACGCGAGTACATCCTCGAACGAAACGTCGGATCGCGCTTCGAGTTCATCCGCGCGTGTGTCTCCGACATGGAAGCCTCGTTCATCCGCGCGTGTGTCCCCGACGAGCGAGGGTCGTTCATCCGCGTCGTCGTCCCCGGTCCTCCCGTCCCTTCGGCCCGCCCGCCCGGGTACCTCGCGGGTTACCATCGCCGCTCCCACGAGCCTGGACCCACTCACCGTCCCCGCCGTCGCCACGCCGTCTACCAGGTACGCGCTGCACATCCAGAGCTGCGTCACCACGTGATGCGCCGCGAGACCCGTCGCGCCGAGCCTCCGACTCGCGCACACCATCGCCGCGAAGAACGACCCTTGCAGTAACACGGACCGGATCAGCATGGACGCGCCGTCCACCGCGAAGTCGGCCAGGTCGGAGAGGAACGGGGTATCGGAAAGCCGGGTTTCATCGATGGGGGCGTCGACGGGGGCGTCGACGGGGACCTCGACGGGGACCTCGACATACCCGTCCTCTCGACCGCCCCGGCTCCGGCGATGGGGGCGTCCGAAGATCCCGAGTCGCGAGCGCGCCCCGTCCGGGACCAGGACCGCCACCAGCGTCGTACCAACCGCCGCGTGCATCGCGACGCACGCCACGTACACGACGCCCATGCCCACCATCGCGCCTCGCTCCCATCGGCCGTCGCTCCCGTCGGCGTCGCTCTCATTATTGGCCAACGCGAGTGCGGCGACGACGCCGACGACCTCCGCCGCGGCCCTGGCGATGCCGAGCGCGGTGGCGGCGTGGACGCGGCCGTAGCCGCCCAGGCACCCGTTAGTGCTGCTCGCGACGCACTGCAGGGGTATCGCGGACGCGCGGAAGGCGTAGTACGCCCTGGCGCGCGCGGTCACCGCGCGGTCGGCGCCGAAGAGGACGAACAGCGGCGCTCGGAGGGTGAGCAGCACGGCGGTCGCGGTGCCGCCGCACACGAGCGCGGCGACGAGCGCGGCTCGCACCCTTCCCCTCGCCTCGTCCCATCGCCTCGCGCCGATGGCGGTGCCAACCTTGGCGACGACGCCGTCGACGAGGAAGTTGAACACGGTCGTGCCCATGCCGCAGGTGACGACGACCAGCCCGAACGCCGCCTGCACCGCGGAGCCCGCCATCTTGCCGGCGAGCGCCACCTGCAGGCACAGCGCGAGGGGCACGACGGCGTTCATGACCGCCGCGCTGGCGGAGAGGCGCAGTAGCGCCGGGGTGGACACCCCGTGCGCGTTGCGGTCGGGTCGCGGCATCCCCGCGGCGCCCCGCGAGTGGGGTAGGGTTGGTTAACAATCGGGAATTTGCACAACACGAGTCAAAATGTCTCGGACGGGCGCTCAGGTGGCACTCCCACCGCGTCCCTGCCACGGGACCGTCCCGTCCCCGGGGGCATGATATCGAGGGCGGGGAGAGGATCCGGGGCGCACGCGTCGCGCCGCGACCGAGGCGCGGGCGATGGTCCGGGAACCCCGACGGAGGTTGCGTTCACGGGCGTTACCCTGAACCCGCTGGGCCTGGGACTGGTCGTCGGTCATTCGCTGACCAGGGTCGCCAGGCTGCCCGCGCCGGCGCCGTCGCGCCCGCGGCCGTCCGCCGCCGGAGCCACGAGCGCGTCGACGACGACGACGGGGCACCCGAACGCCGGCGCGCCGCCCCACCCGCCCCGACGCCGGTCCCCGTCCACGTCCCCGACCCGCGGGCGCAGTTTTCAAACGTCGACAAAAAGCGTGTACGAGTACTCGTCCCGATCGAGGAGCGCGTCGCCCGGCGCGCGAACGGCGGCCGGGGCCCAAACGCGCGTCCGCGCGCGTCCCCGGCGGTCCCCCGCGGCTCACGCGGCGACGTCGGCGTGGGGAACGGCGCCCGTGGCTTCCGCGTCGTCGTCGTCGTCGTCGTCGTCGTCGGGGACCGGCTCGATCCGGGTGCAGCCCTTCCGCGCCACCGCCATGTCGCCCAACCCCAGGCCCAAACCCCGGCCGACGCCGAACAGGTCCGGGCGGCGAGCGACGACGGCGTCAGCGACGGCGTCCGCGCCGAGGACGGCGTCCGCGACGACGCGCTCCGTCGCCGCCGAGACGGTTCGGCCACCTGTCGCGAGGCGATCCGGATCCGAAACATCCGGATCCGAGAACCGAAACGCGCGAGACGAAAACGACGCGACGGAGTTGTCGCCGGATGCTTCCACTACAAACCCTTCGTCGCCGTCGCCTCCCGTCCCCCGGGGCCCCGCGCGCGTCCGCAGCGCGTCCACCTCCCCGTCCGCGTCCGCGGCGGCGGCGGCGGCGGCGGCGGCGGCGAGGGTGAGATCGGCGAGGGAGGACGCGGCGGCGCGAGCGCGGGCGGCTTCGAGGAGTCGCGCCGAGGCGTCGAATTCTTCCGCCGTCGCCGCAATCTCCGCAGCAGCCGCCGCCGCCGCCGCCGCCGCGAGGGTGCGCTCCGCGAGGGAGGAGGCCCGCGCGAAGGCTGCGGCTTCGGCGGAGGCCATCGCTCGTGAGCGGGCGGACGCCGAGGCGGCGGTTTTAGCGGCGGCGGCGGCGGCGGCGGAGAGGGTTCGGGTAAAAAGGAGGGCGACGAGCGCGGACGCGTCGCAGACCGTTACGGCGACCGTTACGCGTCTGGAGAGGGAGAGGGAGAGGGAGAGGGAGACCGCGTCCGCTCGGGAAGGTGCGGCGGCGCGCGTGAGGGTCGCGCGTGAGGCGGCGAGCGCGCGGGGATCGGCGGATCGGACCGGAAACGTCCGACGCTCGACGAACGTCTCGAAAGCCGAAGGTTTACACGACGGTTTCGCGGGTCGTCGTCCAGGGTCCGGCGGCGCGGTTTTCGTGACTTCGGGTTCGCGGGAGGAATCGAGGGAGCGGCGGAGGGCGGAGGTGTACGCGTTCAACCGGTTGATGTGCGCGTCGGAGCTCGCCGCGACGCGGGCGTTCATGCGGGGCAAGCCCGGGTTCGGAGCCGGGCCGGGCGGCGAGGAGGTCGCGGGTCGGGCGGGAAGCTGGTCCGACGCGGAGTCCGACGTCGAGGACGCGTCCGAACCCTTGCCCCGGCACCTGCGCGTGTGAGCACCTCGCGGTGGCTCGGCGCGACTCCTCGCTTTTAGGGTTTTAGGGTCGATTAGATCGGCGAAGCGCGAGTGATGTACCTTGATACAATCTGATTGTATTTTTGGAAGGTGAGCGTCGGGTGCTACGTCGGGTGCCCGGCTCTCCGGCAAATCGGTCCGGGGCTACGGAGCCGCACGACCGGACGTGTTCACGACGTCTGCTTCACAAAGCGTACGCGAGGTTGCCCTCGTGCTCGCCCTTTTTCCACTCAAAGTGACTAAACTCCACCAGCATCATCGTCGCCAGCAGCGCCGCCCTCTGCTTTGGCGTGGCGTCCGGCGGGAACCTGATCAGGATGTTGCTCCTGTCCGTGATGCCCGCGCACGTCCAACCCGGCCACACGTTCGCCGCGCTGGCGCCCACGCCGCGCGTCTCCGTCGGCTCGAGCACGTCCAGGTCGTAGCTCTCGTTGCAGCAGCTTGGGGCGCACCAGTTGCACTTGCCCCGCGTCGTCGCGCAATCGCCCGCGCGCACCCTGTACAGCTCTTTCATCGCCTCGTCTCGCGCGACGAACGATCGCGTGCACCACCAGCACGCGCGGAACTCCTCCGAGGCGTGCGCCGCGTGGGCTCCGTGGCCGTCCACCAGCGACATCTGCTGGGGGTTACACATGAAGCACGGGGTGGCGATCGTGCAGTTGAAGGGCCTGTGCAGGGTGAAGAACGTCGCGCCCGTGCCGTCCTTGAAGTCCATGGTGAAAGACCTGAAGTTCGGGCAGCAGACGCGCTCCAGGCACTCGCCCTCCTCCCTCGCCTTGAGCATCGGCGTGGCGTGCGCCTGATTGGTGAAGTAGTCGATCCACTCTTTTGGCACGACCCCCTCGGGGAGCATGCCCTTTGGAACAGGGGTGACGTGGTAGACGTTGTGCGTGTCGCAGCCGGTGATGACCTCCAACATCTCGACCTTCTCCTGCAGGAAAACCCCGTCGATGGCGCCGAGAAACCCGAGTCCCGCGCTCGGATCGTCCGTCATCCTCTGCTGCACCGGGGGTTGCACGGCGAAGGGCATCGGGGCGTTCGTGGCGCCGTAACCACCTCCGCCGCCGGCCACGGGGGACGCGACGGGGATGCCGCGGGGGACGCCGCGAGCCTCGTACGGGTCGTAGTCCGCGTAGGAACCCATCGCGGCGCGACCCACCGTCGACATCGTGCCCCGGTGAGTCGGCCGGGTGTGTGGGAGGTGGGGTGCGTGGGGTGTTGAACACCTTTTTTTTCCCGGGACCGTGACTGTGCAGCATACGGGATAGCAGCTGTGCGCGCATCTCCGGTGCTGCTGCGTGAGTTTTTCCGTTGCGGCCAGATGGCAGAACCGGAGCGCGCATGTTACCGCTCGCGCCCGTCTGTTTCCCGCTGACGTGCCCACCCGTGGCGCCACGCGGGGTCGGAGCGACGTGCGCGGATGCCGACGAGGCCGCGTCGCTCCACAGGCTCGAACACGAGCTCGAGGTGCAGGTGAGAACAACCCGGTCCCGAGTTACCCGTTTCCCGGTGCCTTTTTTTCCCCACCCAGACGTACGTGACTCTCGTCCCCTTCCCACGTGTCTCCCTCCCCAACAGAGATCGCTGATTCGTAAGGCGCTGGCGGACGTCACGCCGATGGGACAGAAGACGACGCGGGGCGTGGTGGGCAACGACATGGTGACCGACGAGGTGGACAACACGATGGACGACGTGGACAGCGAGCCGGATGACGACAGGGACTTCGAGTGATGTCGGCGCTAGGGTCCGCCAACTCGCACGCGCACGCGGCGGGACTCTTCGGGCTCACAATCTTCGTTCGGGAGGTGTTTTATCATAGTTACACGAGTAGTCGACCGCACGCGGCGTCCGTCGATCGTTGGTACACGGGTTTCATCTTTGGTACAAAGGTGACGCATCGTCGTCTCACGCGGCGCCGAGGGAGATGGACATCCCGCCCGCGCGGCCCTGCGCGATGGCGGCGATGCCGCGCCCGAAGCCGTCGCTCGTGCCCAGCCCGGGCGATTGCCTCCCTCCGTCCCTGAACAGCGAGTAGAGCACGTTGTGGTGGATCTGGTACAGGGTGTTCCACCCGCACTCGGGCCTGTCGCGGTTCTCGGGGCGAATGTCGAAGTGCCTGGCGCAGAGCTCCCTCCACACGTCGTCGTCCTCGCACAGCCTGCGGGCCCTGCGGTTGACGATGCTGAAGCGCGCGACGTCGCGGCCGTGCTGCGAGCGGGCGGGGTGGGTCGTGGGATGAGGGCTCGTCAGCGGGTCTGGGCTCGGGCTGTGGGGAGCGTTCGTGCGGGACACGGTGGGGCGGGCCCGACTGGCGTCGTCTCCGGGGAGCCCGCGGGGGAGGCGGAGGGTTGGGGGGATGGGGGGTTCGGGGGCTCGTCGCGACGTCGGCGCGGGTTCTCGGCTCGCGACTCGGCGCACTCACCAGGTGGACGAGCACGTTGCTGATGACCTCGTCGGGTAGCCAGTCCAAAGGGCAGAACACCGCGGGCTCCTCCTTCAGCTGACGAAAAAACCTCGGGTGCACTATCATTCTCCGCTCGACGCTGGTATCATTCTCCGGGTCGGACGGGGACGTCGAGAGCGGCGCCGCGCCGTGCGCGCTCGAGTTGGCGGACCCTAGCGCCGACATGTTCTCATCTAACGGGACGCTCGCTCCGAGACGCCGAGTTTCGGCTCACGAGCACCGAGTGCGCCCGCGCGAGTGGCCCCTCGGGCGGGTGAGTCAGACTTATCCGACCGGAGCGCTGCAGCAGGCCAGATGCAAATTCAAGCCTCCAATTTGAATATCGCCTCTTCAGCCAGATCATAGGAAGAGGCGACGGGGCAGGCGGGCGACGATGCAGGGTCGACCAAAGCCCGCGAGGGCGTTCACCACGACCGCGAGCGAGCGCGAGAGGGAGCAGGCGCAGAGGGACCAGCTCAGGGCGCAGCAGGCGAGGGTGGAGACCGTCGAGAAGTACTCGGGGCTTCGCATCAAGAATCGCGTCGTCGCCGGGATGGTGGTCGAGGACAGGTTCGCGGACCTGCGGTTCTACCGTTTGAAGGACCTGAGGCACACCGTCACGGGTCGGTGGGCCACCGCGGGGGTGCTGGTGGAGAAGAGCCTGAAGAGCAGCTCCAACGGCGGCAGCTACAGCGTGTGGAAGCTCTCCGACCTCGGCAAGGACGACGCGTGCATCTCGGTGTTCCTCTTCGGCCAGGCGCACACCGACAACTGGAGGGAACCCGAGGGCACGATCTGGTCCGTCGTCGACGCGCAACTCAACGAGTCGCGAGGCGACCGGGACAAGGGCCGACCCTCCGCCACGGTCGACGGCAAGGACCCGCGGGCGCTGTGGAAGCTCGGGACGTCCGCGGACTTTGGCCGGTGCCGAGGCGTCCGGCGCGACGGCAACAACTGCACGATGCATGTAAACCGATCGCTCAGCGAGTACTGCTCCTACCACGCGTCCGCCGCCCTCAAGGCTTTCACGAGGAGCGACAGGATGAACGTCGGCGTCAGGCGCGCCCCGAAGTTCACGGTCAACGGCAAGACGGTGTTGGGAACCAGAGGAAACGGAGGAACGCCGAGCCTCCCGCCGGGCGTTCACGCCGCCGGTTACCGCGCCCAGCATCAGCATCAGCATCAGCATCAGCGTCAGCATCGGCAGCAGCAGCCGGCGAGGACGTACGGCGACGAGGAGCGTCGCGCGATCGCCGCGAGGCACGGCCTATCGTCCGGATCTCGCGGCGCCGCGATGCTCGGCGGCGCGGCGCCTCGGGGAAGCGGCGCGGGCGCCGCCGCGCGTTTCGCCGCCGCCTTTGCCAAGCCGGACGACGGTGAAGATCCTGATGACAAAGATCCGGAAAACATCGTGCTGGTCGACGACGACCTCGACTGCGACGGCGACGCGTTGCGGGACATGATCAAGGACATGGCGTCAAACGTGGAGAGGGCCAAGGCTGTCGCCAAGGCGCTAAAACCTCCGGATCCCAACGACTGGCGCCGCAAACCCTTGGGCGAGGTTCGAGTCGTCGTCGGCGCCAACGCGTCCGGGGCGAGGGCGTCATCGGAGGGGAGGACGCGCGACGACGCGGCGGCGGTTGGAAAAGGACGCACGGAAACCGACCCGCGGGGGGCGAAGCGACGGGGGGAAGAGTCGACGGCTAAACAAAATGAGTCGACGGCTAAACAAAAGCCGCCGGTTCCCGGTTCCTTCGGCGACGTCTTCAGCGCCGTTTTGGACGCTCGGGACGATACGAAGCGGTCGAGGTACGCGGACGACGCCGAGGCGTCGGAGAACGAGCGCCTGATGACCACGATGGACGCGTTGGAGAAGCAGGATGGGCTCTACACCCAGCTGACCACCACTCGGTCGATGAAGGTGACCGCGTCCAAGTGTGTTCACCCCGGCTGCGGCGCGGTGTACGAGCAGGGTCGCAAACCGACGCGGTGCTTCGAGGAGAGGCACCGGGCCAAGGCGATCCAGGCGGAGAAGCGCTGGTTCAAGTGCGCGAGCGGTAACTGCCGAGGGCGTTGCGTCACGCTCAACAAGCCGTTCCCCCCGCACAAGTGCCACAAGTGCGGTTGCGCCGACTGGGACAGGACGGGGATTCCCGCGAGCGCTGGCGCGGCGGGTAAGGGGTTCGAGGAGGAGGTGGCCAACGCCGAGGGCATGTTGGCGCGCGGGGTGGAGCACGGTTTCTCCCTCGGCGGGGGCGGCGCCGTGTACGACGGCGGCGCGCGCCACTTTGAGAGCATAATCGACGGTTGAAGCTGTCGTGGGACCAACACTGAGGTCGCGACGAGAACGACTACCTTTTACCGTGGCGGAGAGATTTGTGTAACTCTTAGATGGAATCGCGTTTCGTACGATGCGTCGTCTAAATTTTCGCATTCGCCGGTGGTCGTTCCTCATCGCGCGTCTCCCTCGGCGACCCCGTCGCCCTGCCCGTCCCCGCTCCCCGCGAACTCCGCCACCTGCTCGCGGGGCACCAGCCGGTCGAGCGCGAAAACCGCCGTGGCGAAGAATACCCCCGTCGCCCACACCCGCGCGCCCCACACGCCCAAATACCCACACACCCAAACGACAAAGTACGCGGTCGCGCACGACGCCGCGGTCGCGACGGCGACCCGCGCGGCGCCCCTCGCGTCGAACGTCCGCCGCGTCAGCACCCGCCTCTTCTCCTCCTCCCTCTGGGCGTGTCCGGTGATTTTTCGAATTCGTTCGGCGCCCAGCCGGCTTAGCTCGGCTCGCTCCCTCGCCTGCTTCTCGAGCCTCTCCCGCTCCTCCACCGCCGCCGGCGACGTCCCCTTGACCGATTCGACCCTATCCGCCCGAGCCGCGGTCTTCTCGTCGAGATCCTCAACCTCCGGCGACAGCATGTCCACGGGCGTCTGACCGAGGTTATTCTCGGCCGTCGCCGCCAGCCGCCACCCCTCGCCCACGACCTGGAGAAAAGTCTCCACCAGGCCGGGGTCGTACCTGGCCACGTAGTGCAGCGGCGTGTTGCCGTCGGGATCCACCGGCTGGAGGGGCGGGCACTCGAACATCAGGAGCTCGGCGAGGAGGGTGGGCGCGTGGGCGCGGACGGCGAGCGCGATCTCGTGCACGCACGCGTCCATGCGTTCCGCGCAGCTCTCGACGCCGCCCAGTCTTTTCCTCCCCTTTCGTTCGTCCTCCTCGTCCTCGTCGTTCCTCTCCGCGAACCGCGACTTGTCCTTTTTCGCGCGGTTCTTCTTCCTGTTCGTGCTCGAGCCCTTCCCGCTCCTATTCGCGGAGCCGCCTGGCGAGATTTCCGGCGAGTCGTGGGGCTCCGACCCCGCCTCGGGCTCGGCGCCGTCCTTCTCCTCGCTTCTCGCCCTTCGCTCCGCGTGAGCGTCCCTCTGCCTCCTGAACCTGGCTCCTGGCTGCCTCGCCTCCGCGCGCACCCTCTGCCGCTCCTGCCGTCTCCTCCGTTCGTAGTCGCGCTGCATCTCCTCGTACATCCGGCGGTGCGCTCGCTCCGCCCGGCGCCGCGCCTTGGCCTCGTGATCCGCTCCCCCCACGTCGTCGTCCGAAGCCGACGCCTCGTCGTCGTCCCCATCCGCGGGTTTGGCGGGATCGAAGTCGGCGTCGTCGCGTTCCTCCGGGTCCACGCCGCCCTCCAGGATTCGCACGCACCGCGCCCTCGCGGCGTTGATGGTCTGCATCATGTGCTTGGCCTCCTCCTCGCGGTCGAGGTTCTTGTCCGGGTGCCACTTGATGGCCATCCGTTTGAACGCCTTGGCGACGTCGTCCGCCGTGGCGGTGGATTTGTCCAGGCCCAGGGTCTCGAACGGGTCCGTGGGCTTGTCCGGCTCGTGCCTTTCCGCGGGTTTCTCGGGTCCCGAACCCCCGGCCCCCCCGACGTTCTCGGCCCCCTCGTCGCCCGCGTCGTCGCCGAACCTCGCGTTGGGATCCCGGCCCCGCCTCCTGTCGTACGCCTGGGCGGTGGGAAACAGCTGCGTGAACGACGCGATGAGGACGACGGCGACGACGGCGAAGAGGCGGTACAACCCGTTCCACAGCTTCATCACCGCGTTACCCTCGGAGTACCGAACCCTGCCGCCCCTCCGCCGTCGCCGCTCCTCCGCGGCGAGCTCCTCGTACAGCGCCAAGATCTCGTCCTGGCTCATGCCGGTGCCGTCGAACTCGCCGGTGCGAGGGTTGAAGCCGCGGGGCACGCCGGCGTTGCCGGCGCTGGCGCGGCCCGCGGCTTGCTGGCGCCGACGTTGCCGCGACTTGATGCCCATCTCGGCCGCGAACCCCGTCTCCCGGCTCGCCCGCGGGAGTGAGGCAGTCGCATGCTGTCCGGCACGTGACGATATCCGTCCAGTTGCTGCGGGGACCAACAGAAGCGCTGATGACACAGCTGGCCGAGAGGTGGGGGTTTCACTTCGTCAAGGCGCCAAACATGGCTTCTCTGGGAGGGCACACCCGTTTTGGCACGCGGACGACGATCGCGGCGCCGTCGAGGCGCCGCCACGCGCCCGCATCGCTCGCGCGTCCCATCCGGCGGCCCACATCGCGGTCTTCCCGCGTCGCGAGACCCGGCCCTGACCCTCGAGGATTGTGCGTTTCTCGTCCGGCCGCCGCCGCCCGAGACGATGGAACCCCCGCCGCCGCCCAGGACGACGGGCCGGACGTCGTCTTCGAGTTCGACGACTTCGACGACGATGAAACGTGGGACGTCATCGAGGACTTCGACGAGGACGAGCTGTACGAGCTCAACGCCAGCCGCAGCGACGCGGACGCCGACGATACCTACTTCGATTCGTACTCGCACCTCGGCATCCACCGCGAGATGATCGGCGACGCGGCGCGAACCGGCGCTTACCTGGACGCCATCGAGGCGCACAGGCCGCAGATCGAGGGTAAGGTGGTGTTGGATGTCGGATGCGGCACCGGCATACTGTCCATGTTCGCGGCGAGGTGCGGCGCCAGGAAGGTGTACGCCGTGGACGCGTCCGGGATCACTCGGCACACCCGGCAGCTGGTGAAGGACAACGGGTTCGACGGAATCATCGAGGTCATCAAGGGGAAGATGGAGGACGTGGACATCCCGGAAAAGGTGGACGTCATCGTAAGCGAGTGGATGGGGTACGCGCTGCTCTTCGAGAGCATGCTGCCGTCCGTGGTGGACGCGCGGGATCGGTTCTTGGCGCCGGGCGGTTTGGTCCTGCCCAACGAAGCCGCCGTGAAGGTGGCGCTGTTGTCGGACGAGGACAGATGGGACGGCGCGGTCACGTTCTGGGAGGACGTCTACGGCCTGGACTTCAGCTCGCTGATACCCCGGGCCAAGCGCGACTGGCACGCGGATCCCCCCGTCCAGACCGTCCCCGCGGAGAAACTCGCGTCTGAACCCGTAGACGCCGTGGAACCCGTCGACTGCGTACGCACGCCGCTGGACGACCTGTACGAACCCATCGCCGGGGACGTCCGCATGGTGGCGACGAGGACGTGCGACGTGCACGGCCTGGCGCTGTGGTTCGACGTGGACTTTTACGGCAAGGTGAAGCTGTCCACCGGCCCTGAGGCTGCGGCGACGCACTGGTACCAGACGGTGCTCATGTTCGACGAGCCGGTGGCGATGGCGGCGGGCGACGCTCTGTGCGGGACGATCGAGCTGGAGCCCGGGAGCAACCCCGGGGAGAGGCGGACGCTCAACGTGTACTTCAACTACGACGTCGTGGAGGGCGGGAAGGAGGAGGAGGAGTTGGTGGAGCCGGACGACCGGGAACAGTTCCAACGGTGGACGGTGCAGTGAGTGTCAGCCCGCCAGTCAACAATTTTTTGAGCGGACTTTAGGTCACCAAGAGCATGACTGCCAACTGTCAACGCGTATTTTGGGAACGCGGGACACGTCTCTCTGCGGTCACTTCCCCTGACGGCATGAGCCAGTATCCCGCTCAGCCCTACGGGGTCCAGGTCCAGGAGGTGCCTCAGTATGGATACGCGCAGCCGGGCTACGGCCAGCCCCCGGGCTACGACCAGGCCCCGCACGCCCAGACCATGCAGACGGTGGTGAGTGTCACCCCTGCCAAAACTCGAATAGTCTGCGCTTAGCAAGATCTCCGCGCCAACCGTCGTCGACCGACACCGCCTGATCCGCCGGATCCGCTCACATCTTCCCCACCCCGTTCCCGTTCCCTCGCAGTACGTGAACGGCGTGCCGGGCCACTACGAGGAGGCCGTCTACCCCGGTCCCATCACCTGCCTGAGCTGCACGGTCCTGTTCTTCATCTTTCCGCCGCTCAGTTGCTTGGTCTTCTGCTGCCCGTGTGACAAGAAGACCGAGTTCCACCCCACGCCCGGCGCCGTCGTCGCTCCTCCCGGTGCGACGGTGACCTACTTCCAGCAGCCCCAGCCCGCGGTCCAGTACCAGCAGCCCGAGCAGAACCAGTACCAGCACAACCCTGGCTACTACCCCAAGACGTGATGGATCGACGACGAGCCGGGAAAACGGGTGCGCTGTTGGGCACCGAGGGGATGGATGTGGACGACACGCGCCGACGTCGAGACGCCGCGAATAGGCTTTAAAAATTTAGTCAGAATACCTTGATGTACACGCACGACGACTCGACTCGACTCGAATCTACCCTTTACTCGCCCCCTTGTCCTTCTTCGACGGTATGCCGAGCACGTTCCGCTTGAACGACTTGTACGTGGCCTTCCCAAAGGGCAGGATGTACGTGCCCTTGCGCTCGGGGGGCGACGGGCTCGGGGTGGGCCGGGACGCGCGCTCCGGCTCCGTCGCCGGCGTGTGGAACGTCTCCTCGGCACCCTCGGCACCCTCGGCACCCTCGGGCCCGCGAACGTCCGATGATCGTTCCAACCTGCTCGTTCCAACCCGCGCCGGGGTTTTTCCGTCGTTGAGTATCTTGGCGCTCACATCCGCGCCCGGGGTCGGGGGCAGCGCGCTCCCACGATGAACGCCCGCGACGGCGGCGGGGGGCGGGGTCGACGTCGTCTCACCGGGCGCCACCTCGACTCCTCGGGCGTCGTCGTCGTCGTCGTCGTCGTCTAAAATCGCCGCCGACTCCATCGCGCCGGCGAGAGCCTTGCGCACCGTCGCGACGTTTTTTGCGTCGTCGTTTGAACCGGCTCGAGGTTTCGATCCCGCGCCGATTGAGGTCCCGCCGTCGAGGTCGAACCCGCGAAGAAGGTCGGCGTCGTTCATGCGACGCTGCTGCACGCGCTCGCGGTGACGGTGAAGCGGCGACGGCGGCTCGTCGGCTCCTTCGTCGGCTCCTTCGTCGTCTAAAGCCCGCCAAGGAGGCTTCTTCTTTGCCGTTCTCTTCTTGTCCGCGATGGACTTGAGCTTGCCGTACTTGACGCTCTGCCCCGACGGCTTGAACTTGTCCGACCTCGCCTTGGCCGCCGCTAAGCGCTCAGCCTTCTCCCGCCGCGTCAGCTCGTCGACGCCGCGCAGGAGCCACAGCGCGAGCTCCAGCTCGCCGACCGACTCGTCCTGAAACCGATCCACCCTCGCCAGGTGCCTCTCCAGCAAGTCAGCCTCCCGCGCAGCCTTCTTCGCGCGCTGCGTGAGAGCCCTGACGTGCATCTCGAGATCCCGCGCCATCTTGGCCCGCAGCGCGTGCCCGTGCTTCGGGGGCGACCCCGCGTACCCGCCCCCGACGCGAAGCAACGCGGGGGAGTCAACCGTCGATCCCGTGATGAAGCTCGCGTGATGAAGCTTTTCCCGCGTTTCCGAGGACGTTTCCTCCGACGAACCGGATCCGAACGACACGAGCGTCCCGTTCGCCCCCCGCGCCGCCCTCGCGCGTTCCAGAAGCTTCCGCGTCCCTTCCTCCTCGTCCAACGCGCGTTCCATGCGCGTCACCAGCTCGGCAGCCACGTCCGTCGTTGTTCGCGCCAGCTCGTCGACGCGATCGGCGGTGGCGTAGGATTTACCCTCCATTAAACCGGCGTTACGGAGTAGCGACGCCGCGGAGGCGATCGCCGCCGCCCTCGCAGCCTCGAACGCCCGCGCGGACGCGTCGTCCTCGGCGGCGCGCCCCGCGTCGAGGGTGAGGGTTAGGGTTTTGCCGCCTGGGGACCGTCCGCCGCCTAGGGAGCGCCCCGCCGCCTTCGCCTCCGCCTCATCCGCGGATTCCTCCAGATCCACCAGGTCCTCCAACACCCCGCCGAGGAGGGACAGGAGGTCGGTCACCTCCTTCTGCGCGCCCCGCAGCACCGCCGCCGCGCGCTCCATGCGCCTGTACTGCGCCTCCACCTCGTCAGCCTCCTCGTCGAGCGCCGACGCGAGCCGCTCGAACTCCGCGGCCTTTACGGATCCCTCCCTGCGGAGGTCGGCGAGCCGTTCGGAGGTGTGCGCCGACGCGCGTTCCCTGTCCATCTGCTCCCTCGCGACGTTAAACTGCTCGCGGAGGTCTTCGTGCTTGGCCTGCGGGCGCGGGGCGCGGGGGGTGGTCAGTCGGGGGTGGTCAGTCGGGGTGGGTTCACTCGCGGGGGGTTGCGGGTTGTGCGGTTCCGCGAAGATGGATGGAGCGATGCGCACCTCGTTCGCGTCGAGTCTCTCGAGGGCGTAGTTCATGAGCGCCTCGGCAGCCTCGTGGACCCTGCCCAGGTGCGCGGGCAGACTCGGGTCCTCGTTCGCCATGCTGGCCCTCGGGGACAGGGTCATGGAGCCCGTGGACATCAGCGACCCCGAGAGCGACGCTCGGGGCGATGTCACCGCCATCAGCCGACTAACAACGGGCTCGGGTTCGCCGCCCCGGGTGAAAAACGCGGTGTCGCGAGCGGGGTTTGGGCGCTCCCGACGCCTGACCGGTATCGTTCGCGTACGGACGAGCGCGCGGAGTTCGCTCCGGATCCAGGCGAACTCTGACGCGGTCAACCCGCGCGCCCTCCTCTGGGAATTTGAAAAACACTGAGCTGCACCACTCCAAGGGCGCCCGACCAGAATGCCGTCTCATTTTGCTCAACACCCGGACCCGGGTCGCGCCAGACGGGGGCGCGCATCACCGAGGGCCAACCGCGCGTAGCGATGCCGTCGACCGACACGACCGCGTCCACGTCGCACTTCGAGATCCTCCCCGCGGGCCTGCCCCCGTCGGGTTCCCGCGCGTCGGTCCCGGCGTCGGCGAAGGACGACCCTCGATGGGCGCGTCGCGCGGCCGAGGCGCTCGCGTCCTCGTCCGGCGCCGACATCGCGCGGGTGCAGGCGACGCTCCAGGAGCTGCGGAAGTGCCAGCAGGCGGTGTCAGAACAGCTCGGGGAGACCAGGGAGGCGGTGCTGTGGCTGCAGAGGCTCGAGGTGGTGGAGCAGCAGATGATCCTCATCCCAGACTACCAGGTGAAGGCTCGGAAGCTCGCGCACGACATGAAGAACGTGGAGGAGCGGCTGCTGAAGGCGAAGAAACGGGCGGAGAAGCTCATCGGACACGAGCTACCGAGCTTCCCCGAGGACGACGAATAGCGCGTGTATGAGTAGGTCATCATTAGAGGCGTTGTGTATGTATTCACAGGGATGAATCGATGTAATAGAATAGAGCCCTCGCGGAGCCTCCTCGTTTAGGGCTCCTCTCGGACGATGTTGCAGCCCTCCTCCTCCATGGACCCGTCGGGCGCGAGCGCCTTGGGCAGCTTCTTGAAGTTGTTGTTGTAGATGTCCAGCTGCTCGAGCAGGTCGAGGTTGGCCAGCTCCGCGGGGAGGGTCTCGAGCAGGTTGTCGGAGAGGTCCAGGGTCTCCAGCGCGACGAGGTTGCCGAGCTCCTTGGGGATGGACGTGAGCTGGTTGCCGTTGAGCCAGAGGGTCTCGAGGGACACGCAGTCGCCGAGCTCGGGGGGAACGCTCTCGAGCGAGTTGTTGCTGAGGTAGCACTGCTCCATCGACGCCAGCGCGCCGATGGCGGCGGGGATACCGGTGATGTCGTTGCCGTCCAGGGCCAAAACCTGGAGATGGTCGAAGCCGGCAATCTCCTCGGGCAGGTCGCCGGAGATGCCGCAGTCGTCGAGCTCGATGTGGGTGAGGCGCCTCTTGCCGGGTTCGCCGCCGTCCTCGAAGGAGAGGCCCTCCCAGGTGGTGACGTCGGCGTCGAGGTCCCAGAGGTCCTGGAGCTCGGGGCACTTCTTGCGCCAGAGCTTGAGGATCTTCTCGTCGGAGAGTCGCTTAAGCTTGCCCGTGGGGGTGACGCGCTTGTCAACCTTCTTGCCCTTCTTGCCCTTCTTCTTCTCCTTGTCCTTGCCGGAGGAGTCAACCTCGACGTACTCCTCGTCGTCTTCTTCCTCCTCCTCTTCCTCCTCTTCCTCCTCTTCCTCCTCCTCCTTCTTCTCCTTCTTTTTCTTCTTCTCCATGGCGTTTGCGGGGAGCGCCATCATCTCCTCGGCGGCTTCCTCCTCCTCCTGCTCCCTCCTCCTCTTTTCCTCCTCCTCGGCCTCCTTCTTCTTCTTGGCCTCCTCCTCGGCCTTCTTCTTGGCCTCGGCCTCGGCGGCAGCCTCGGCGGCAGCCTCGGCCTCGATCTTGGCGAGCTCCTCCGCGGAGATCTCGTCGTCCGAGTCGGAATCGGAATCCTCCTCCTCGACGATGTCCTCCTCCTCCTCCTCTTCCTCTTCTTCCTCCTCCTCTTCCTCGACGGCGGCCTCCTCCTCGTCATCCTCCTCGTCGTCCTCGTCCTTGGAGGCGGCGGCGGCCTGCCTGGCGCCCTCGGCGAAGGTGACGCCGTTGTATCCGCAGTTCTCGCGGAAGCCAATGTCCCAAAAGTTGGTGTACATCCGGTCGGGCGCGACGCCAAACTCGCCCATGAGGGCGGTGAGCTCGCCGGAGAGCTTGGTGTTGTTGGCGTAGTTGATGCCTCCGAGGGAGTTGACGGTGATTATGGCGCACGGGGTCTCCTCACCGCCCCAGATCATGTCCTGCTCGTCCAGCACGGCGACGACGACGAAGTTCTCGGGCTTGGAGAGGCAGTCGGCGACGGACTTGGAGGCGGCCTTCATGAAGGCGAGCTTCTTGTCGCCCATCGCGATGTTGGTGTGGACGACCACGGAGGGGTCACCGGGGAGTTTGGACATGTCGCCGAGGTTGGGGTTGGGGCACATCGCCGCGCGGGGGGTGACGACCCGAGACACCGATCGAACGGGGCGAACCTGAGCGCGGCGGGCATTGATAATCTTTTTATCCGGATTGGCGGCCCGACGCGCGAAGCGCGCGGGCGTGAGCGCCGCGGGGCAGAGCGAGGCGATCATCGTTCGTCGAACACTCTGCGGTGATCGATCGAGTGTGAACTGGGGGTCGAGCGTGCGGTGCGAGGGCGAGCGCGACTCCCTTGGCGCGGGTCCAATTTGCGATGCCTTGAAAAGTTCCCCTGCGAAAACCCAATTGAGGGCTTTGCATGGTCAGGGTTGCGTGGTCAGCGGCTGACTCGGATAAGGTTCAGGTGCACTCCTTGAGTCACGAACCTCCAAAAATTCCCGCATCGATCGCGATACGCTTTTCCCGCTTTTTCCAGCAGCTTTCAAAGACTCGCCAATCACCGGTCATCCGGGCTCGATTCACCGAGGACCTCGACCCACCTGACTGCGAGAGGAGGCTGCGAGATCCGTCACCGCTCCTCCGAGGCTGGTTTCGCGCGTGTTCCGAGGAAACCATGTCCGTCACCGCGCGCGAGCGCATGCGGCGCCGCGCGACGACTCTCGCGCTCGTCGCGGCGATTTTGGCGTCCGCGCGCGGCGCGCGGGCGGTCCCCGCCGTCTGCACCGAGGCGCGTCTGGAGGGGTTGCCGACGCTGTGCAGACCCGACACCGTCCAGACCGGCCCGAACGTCACCACCACCGCGTGCTGCGACGAGCTGCGAGAACTCAACGACGCGCGTTGCTTCTGCTCGGAGCCGTTCCTGGGGTTGGACGCGACGCGACAGGGCGCGCTCGTCCCGGCGCTGGCGACGGCGCCGCGGAGGTGCGGCGTCGAGACGCGCGTGGGTCGCGCGTGCCGGTCCGTGGCGGGCGACGACGGCGCGGAGGCGACGCCGCCGCGCGTCGGAGACGAGACGCGCGAGGACGGCGCCGCCGTGACGTGTCCGACGAGCACGCTGATACGACTCGTCCAGGACGGATGCGCGGGGGCGCTCACGGAGACGTGCTGCGACGCCATCGCCGCCCTCAACGCGCGCTCGTGCTTCTGCGAGGACGACGTCGTGGACGTTCTCCGGTCGTTTCCCGCCAGTTTCCGGCGCATGTTCGCCTCGACGCGCGACGCGTGCGGCTTTGTCGTGCGGGGAGGGCGACGGTGCGAGCCGTTCCCGGTATCGAAGCGACCCGCGCCACCGGCGCCGTTCCCGCCCTACCCGCCCTACCCACCCTACCCGCCGACTCCGCCGACCCCGCCGTTACCGCCGACCGCGCCGAGCGAGGCGGCGATGGGTCCGACGAGGGGCCCTAATGGGGTCGACGTGGTGCGCGTGTGCGATCCGGCCGCGTTTGTCTCGCTCCTCGACGTCCAGCGGTGCGACGTAACGCTCCTCGTAACGGCTCCCGACGACGACGACGGCACCGCGCTCGACGCGTGTTGCGAGAGCATCGGGCTCCTGCACCAGGCGCTGTGCCTGTGCGACCCGAACATCGCGTCGCTCGTCGCCCAGACGCGGTTCGCGTCGACGCCGATGCTGGAGTCGGTTCACGGGTCGTGCGGTTTTCGCGTCAGCGCGCTGGACTCGAACGGAACGTGCTCCGAAGTGGTCGAACCCGTAAAACTCGGCCCACCGCCAAACCTGCGAGGTAGGCCGCCGAGACCGTCGAGGCCGCCGGCGCCGTCGCCGCCGGTCCCAGGGGCACCGCGCGGTCCCCCGGGGCCGCCCGGTCCGCCCGGGCGCACCGTCGTGCTCGCCGGCGCGGGGCGCGTCCCGGGGTCCGCGAAAGATCCGCCGCTGTACTTTGTGAGTAAGTGTCCGCCGTGGGTGCGAAGGTGCGGGTATACGTACGATTGGGAGGATTGGGAGGAGGACGACGACGCGGTGTTCCCGACCGACCCGCCCGCGCTGATGATGGACTACGGGGAGTACTTCGACGGGTGAGCGAGGTTTTTCGGTTCGTATCAATCACACGAGTAGGTCCTCGCGCTCTCTCATCTCGTTTCCGGTATCGTTCGTTCGTCGTATCGTTCCGTTCCTCTCGCGGCGAAAACTTACTTCGGGCCAGCGGCGCGTGCCTAACCCCGGCGCCCCCTGGTGGACGTGCGCGTCCCGCGAACGCGTCCGGTTCGGAGGTGTCGCGATCGGTTGCCCGATCGACGGTTGATCCTCGCCTGCGTCAGTCCCCGCCTCCGCTTCTTCCCACCGTCCTCGACGACCGTCGGATCCTCCTCGACGACCGTCTCGACGATGCCAGCCGCCGTCTCGGTGTCGACGCCGTCGTCGTCATCCGGCTCGATGCACATCGGTGACGGAGCGCGCGTCTCGGCGATGACGGCGAGGTCTCCGTCTTCGTCCGTCTTGGCTTCGACGTCGACGCACACGAACCCGGCGTCGGGGTTTGACTCGTCGGATTCGCCGCAGTCGAACGTGTCGGGGGCCCAGACGTAGGGCACCGCCTTGGCGCACATCTCCGGGTGCGCGAACTCGCACAGCTGGACCACCTGCGTCGAGTTTGGTTCGAACTCGCCGGGGTGGTCGTCGTCGTCCACGAAGAGCGCCAGGTCCACTTCGTCGGTGTCCTCCGCGTCGACGTTGAGGCTGATCGCCTTGCTGTTGTCGAGCGCGGCTCCGGTGTCCGCGTCGTACATGTCCCACATGGCCTCGCGCATCACCGCCTCGGAGAACGAGGCGATGGTGTCGGCCGGGTCGTCGTGGTCCATCGGGTTGGCGGTCGCGGCGTGGCAGGTTGGGAGCCGCGCGAGAAAGACCGCCAGGAGGCCGACGAGGAGGCCGAGGCGGAGCGTCCAAGCGGGCGCGCGGCGGGGGGCTCGCAGGGATCGGGGCGGAGGGACGGTAGCGGGCATGGGGCGAGGATGCGGGCGGGCGCGACGCGGTTGTGGAGCGAGGCGCGTCGGTGCGTTCCGGTCGTATCCTCGTATCCTCGGTCTCGGTCTCGGAGGTGGTGATTTGGGAACATCTGGGAAACATCAGATCCGCGCGGGCCAATCAGAAGCCGTCGGCTGAGGCGTTATGCGGCACCTCTCCCCCGAACCGCAACCACTGTGGAGGACGGCACGCGGCACGTCCCGGTCACTCACGTCGCACGATGTCCCTCGTGACCTCGCGCGTGCCCTCCGCGGTCTCGGCGCGCGCCGCTTCGAGCCGCACGTCGCGCGCGCGCGTCTCGTCCGTCGTTGGCGTCAGCACCCGATTGAGGACTTCGGGCCGGTCCCGGCAGGCCGTGCCCACGAGCGCGGTGGCGACGGACAAACCCGCGAGCGACAGGCCGTCGCTGACCAAGATCATCGAAAAGCCCCCCGCGCTCCTGAGCTGCGGCGAGCGCACCGCGGCGGTCCCGTACTACGACGGCGCCGTGGACCGCCCCGTGCTCATCAACGACGCCGCGAGGGAGGCCATCGCATCCTCCGCCGCGAAGGATTTCATCGCCCTGCCCACGCGGGAGGATCCCGCCCTCGTGCGCCTCCGCGATGTCCTGGAGAAGGGTTGGCGCGTCATGGAACCCACCGGGAGCGGACACGCGGGCCTCTGGCCCGAGCTCTTCGACGCCGGCGCGGATCTCGTAAAGTCGCAGTTTCCGCAGTTTGGCGACGACGACGCCGTGGAGGTGCTCCCGGGCACCGGGTGGCTGGACCCGTCGCTGGAGACCGACGCCATCGACTGGGTGATGCGCCGGCCCGAGGGCCACGTCGTCAGCTCCAAGATTCACTTCGCCACCAGGCTGCACAGGGACCCCGACAGCTGGACCAACCCGAAGACGCCGCAGCGGCCCAAGGACGGGTGGACCGACCTGGCCATGCCGGACCGGGACAGGTACCAGTACAGGTTCGTCAACGTCTGGATAGCGCGGAGCGCGATCGATCCGACGGGGCAGGTGTGGCAGTCGCCCCTGGTGGTGTGCCTGCCCAGGGACGGGGGCGAGCGCGAGTGGAAGTTTGAGAAGCGGAAGATCTCGATGGACGACACCGAGGCTGAAAAGGAGTACAACGTGAGGGGCATAACGCTCAACCCCAAGACGTGGATCCCGGGCACGAACCGGCTGTTGAGGCCCCTGTGGCAGGGCGACGCGGGCGATGCCAAGGCGTCGGGTAAGAGCACCAGCGGCGACGGGTTCGGCGGAGGCGAAGAGGAACTCACCGCCGAGGAAATTGCCAAGTTTGAGTTTCCCGAGCTCACCTCCGAGGACGCGCACTCGTTCGTGACCGGCCCGGCTATGGTGTTCGACTCGTTCGACCTGTGGCACGGCGCCGCGAGGTGGGAAGAGGACAAGGCGTTCACGGACGAGCTCAGGCGGATCGACGTCAAGGGGCGGCAACCGTTCCACCGCGCCAGGTGCTCGATCGAGATGCGCTTCAGGGTGAAAATTGACATGAAGGCGGATGGCGCCGCGAAGCGGTGGGGGCCGTTCGCGTCCGCGGTGGCGTCGGGGAAGTTCAGGGACGACGGGCTGAGGGACAGCGAGGCGAAATACGACCTCGCAAAGGGAGTCGTGGCGAAGTGAGAAGAGTAGTCAGTGTAGTTTTTCGCAAGTCACCTATTTTCTGGTGCAGTTGCCGGGCGGACCGACTCACATCTTCGCGCCAACCGCCTCCTTCTCCGCGACCTTGGGCCCCACGGTGCGGGTCAGGGTTCGCATCGTGACGAATTCCTCCGCGGATGAGGGGTGAATGCCCACCGTGGAGTCGAACTGTTTCTTCGTCGCGCCGCACTTGAGCGCGATGCCGATGCCCTGCATGATCTCCGCAGAGTCGGGTCCAACCATGTGCGCGCCGACAACCTTATCCGTGGCGGTGTCCACGATGAGCTTCATGAACGCCTTCTCAACCCTGCCCGCGAGGGATATCTTCATCGGGGTGAACGTGCTCGTGTAGATGTCGCAGGTCATGCCCTTCGCCACGGCCTCTTCCTCGGTCATGCCCACGGTGGCCACGGGGGGCTGGCAGAAAACCGCGGATGGGATGTTTTCGTAGTCGGGCTTGGTGGGCTTGCCCAGCACCACGGTGTCCTTGAACGCCATGCCCTCCATCAGCGCCACAGGGGTGAGGTTAACCCTGTTGGTCACGTCCCCCACGGCGTAGATCGAGGGCACGGTGGTCTTGGAGTACTCGTCCACGACGACGGCGCCCTTGGAATCCAGCTCGACGCCAACCTCCTTCAGGCCGAGGTCCGGGCGGTCGGTGTTTGGGACGCGGCCGGTGGCCCACATCACGCAGTCCGCCTCGATCTTCGTCCCGTTGTCCAGCGTGAGGGTGAGGGATCCGTCGTCGTTCTTGGCGACGGACACCGGGTTGGCGCCCGCGTGAACACCCGTGCCCCTCGCCGCGAGGTTAGTCGCCACCGTCTCGCGTACCTCCTGGTCGAAACCCCTCAGGGGAAGGTCCGCGCGGTACACGATGTTCACCTCCGATCCGAGGCCCTGGAAGATACCCGCGAACTCCACGGCGATGTACCCGCCGCCGATGACGACGACGCGCTTGGGCTGGTGCTCAAACGCGAGTGCCTCGTCGGAGGTGATGCCGAGCTCGGCTCCGGGAATGTCGGGCTTCCACGCCCTGCCCCCGGGCGCGAGCAGGATGGTCTTGGCGGTGATCGTCTTCTTGTTGCCGTCGACGTCGGTGATCTCCACGCTGTTGGGGCCGGTGACGCGACCGGCGCCCTCGTACTTCTCCACGCCGGCGCCGTCGAGCAGTCTGCCGTAGATGCCGTTGAGGCGCTCAATCTCGCCGTTCTTGGCGGCGATGAGCCTCTCCCAGGAGAACTCGGGCATCTTGTCGCCGTGGTCCCAGCCGAAGCCGACGGCATCGCGGAACTCGGATTCGAACGCGGAGCCGTACACGAGGAGCTTCTTCGGGACGCAGCCGCGGATCACGCAGGTGCCGCCGAGGCCGCCGGCGGTGGCGGAGGAGATGGGGGAGTAGGGAAGCTCGACGAGGCCGACCTTGGCGCCCGCTTGGGAGGACATGCGAGACGCGCGAACGCCGCCGGAGCCACCACCTGCGGGATGACAGGAAATGATTGGGGAGCGGACGGTGAGTTCGGGTCGGGTTCGGTGGACGAAGGGGACGGGACGGGAAGATCCGTCGCCCTTATCCCTGAGATTTGTCGCGGTGACGTCGACGCTCGTGCGGGGCCGAACGCGTCACCCGGCGCGTCTCGGCGCGATCGCGGCGCACGTTGCGGCACCAAGGACAAACCATGACGCGGATACGAGGTGCGAGTGCTCACCGATGGTGAAGATGTCGTAGTCGTACTCCATCTCGGCGCGGGTCTTCACGGAGAAGGCGCGAGCGTGGCGGCGAGGGTGCCTAGCGGGGATCGAAGCGGAGAGCTGGCGAAGGTTGCGCTTGGCCGCGTTGGAGAAGATGGGAAAAGCAGCCGCGCCGTGGCGAGCAACGGAAATGCTCATCGATCAGCTGATGCGTCGTGTCGTTCCGCGCCGGGGACGCAGAGCGAAGTGCCGCGACCCCCGTGGGAAAATCGCAGGTTTTAGGGCATCACGGCATTTTCCCTCTCATTTTTTCTGACCAGATTTCTAAGTGTTCCCTTCGGAAGGTAGCACTAACTTCGTAACTCGCGGCGCTCGCGTCACATCTCGACCGTCAGTCACGGGTTGACGCGTTCGATCTTCATCTCGAAGATGAGCGCGTCGCCCGGCTTGATGCTCCCGCTGGGCGACCCCCTACCGCCGTACCCGAGCTCCGCGGGGATGAAGAGTTCCCACCGATCGCCCTCCCGCATCATCCCCATGGCCTCGGTCCAGCCCCGGATGACCTGCTTCGGGGCGAAGGTGATGGGCTTACCCCGCTTGATGGACGAGTCGAACACGGTTCCGTCGATGAGCTTACCCTCGTAGTGGCACGAACACGGCGTGTCCTTGGTGATGCGGCCCGTCGGTCCCGTTCCCTCCTCCAACACGCGGTACTGCAGGCCGGAGGGCAGGACCACGACGTCCTCGCGTCTCGCGTTGGCCTCGAGCCAGACGTACCCCTCGGGTGATGTCTTGTTCGGCGTGTCCGGCCACCGCTTGAACGTTAGTTTCATGGTGGGGGCGTCCGGGTTCGCGGCGAGCGCGTCCATGATGTCGTCGAAATCGACCCCTCGCGTGTCGACTCCGTCCGCGCAGGATACCATGACGTCACCGACCCGCACGGTCCCCGCCTTGGCCGCGTTACCGTCGGGGACTATGCCCGCGACGTAAGCGCCGATGCCCTCGCGGCCGCTGTTGAGCTGGAGGCCCATCGGGCGGTCCAGCGTGACCTCGATCGTCTCGAAACCGCTGCCCTGCTTCATGTCCATTCCCGCCCTGACCTTGGTGGACCTAGCGGCGCGGCGGCGGGGTTGGACGCGCGCGCGGAGGGCGGGAGCGATAGAGGACGCCGAGATGCAGGCGGTGGCCATGTCGAGTGCTTTTCGTATCGAGCGCCGGTGCACTCAGTCGAGTGGCCACCATCGGTTTTGGTCGAGAAAGTCGCTCTATCCACTTCGGACGGAGCGGTTTCGCATTTGACGTTAGAATCCGTTTTATCCTCACTGTCAATCATAGGCGGATAGGGCAGAGATTTTCTCAAGGAACACACTCAAGCCAGTCACAAATCGAAACGAAGCGAATCCTGTTGCTTTGTTGGTTTTTCGAAAAGCCCCTCGAGGTTCGGTTTTTGCCCTAACCCGCGGCGCACGGAGAAGGCGCGGTAGCCCGGAGAAGGCCGGCGGGCTGCCCCAACATGTTCGCCGAGTTCGAGGAGGACGACGATTACGATGAGGTGGACGAGGATCAGCAGACGCGGGAGGCTCCCGCCGTCCCGGTCGTGACAACCGTGGATCCGTCCGCGATGATGACAACCGCGGGTGCGCAGGGCGCGCAGGTGGTGCCGGTGGGCGGGGGCGGAGGCGGGGGCGGAGGCGGGGGCATGGACGACGACGACTACGACGAGGATGACTACGACGACCCGTTGGGCGGCGGTGCCGATACCCCCGCGCAGACCGTCGTCGTCCCCACCGTCGCCGCTACCGCCGCTGTCGGGCTCGGGATGGCGCAGCCCGCGCCGGTGGTCCCCACCGTCGCCGCGGCAGCCGCCGTGCCGCCGGGCGTGCCGATGGTCCAAACCATCTCCGCCTTGGAGGCTGCGGCGCCACCCAAACCGGCGGTCCCCAAGCGTCCGCGCACCAAGGAGGAGCGCGGCGCCATCCTCAAGTTCACCGACATCGCGCACGAGCAGAGCAAGATGCAGAAGAAGCTCCGCGAAGCCTACGACAAGGACAAGGACAAGGATAAGGACCCCT
>Ga0181573_10001147_pt1 | contig 26451 bp, 36 predicted proteins | sample 101ome_25_FD_148643 | JGI IMG/M metagenome (GOLD analysis project Ga0181573, IMG submission 148643) | Coastal salt marsh microbial communities from the Groves Creek Marsh, Skidaway Island, Georgia - 101409BT metaG (spades assembly) | ecosystem: Environmental > Aquatic > Marine > Intertidal zone...
ACACTCAGCCTGTGAGATGTCGAGCAAGTCCGGGGACGTACATAGGATGGACCCACCGTCGTGTCGCAGTGAGTTGAAAGGGATTTCCTCCCGAAGGTCGTGATTCAGCCCCCTCCACCCCTCGAAGAATCCGAACACGCGGTTGCCACTTCTGCTCTCACGGATGGTGATTTCCGAGATGGCGACGTTCACGCCAGGACATATTCTCCCCGGGGTGACGATGCCGACGTTCATGTACACTTTAGATATGACACGGTTGTAATCTTTATCTCACACCGTTGTAAGATGAGACGCAGGTATTACGCCCTCGCTCTTTTTTTACTCACCAGTCTGTGGCTGGCCGAGATAGAATACCTCAAACCCGCGGGTGCGACGTTGGAGAAGGATGGTTTCGAGGTCGTCCACCCCGGAGACGTCTTGAAGCGGTTGCCACCGGGATATGAATTTTTGAATTACAAATATACGATCGAGGGGTGCACACTCTCGACGTTTCACCGAGACGTCACGAGTTCCAAGTATGTGTTTAAGACGAAACACCCCGTCTACACTTTCATCGTCTACGACTACGCGGACACTCCACTCGCGGTGTGTCCGGGCTCACACAAGAGCACCCCGTTTCTGTGGTCGCCACCGGAAAAGGTGAACTCGCCGTGGGTTCTGTTCGACTGCGACCTCATCCACGCCGGGGCGCTGAATCCACACCACAAACCAAGACGCGCGGTGCAATATAAAATAGCACACCGAGACGACCACGCGAAACTCAAACACCTCGATGGCATAGACACCAAAAAAATTGGGAGGTGCGACGAGACAAACTTCTTCACGGATTTCTTTTTGAGGAAATTGAGTTTATTGTTTTCGTTCCCCATCAATCACGTGTTCACAGGTCACCTCCAGCAGAGAAAGAGCAGCACCCTGTGCCGACTCATTGGGGAGGAACGTTGTTTTTATAACAAGTAGCCATGTCCCTCGCCATGCGGTCGACTTTGTCGTTCATCGCGTGGCCCCTCTTTTTATCGTGCGCCTTGACCCAACGCCACTCCACCCCGGGTATTTTCTCCCGAAGCGTGTCGATGCGCTCCCAACAGTCTCTGTTTTTCACGTCCCCACCAGCGGACGTTCGCCACCCGTTCGTCTTCCAGCCGTGAATCCACTTTGTGATCCCATTCTTGACGTAGGCGCTGTCCGTCCAAATCGTCACGTCACGAATGGAGCGCTTTAAGCACTCTTCAAGCGCCCGTTGCACTGCGAGGAGTTCCATGCGATTGTTCGTCGTCGCCGGGTCCCCCCCTTTCTCCTCGAAAACACCGGAGAGCGCACACGCCCACCCCCCAGGACCCGGATTCCCGAGGCAACTGCCATCGGTGTACACGTTCATCTTCTTGAAGACACATCGTGCCAGAATTTTTATATCACAGTATAGTAATCAATCAAACGATGGATCGAAGAGTTATGTTTTTCATCATCGTAGTCGTGCTCGGTGCGATTATCACCGCCTTCTTCATGATGGGTTCGGACGATGCCGCTGAAGGCACTGGACCGGCCGAAGAAGCCGCCGAGCCCGAAGATTCCGCACAAGAAAATCCAAAGGAGGCGGCAGGGGAAGACGCCAAGGCGGAGGAGGAGGAGGTCCCGGACAACGAAGCCGTCGTCGAAAAGCCCGTCGAGGAGAAAGCGCCGCAGAGTGAACCGGGGAGCATCCAGGGCCTCACTGGCTGGTACGATGGTTCTTCCTGGGACGAAAAGGCGAATCAGTGGAAGGACAAGAGTGGCCAAAACAATCACGTCGTCGAGGTTCGCGGCGAGATTGAAGTAGATAGCGATGAATCCTCCAACAATCAAAAGTTTATTTTCGGGAGCACACAGGCCGGTCTGCGTTTCCCACAAACTGCCATGTCCACTGGTCGCAAGTACACTCTCGTGCACGTCGCGAAATACGCCGGCAGCACCCAAGGGCGCATTTTTCAAGGCACGAACAATTCGTTCATCTCAGGTTTCAAGAGTGGACACACCGGCACCTCGCACAGAGCGGGTTCTGGGTACATCGCCCACTGGGACAACGAGGGTCAAGACCGATTCATCGTCCACGTCGACCAAAAGCACCTCTTGCGCAAGGATGGTCTCCGTCGTTCGGGACTCACCAATTTCAGTGCCCTTATCCCGTCGCAACTCACCATCAACTACGGAGAAGTCGACGCTGAAAACAGCGATTGGGCCGCCGCCGAGGTGCTCATTTTCAATCGCGAGTTGTCCACGGAGGAGATTCGCAAGTTGGAAAACTACTTGATGCGCAAGTATAAAATCATGAAAAAGGTTCGCGCCGGGGTGCGCATGCTCAACGCCCACAAAGCTGGCAACAATTTCAATTCCATCGAGGGTATCGGCACCGATTGCGGTGACGAGGGCGTCTTGTACTTTAACCGTCTGCAACTCCTCTCTGGTGGTAGCAGACGCCGTTTCGATAGCGCGTGCATTCAAGGTTTGGAGGGGGGTGTGACGGAAAAGCGCACCTCGTACACCTCCAAGGAGGGTAAGTGGTTCGATGCGATGGAAAAGATGCCCATTGACTGCGGTGACAAGGCCATCAGTGGTTTTAACTTTGAAGAATCGAACGACAAAACCAAGGTCCGCGTCAAGTACGCGTGCCACGGCCACGGCCTCAATCTCGCGTCGTGCACCGAACAGTCCACGATGACTGCCGGCGATGGCACGCAAGACCGGGACTTTAACGAATCCCTGAACATGGCGGCCACCAACTGTGGCGTTAACAAGGCGATGACCTCCCTCAGATTAGAGAAGGGTGACGACGGGCGCCTCAACATGAAATACAAGTGCTGCAACCTCGAAGACATGTAAATCAAATAAATATTAACGTGTTAATCAAACATCTTAATATTTATATTTTTTCATAAAGTAAATGGTAAAACGCCTAGTTGGAGAACGCGAGACCACCCATGCCGGATTGGATGCGGAGGACGTTGTAGTTCGTCGCAAACATGTGCATAGTTTCAGACGTGTCCGCGCGCTTCATCGTGACAGACACTTGCGCGTTGTCAATGCGAGAGAAGTTGCAAGTACCCGTCGGTTGGTGGGATTCCGGCTCAAGCGCGAAGGAGTACGAGTAGATACCCGGGTACGGCGTACCGGTGTGGTGGTTGTACGGTTGCACTTGGTTGAAGTACTTGCCGGCTTGTTCCTTGAAACGATCTTGACCGTTGAGGACCAACTTGAAGGTGGAGAGCGGACCAACGGCACCATCGGTCGGGGCAACACCATCTTCAACCCATCGGAGGGAGCCACCGTCCGGACCAGCCGTGAGGAGCGGGGCACCGGTACCGGCGGTGATCGGCACGTAGCAGTTGGCACCGAGGTCGGTGACGTCGCAGTTGAGGATAACGTCAGTGGCACCGACGTTGGAGGAGAAGTTCCACATGTTGGAGCCCGTGGAGCCGCCGTTGTTGAAGCACCAGACCAATTCCTTGACCGGGTGGTTGTACGACAAACGGATTTGCTTAGTTCCATTGGAGGTGACAGTGTCAGAGCCAGTGTGTTGAACTTGTTCAATGAGGTATTCGTGGCCCTTTTGGGAGAAGCGTCGGCGCTCTTCCGTGTCAAGGTAGATGTAGTTACCCCACACCTTGAACGTACTAGTGTTGAAGTACGTGGCGAATTCGTCAGTAAGGTCAAAGTCAAGACGAACTTCGTGGTATTGGAGGGCAATCAACGGCAACGCCAAACCCGGGTTGCGGTTGAAGAAGAAGATGAGCGGCAAGTACACCGTGCCCTTACCCGTAGTCATCTTACCCCAGTTCGCCTTCTTGGCTTCAGAGAGGTACAATTCAGAGTAGAGGCGGAACCACTTTTGGTAGGTCTTGTCAATACGTTGGCCACCGATGGAAAGTTCCACATCCTTGATCGCACGCTCGGCGACCCAGCATTGGGAGTCACCGTTCGTGGTCGCAACCAAAGAAGACTTGGCAGACAACTCAACGTACATGTCGGCGATCAAGTCACCGTTGCGAGCAACCGTGACGGACAAGCGACCGGAGTTCGCCGGGGTACCGTTGACGGTTTGTTCAATGTTTTCCATAGCGAAGTTCGTGTGACGCTTGTACACGGCTTGGAAGAAAGTAACTTTCGGGTTACCGGTAAGGAAAGTATCTTGGGCACCATAGGCGACAAGTTGCATCAAACCACCAGCCATAGTTATAGATTGTTGGTACTATAGGATCAGAAAATAATTTCATGTGTTCACCTCCTGGGGAACGCGCGCACCCCTCCGCGGTGAAATCTGATTTTTTGATTTCTCAGGCAAACGTAGAAACAATGGCTCACGTGGAAAATAAGGCGTTACCGGTCGAGGAAGTGGAGGACGACGACGATTACGAAGATGACGACGAGTTGGAGGAGGGGGAGATCGTCGTCAGCGACATCGACGAGGAAGACGAGGAGGGTTTCGACGAAGATGAGGCTGGCCTGGGTGACATCGCGGACATCGCGGCCTCCCTCCTCGCCACCCCAGACGGCGACACCGTGGCATCAGCCTTGGTGGGCATCCGAGAACAACTCGAGACGCAGAATCGAATTCTCATCAAGATCTTCTCCGCACTCAAGGATTAAAAAAATCTCCATAAAGAATTAGGCCACGTTATACCTAAGAAATCATGACTCACTACATCACGAAAGAATCAGAGCAAAATCGTGGCGAGGCTGAATTGTATTCATGGATGAACCAAATTCAGTCTCTCGACGAAGGCCGTGTGAAGGAGTGCACCGGGCGCCTCGAAAATCTATGGGGCCTCACGACGTCCAGGTGCAACCCATCCGATGTCGCCCGCCTGGGATATTGGCCTGGACAATTTTTCAGTCAGGAGGACATGAACAGCGACGGGTACCCGTCGCAAATCTCCCTGAGTGCGGTGCACACCCAATGCACGAGGCACATGAACTATTTGCGTCTCCTGGGGGCGAGGGTGAAAAATTTAGATTTGGCCTCCTGGAAAGATGAGACGAGCGATTTCGAATTGGGTGAACGAATCTGTCGCCTGATCGTGCAAGTCGGGGCGGCGTTCAAAAACGTGCGCACGCACTACATCGCGCAAGAACGCATATTGCACCCGAGAGATGTCCCTGAGCCGTACAATTTCGATCCGGAGTATTTCGACACGTCTTCGATGCCCCTGGACGACGCGCGCATCAAGGAGATGAGCCCCTTCCAACGGGCGATCGTCAAGGCGCTCGACGAGTTGTTCAACAGAGGGTACAGACGGTACAAGGGGAACTGCATGACCCAACGCAAGAGCGAAGGGCACTACACTCGCGCGTGGAAACCGGTTTGTACGATTAAACAGTTCGTCTACGAGTTGGGTCAAAAAGAAAACAATTTCGAGGTGTGGAAGGACCTCACGTCCAAGGGGAACGGGTTCCACGACGTCATCAGACACTTGGAAAATTGCATCGATTTCCAATTCCCCGAGATTGAAAAGAATCGCCACATGTGGAGTTTCACCAACGGTGTCTTCATCGGCAAGGAGTGGTCACCGAAGGAGGGGAAATACGTGTGCAATTTCTACCCCTACGATTCCAAGGAGTTCGCGGCGCTCGACCCCACCCTCGTGAGTTCTAAATATTTCGACCAACCCTTCGAGACCGCTCATTTATATTGCAACGACTGGTACGACATTCCGACCCCATACTTTCAATCCATCCTCACCTATCAAAATTTCGAGGAGGACGTGTGCCGGTGGACGTACGCCATGGGCGGCAGACTCACCTTTGACACGGGTGATCTCGATGCGTGGCAAGTCATTGGATTTTTCAAGGGCGTGGCGCGTTCGGGTAAATCAACTCTTATTACAAAAGTGTTTAAGAAATTTTACGAGGGGGAAGACGTCAAGACTCTTTCGAACAACATCGAAACAAAATTTGGGCTCTCCTCGATCGTGGATGGATTTATGTTTGTTGCGCCCGAAATCAAGTCCGATTTGAAACTTGAGCAGGCCGAGTTCCAGTCGTTAGTTTCCGGCGAAGACGTCTCGATCGCGGTGAAGCACGAGAAGGCGAAGAGTTTGGAGTGGCGCACCCCGGGGGTGTTGGGTGGAAACGAGGTCCCGTTCCAAGGCAAGGATAACTCTGGGAGTATCCTTCGACGCATATTAGCGTGGAATTTCGCCAAGCAGGTGCGAGACGCGGACCCACACTTGGACGCTAAATTAGCCCAGGAATTGCCAGCCATTCTTTACAAGTGTGTGCGGGGATACTTAGAACACGCGAACATGTACAGCGACAAAGATATTTGGAATGTCGTGCCACAATATTTCAAAAAGATTCAACAAGACATCGCGAAGAATGTGAACTTTTTGGTCAACTTCATGGCATCTCCCGACGTGCGATACGGCAAAGACTGTTTCATCGCACAGAAGGAGTTCGTGGGACGGTTCACCGAACACTGCCAGAGAAACAACTTGTGCGCCAAACCGAAATTCAACGACGACGTCTACGTGGGGCCGTTCTCCTCGCGAGACGTGGAGGTCAAGGACGTGGGTGAACTCGAGCCGGAGATGCGGGCGAATGTGGAGCGTCTGCACGGCATGGCCTTCAAGGGGCGGGTCATCGTCGGTCTCACGGTGGATGATGAAAATATAATGTGATGTAATTAATAGTATATGAATGAATCCTCCAAGTTCGTTGCAAAAATTTTTGCGTGATTCGGGCGTGAATGTGGTGCGTTCAAATTCAAACGGCACCACCACACCCAAGCGCGCGATGGATCCCTTCGTGACGCCCCCCGCGTCGCCGCGTCGCGTCTTGCGTTCCACACCGGCGACGTCGCCCCTCGTGATGCGGAAGAGGGCGCTCTCCCTCTCCCCGAAATCGGCTACCGTGCGTCGGGTCGTCCCGCGTCTCGCGTTGACACCGTCACCGGTGAGATCCAAGCCCAAAGCCAAGGTGGCGTCTCCGCCGCGACCAAAGGTGAGCGCGCGAAAACTCTCCTTCGAACCTCTTCGCTTCGTGATGGCGACCGCCGTGAGCCGAGATAAGAGGGTGAACAAACCGGAGTTGGACGTCGCGAGACTCCTCAAGAGGAAGCCACACGCCAGGCGCGAACCCCTCATCGTCTCTGGGAAGCACTACAAGATCGAGACGACTCTCATCAACGGCCGAGATCGTCAAAACAAAATCGTCTTCACTCGAGCGCAGAGTGGAAAGACCACGGGTCACGCGTCGCGGGCGAAGACCGTGGAATACGTGTACAGAGTCATCGCACCCAACGGTGTGCAGGCGAAAGGGTCGCTCTACGTGTACTCGAGCGGAAACCTTCGGATCAGCGGGGCGGTGCCCGTGAACGACGTCTCGGTGTTTCCCGCGATTCACAGGTATCTCGTCTACACGTACACGGGGAGACAACGCTTCTTGTACGCCCCCCTCAAATTTTCAAACGTCACCGGTCAATTCAGAGGTAATTTTGTGCTCAACGCGGGTGCGTTCCAAAGATTTCTTCGCGCGAGGAAAATCCAATTCAGACACGAACCCGAATTACAGCAGTACTTTTTCCTCGTCGAACACCACGGGCACTCCTTCATGATTCGAAAAACTGGGCTGGTCCAACTCTTCAAGGCGGAGAATCCGAATCAGTTGAGAAACAAATACAATGCGACCAAGGCACTGTTGTTGTCGGCGCATCAAGTGGGCATGCTCGTCGCCCCGACTGGGTATACAGAAAAATTCCACTCCCCGGAACCGGTGAAGAAGCGCGCGCTCCCGGTCGTCTCCACGCCCACTGTGACTCGTTCGACGAACGGCACCGTGTGCATCAACGGCAAGGCGTGTAACAAGTTTAAAAAAGCGGAGTTATTGGCGTACGCACAGAAACTGAACGTGGCCATGCCGAAGCACATCTTGAAACCGAACATCGTCAAAAAGATTGGCAACTTGACCTCACCGGCGCCGGTTCGCAACAAGAACACGCTGCAAAACATTCGCGCGGAACTCTTCGAAAAGTACTACGACCAGAGACTCCTCAAGAACGCCGCGAAACTGAAGATTTACAAAAAGCGCTTGGACGAGGACACGCGAAAAATCAAAGCGCTCCTGAATAAAATCCCGGTCAGACACCGAACGCAAACGGGTGAGGTGAAGAAGACGGTGCGAGACGTGATTTTCAAGGAGGTCGCCGCGGACACCAAGGGGTACGTGGAATTGTCACTCGAGATCGAACGTGTGTTAAAGGAAGAGATGACACCTTAATATAAAGATATGCTTCGCAAAAACCTCTTGGAAATCATCCGAGCCTTCCGACGGCGGGATGGTAATCACGCGACCGCTGGAATAAACATCGACGAGAAGGAGGAGGAGGTGCATCTCGCGGCGGCGAGGGAACACATGGTGGACGCCCTCATAGACACCGCGGCGGCGTTCATCAGGTGGGGGAGGGACACAAAGGCGCAAGGATTTTCAAATGTCGAGAGGGATTACATGTACGGCCGCCTCCCCGACGATTTCGACGAGATGTCCGACGCCGAGCAAAAACAGTGGCTCGACGACAATCGAGAGGTAAACGACCACGGGCTCATCTTACACGTTCTAAATAATTACGAAAACATAGATTTCAAGAGGTACCGATTACAAATATTTTACATCCTAAACACCCTCGCGATATGCGAACGGTGGTTCTGATTTATACGGTTCCGCGATTCGCTTCAACAAGAGGGTGTGCGAACTCCAATCGTATTCTGGATACTCCTCCTTAATACGATTCGACAAAGAGAGGGCTGGCCCGAGGAAAGACTTTTGTTCCCGTCGCGACCGTTCATACAACACGTGGAGTTGCTCGGTGAGGTGCTTGAGGCGCACCGCCCGTTTGTGGGAGAGCGTCGACCTCGGCCCCTGTTTTTCCACCGTGAGTATATAGACGATCAACAGTAATATTACAAACTTGAGCATTTACAATAGTTCGAGAAGATTATTAATCTTCCACACCATGTTGTAGAATTCTTCCAAGTACTGAATCTTCGAAGGGTCGACGATTTCCAACTCGATCTGGTACGACACGGGCTCTTCGCAATCCATGTCCTTGATCCCGGTCACCTGGGTCATGTCGATGCGCAGATTTTTACGAACGAAACTGTGCCTCGCCTTGACCAACTTTCGATCCATCTCGTACTGCCCAGTCGCCGGGGTCTCGGTGCTCACGGAAAAACGAACGTCCACCGGACTCTCCGGTTGGATGAAATCTTCTTGACACGTTCGGACTTTTTGCACCATAGTCTGCGCCCCGGTCGTGGCGTCGACGGTGATTCGAATCGAGTTCGCGTCGTTGTAGTAGGAATCGCTCTGTGTGACGTAGGTGCTCTCCCACTGGTCGTACTGTCGAAGGCCGGCGAGCACGCGCTCCCACCGCTCGCGACCGACGTCGGTGTCGAAAAAGTTGCCGTTGTACCTCCCGAGTCGCAACTCCATCTCCACGTGGGGGGTTTGCATGTGTTGCTCCACGAGGGGGAAACACTTATCTACGATGGGTTGAACATCCATGGTTTTCGTTTCAATTAAAATAGCGCGTCTAATCTTTAAGTTGTCACCGTTAGGCACCTCTCGCAGAGGGACGGGGACCACGAGCGCGACGCGGTGACGTCGCACCGCGTGCACTTACCCATGGTGCAGTACCCACCCACCTCTTTGGTCACCCCGAGACTCAGAATGACCGCTCGCATCACGGAAGACGTCGTCGACACCCGTTGATAGTTCGTGCCTATGGGGAGGATCGAACTTTGAGCGTATCCTTGGATCCACCCCTCGTCGTTCGGTTTCGTGAAGATCACGTAGGAACAATCGTCTATCATGTTGAGCAAGTCGCGCGTCTTGACGCAAAAAGAAAAGTGCTTCATGTCTGCTTCTCTGGGACGTAGATGAGGAAGTAGTGTCCTGCCGGGGAGGGCGGTCCGCCTTCGAGTGGATCTGTGTGCTCGTCGTTGACCAGATACCACCGTTTGTGCCACACGCACGAGACGTAGTGCCCATCGAATTGCACACCCGAATGGAGGGCACTCGCCACGAGCCTATATTTAACGCTCCCAATTTGTAATCTATCAATCAGAGAGACGACAGATTTTTTGTCGAAACTAATCATCAACATCGGGGGCATCTCCGAAAAAACCGTTCGTGTGGTGGCGACGTGATGCGTCTTCCCCTCGTCGTCGACGAACCCTTCGAGGGTGTGCCACGCCGTGCTGTCTTCGAGCATCTGTTCCAAACTCGCCTTGGGTTTGGTGGTGAGCAGGTGGACGCTGAAGACCTCTTCGGTGGAATTTTTACCCCCGGGCCAAATGGTCTCCTGCGTCTTCTTCCCATAGAAGAGTTTTTTGAGCGCAGGCTCGGCCCTCTCCAAGATGTCGATCACACAGAGGATGGCCTCCTGCACGTCGTGTTGTTCCTCGTCGACGAACCGAGGGAAATGCTTTTGAAACTCCCGGAGGAGGGGGGTGGCATCCAAAACGGAGGTCTCACCGGTGCGCCAGTACGTTCGCAATAAATCGCAATACGCTCGACTGAACGCACACGAACCACGATGCGGCTTGTCGTTCAAACAGTTGGAGAGCGCGGGCACGTGGAAAAGACATTGCAGGGCGGTGTTGAAATAGCAATTGTTTTGGGGGTTGGCGAAGCCACGCGTCATACATTACATTCGAAACAAGTCTCTAAATTCTTCCATCTGGATGTTTTCCCTTATATTCCTGAGCGTCGCGTAAAAGGTGCGTCGGTTGTTGGGATACGTCTTATCGAGCCGGCGTTTGATCGCGCGCCACGCCTCCGCTTCGGGCACGTACTCGCACTCGACGATGGCGCCCTCCTCGAAATAGTCCTCCTCTTGCAAGGTTTCCGATTCGTAGACCAACTGTCCTTTGTCTTGGACGTAGAGCCTCCACACACCCTTGCGCACGCAGTCCCTCTGCAGAGCGAAATCCACGGTGTTCTTACGCTGCGGCTTCCACTTGAACATCGTCTCGTGGGTGCCTATGCGCATCGGCTCGTTGACGGGCGTGAAAACGAGGCCGTCGACGTCCTCTTGCACGGACGGGAGGTAGTCGTCGATGAAGGCATCCATGTCCTCCACCACGTGAAACGTCTTTAGCCGCAATTTGAACATGTCAAATTTCATGACGATCATTCTCTTAAGCAAATTTTCAATCTTCTCGAGACGATCCAAGAAAAACAGTTGACCGACGGGTGCTCCGTCGACGAAGAGGGCGTCGTAGACTAACATCGTCCCACCGTACACCTCGCCGTCGAGGATGGTCCCTTTGTACGCCGTCGGTGGAAGCGTCAGAGGCACCACACGCATCTCGAGGGCGCGATTCACCAACACCGCCCGACGCGCCTTCTCCACCTCCACGCACACAAGCATGTGCCTCTCCCCGTCGGTCTTCTCACACACCACGTATGGATCTCGCTTGAGGAGGGGGAAATGCCTTCGCTCTATGGAAACAGGTTGTGGTCCAGGGAAGCGACCTTTGTTTGTGCCCCACGCACTCTGTATGAACGAGGTGACGACGCCGTGCAGGCGCCCGCCCGGGTCGACGCGGAGGGACATGGTCGCGTCAACTTGTGCGGACCCCGGCTGCGTTTAAAATATTTGAAATGCACTCGTGCGCGTAGGTGCACGTGAGTTTGGCCTTCGTATACGCGACTATTTTCACGCCATCACTTTTTAATTTTTCAAACATCTTCGGGTGAATCTTATCGATGCGCTTCTTGACGTTCTTAATATTCATCATGAAACACCTCGCCGTCGTCGAGTTCACGGCGTAAAGGCTGTCGCCCACTTTCTTCCCGACGTTGACATCGGTGTCGAAATGGAGTCCCATCTGGTCGACCGGTTCGTCCACACCCTCCCTGACTTTAGATTTGAACATGTCCCAATCGATTCCATCCTTGACCGCGGGGAACACCAACACCCCGGTGCCCTCGTGTTTTTCGAACAATTGCACGATGCTGTTTTCGTCCACATGAATTCCAAAATCGATGAAGAAAATGCGCTCCGCCTGTCCCTTCTTTAGGACGTGCTGAACCGTCTCCGCCTTATCGAAAGGGCAGTCGTTGCAAAAAATAATCTCGTTGTGAAATCCGCGAATCATGCACTGGATGTTCATCTTGAGAATCGTGTGCATGGTCTTGACGTGACATGCTTTGGTGCGGGTGACGACGATGGTGGCGAACTTCATTCTTCGTTAATTTAATTACAAGGCAAAACCTTAAGTCGGTCGTCCAAACAACCGGTGAACGGGAGATTGCCCACGTGCCCGAGAGACGTGCGCACATCGGCGTGAATCTTCCCCCCGATCTGCTGCCATCGGCGACAGAAGGCGTAATCTTCGGAGAGATACCTCTTGTTACCCGGATCGATCATGCAATCGAAACAGGCGTGGTAATCGTCAAAATCGCGGTTTTGGTGATCGTTCTTGCACCAAAGATCGGGATAGGCATCCTCCAACTTTTTGAAGACCTCGCGCTTGATCATCATGAAACCCGTGGGACCGTCCAAGATCTCAATAAATCCATCGACAACTTGCCGCTGTTGCGCCCCGAAATTAATCACGAGGGAGGAGGAGAGCATGGCCATCGGTCGGTCGTCGCCCTCCTCGATCGCCTTTTTGGCCTGGTCCCACATCACCACCTTTTTCGGGTAGCACGCACAACTGATGTCGTGCCCGGACTCGACGAGACGGACCACCGCTTCGGGGTCAAAGTCAATGTCCGCGTCGATGAAGAGAAAGAGATCGGCGTCAGTCTTTTGCATGAATCTCCCCACGGCGACGTTTCGTGCGCGATGCACCAAAGATTCGTTCTCCGTCGTGTCGACGTAGAGTTGTATGTTTTTGCGCATCAAGAGGAGTTGGAGTTTAATCACGGAGATCATATATTTTTCAAGACACAAGCCCCCGTAGCATGGCGTCGAGAGGAAAACTTTCACCATTTCTGTTAAATATTCATTACACGTTAATTTCTAAGTATTGATTCTACTTTGTTGAGGGTGGGCACCGATATCTCGCACACCTTGGCCACCTGACTTTTCGTGAACCCGCGCTTTTTTAGGACACTGTAGATGCCCGCAGCGGCGACCGCGACCGGGGTCTTCGACATGAGTTGAACGCAATCCTGAATCTCTCGAACGTACTTTTGCGCCTCCTGCCTGTCCTCGACCGAACACTCCATGCCATTCATGAGGCGATGGACGAGGTCGGCCGGTCGCGTGATGTAACTCTTCTGCTGCGCCTTCCCACACAGGGTCTCCTTGAACAGTTGGGTCGTGCGACTGATGTCTTTGGTGCTAATCTGAAACATGTCCGCAATCTCCTTCGCCGACCGAGGGTATTTGTTCAGACGACACGCGAACAAAACGCAATTCGCCTTGATCCCGGTGCGCACCGACCCACGCGTGAGTTTGAGTTCATTGAATTTTTTATACATCGTCTTCGAGTCGTGACGAATGTTTTCCGGAAGGCCCGGACACGCCTCGTCGATTTCTCGGTAGGCGTGAAATAACGAACGATCGCGGTGATTACTCATCGACAGGTGAAAATTAATCCTCGCCATGCGCCGAGTCTTGTACGTCGATCCCCTCCCGGTGGCGATAATGCAACTCTTCCCCCACGAGTGCGAAAACAAATCGGAGGGTGCGGTCGGGTTCCCACACCTCGAACCATCGGTGACTTGCCCGTCGGTGGATATCCCACTCTTCCACTCCGCCCCGTCGTCGATGAAAATGGTGTCCACGCGACCACACTCGGTGCACGTGGGAATGCCATCCACTAAAAGTTTTTGACCACCACACAAACAAAAGTTAATCGTATCCACTGGCTTTTTCATTTGTATTTGTTGTTGTTGTTCTTCGGCTCGGAGAATCTCCAAGTCTGACCATATTGCTGCCAGCATTTTTGGTGCATTGACTTGACTTTTTAGTTTTCGTGTCCTGACGCACTTAACTCAAAAAGAGTGTCTTATTCTCGTCTCGATGGCGTCGACGGTGTCCTTGAAAGAACGCGCCCCGGGGCTCTGTGGGTTCCAGTCGTCCCACAGCCGGTCGATTTCGCGCGCCCCCTCTGGGACGTCTTCTTGGCCGGAGACATCGCCGTCGCTCACGATGAACCCAGAGAGATCGGTGTCGGTGTCACTCCACACCTCGCTGTCGGTCTCCTCCACGTCGATGTCCTCGAGGGCGACCCACAGATCCTCGCCCACGGATTTAAACTCCAGCGCGGGGAGGTCACAGTCCGGGTGGTGCTCGGTGAGGGCCTCCCACGGAACCGCGGTGACGTTCTCTTCGAGGGCCCACACGGGGGCGTTCTTGTAAAATTTTTCAGTCGGTAACAGCAAACGCACCCCGACCAGTCCTCGACCGGTGTTCAGGGTGACGACGCCGAGCATCTCCTCTTCCACGTCGTCTTCTTTCACCATCGCCCTGACGCACTCTTTTTCTTTGATTTCACCTGGGATAATCGCATTCATAACTTAAGATTTCCAGACAAAAAATATTTAGGTAAAATACCCAACCCGATGACATTTATCATTTACTCCAAGCAAGATTGCAAATATTGTGATTTAGCAAAGAAACTATGTGAAGACGAAGGTCTACCACACGAAAAGAGAGAAATCCCGAGGGATGAACTTAAAGAGAAATGCGGGGGGTCGCTCGATGCGTACCCCCAAATCTTTCTAGGTGACACCAGGATTGGCAATTTTTTCGAGTTTCAGGAGTACCTCGAGGAAGAGTACGAACCCCTCCTCCACCAAACATTGTCGCGGTTCACCGTGTTCCCGATCGAACACAAGAACTTGTGGCAGTTGTACAAGAAGGCACAAATGTCAAACTGGACCGCGGAGGAGGTGGATCTCTCCAAGGATATGGAGGACTGGGCCAAGTTGAACGACAACGAACGACGATTCATCAAATACATCCTAGCCTTCTTCGCCGGGTCTGATGGCATCGTCTTCGAGAACATCAACAACAATTTCGCCGACGAGGTGGCGTCCGCGGAGGCGAGGAGTTTCTACGCGTACCAATGTCACAACGAGATGGTGCACGGGGAGACCTATTCTTTACTCATCGATAAATACATCAAAGACCCGGCCGAGAAGCGCGAAGCCTTCGACGCCATCCAAACCATTCCGTGCATCGCCCAGAAAGCCAAGTGGGCGCTCAAGTGGTTCGACCGAAAGCGAACCTTCGCCGAGAGACTCTTCGCGTTCGCGTGCGTGGAGGGAATCTTTTTCAGTGGTTCCTTCTGCGCAATCTTTTGGCTCAAGAAGAGAGGGTTGATGCCCGGGCTCACGTTCTCCAACGAACTCATCTCGAGGGACGAAGCCTTGCACCAAGAGTTCGCCGTGGAACTCTTCAAGATGCTCAAGCACCAACCGAACGCGGATACACTCCGAGAGATCGTCCGAGAGGCGGTGGAGATTGAGAAGAATTTCATCTGCGAAGCCCTCCCGTGCCGACTCATAGGCATGAACTCCGACGAGATGAGCACCTACATCGAATTCGTGAGCGATCGACTCCTCAAGAGCGTCGGAGCGACGCCCATCTTTAACGCCAAGAACCCATTCGATTTCATGTTGAACATCTCCCTCGAGGGGAAGACTAATTTTTTCGAGAAGCGGGTGGGGGAGTACGGGAAGATGGACGACACCGCCGAGGACATAGGGTTTGATGAAGATTTTTAATGTTCACATATAGTATTAATCAATCAATGAGCGTCACCACACGTAACACGACCGCGCAAAAATCGAAAGTGAGTGAAAAGAAAGCCTCCAACCGAGAGTGCAAGAGCGTCGCGTGCAAAGCCATGAGATGCCAAAGCGTGATCAACTCGTGCAAAACCATGGTGGCCATCGACAGACTCGCGGAACACCTCGAAGAGCGGTACCAGCGCACCCTCGACCGACTCACCCAAGCCGTCAACGACAAAAAGAGCAACCTCTTCATCTCCAAAATCATCCAAGAATTGTACCCACTCTCCGTCGCCCTCGACACCGCCCAACGGAAACACGCCAATATGAAGAAATCGTGCGTGCTCGGAAACCCGCGGGGAACCCTGTGCACGACTCGCGCGTTCAATGGGAATTCCAACGCAGTGGGTGGGAGAGCGAAGACGAGCCGATTGCTCGCGCGCAGAAGCCCCCGCGTGAAGAACGCACCCAAAAACGTGAACTCACCGAACGTGAACAACCGACGAAAGAGAATTTTGAATGCCATCGCCAAGCGCGCTAAAAAATAAATTTGAATAGTAAGTAATGCTGAGATATGCCGCTCTGAATTCCGAATTTAAAACAGTCCTGACTAAAATCGCACAAAGGGGCGAGCGAATCATCGCCGACTACGCCAAAGAAAACGTCTCGTCACCCTCCCACATAAAAGCCGTAGAACGAACGACGAAGATCATGCTCGATGCCCTCCCCGCGGGAAGCATGTGTGCCCTCAAGTTTACCTCCTTCGGAAGCCGTGAACACCCAAACGCCGCGACGCAAAAGATTCAAGGAATCGTTCAACACGCCAAAGAGAGAGACATCAAGGTGTGCATCGACGCCGAAGACGTCTTGTATCCCCAGGCGTGTTATAATTTGATGCTCGAGAACAACACGCCAGAAGAACCGTGGGTATACACCACCTATCAAATGTATAGGATGAACGCGCTCCGAGAATTGAGGGAAGATCTCGAGAAAGCGCGACGCGACGGCATCTGTGCCGGAGTCAAGTTAGTCCGTGGGGCGTACTTGAAAAAGCAAGCGGGAGTATTCGACCGGAAATCGGACACCGATCGCCAGTACGACGAAGCGATCACCCACGCGCTGTCGACCGACAATGCGCACACTGTGGTAGCCACGCACAACGTACATTCCCTGAGATTAGCGCACAAATTTCCGATGAACAGGTACGTGACCGCCCAACTCATGGGCATGGGACACGAAAAGGTGGACTACAGGTACGTCCCATACGGCAGCCTCTTAGAACTGACCCCGTACCTCCTGCGACGACTCGCTGAGAGATTATCTTGGTCTTAATTATAGATGAATAAGACGACCAAAGGAATTCTCATTGCGGTGATTCTTTTATGCTCGTGCTCGTCCTGCGTGTGCAGCATGCTCGGCGGTGGAGGTGCATTTTGGTTCATGGGTTCAGGCGAACCACCGGCTCGTGCGGCGGCACCACCGAAGGCTGAAGCATCACCCGCGGAAACCCAACCCCCCACTAAGGAAGAGTAAACTAATAAACACTTTAATAATCCTGATTCTGGAGAATTATTAAAGTTTTTTTTCAAAGACGAATCCGTTTTATTTACTTGCGAGCAACTTGAACGGTGGTACCATCCGGGCATCCGCACGTCATGTGAGACGGACCCATCGGCGCCGGACCAGCACCAACGGAAGAGCCCTCGAGGTCGAAGGAGGCGAAACCGTCTTCAAGGTCCATGAACATGAGACCCTCCTTTTCCGGTGCCGGGGACGGGCCGGACGGGGCCGGACCCTCGGCCTCTTCCTCTTCCTCTTCCTCTTCCTCTTCTTCACCTTCCGCCGGGGCCGGGCCCTTGTCTTCCTCAGCCTTCGCCGGGGCCGGGGCTTCGTACTTTTCTTGTCTGATGTTCATCATCGCCCACACGATGAGCATGAACACGATACTGTGGATGATCAAACCGAGAAGCGTCGGGTTACCGTTCACGGAAGAGAGACCGGCACCCAACAAACGTCGCGTGAGGATGTACGTTTGCGGGTTCGCGACCAAAAAGAAAGTGAGTGCACTGATTACACTGATGGTAAACTTTTGCTCCTGCTTTTTGCCCTTGCAGCCACAGCCGCAGTCCTTGAAGAGACCCATGTTGTATATAACTTTATTCAATATTTTTTTTCAATTCATTCCGTTTGCTCTGGAGCCTGCTCCCCCTCTCCCTCCTCTCCCTCCTCTCCCTCCTCTCCTTCAGTGGGTAACTCGGGTGCGTTGGGTGGTGTCCCGTCCTCCTTGTAATTATATTTCTGGAAGGTTGCCTTTCTCCACTTGTCCACCAAAAGGTCGTACTCGAGCACGTTTTCCGCGGTGCTAATCGCCTTTGACTTTTTCACCACCCCACCGGAAGCGTTGAGAAATACCAGTTGTGAACCAACGATAGTTTCCGCGGGTCCGGGCTTGTTGATGACCGCCACTTTATCGATCTCGACCTCGTCATCGAGAGTGACCACGTGTGCCGTGGGTTCGTCGGTGTTTGCCTTGACATTCTCGGAGAGATTGCGGCTCATCTTGTTGAGAATCTGAATCTCTTGGACGAGTGCACCCTGGGAATTTTCTAATTTGACCGTCTTCGCCTTTAGTGACGGAATCGGACCGAGGGCAGCGAGGATGTCTTCGGATGAAGGTTTTGTCTCCATCGCTGGACCCATGTACATGTATGCATAAGAGCCAGCCCCAAAGGAGGACACGAGGCAGCACACACAAAACAGTAAAAGTATGAGTGGTCCTTGTCCCATCTAAAAGTGAGGGATATTTTTTTTCACACGTGATTCCGATCTGAGGTGCACACGCACACTTAATGATCGATCGAAAATTTTTTCCTTCCTCATTAATGTTCTCACCATGGATCTGGCCCTGGAAGCGATCCGAGAGAAGAACATCGCCGCCCTCGCGCTCATAGACGAACAAGACCCGTGGAAGCAGCGCATCCTGTGCGAGGCCGCCGCGGCGTGTGAATTCGAGGAGGCGCTCGTGCACTTTAACCGCAAGTTCTACGAGTGGGATCAGCGCACGTACAGGGCTGCCAGGAGTGAGCAAACCAAGCAGTGGCTCGAGTTTCAGGGGTGTCCGACGCGTCGATACACCACGGATGTTCTCAACGCCATGCTCACGGTGGTCGCGGAGAGATTCTCCGAGGAAGACGAGGGCACGTACGCTTTCTTGAGCGGGGAGATCCAAGGTCTCCACCGAACGCTTCAGTTTTACAAAAAGTCTTGGATCGATCATCACGACGCCATACGTAAGCACAAGCGCAGGGAGGCAATTTTACTTCTAGTTCTATTTATCGTTATTGCAATACTATGCTAAACCCACTCACCACTCCCGTTCTTAAACGTGTAAGTGTACTTGTCCCTAGGATCGCCTTGTATGGGAGGCGTCCGCGCCACGATGTCTTTGGCTTCGTCGAGCACGGCTACCTGAATCCCCGTCGTTCTCTCTTTGCAACAATCTTTTCTGTTGTAAATTTCAATCGCGTGAATCTTTCGCATCGAACCCAAATCAATCTCGATCCAATCGGTGTCACTGTTCGGGTGACCATTCGTGTGGGCGAAATTATTGTCGGTCTCTTTCCCGAACGTCAAATGTCTCATCGGCCCCGCGGGGTGCACGGAACTCGCTTTGGCCGGCTTCTCGATGGCCAAGTTGAGTTTTTCGTCGTCCAACACTTTCACAAAGGCGAGATTGATAATCATCTCATTGTTCGTGTGCACCAATTTCACGTAACGTCCCCGAACTGGGATGTCTTTATCCGGGTCTCTCACGGGCGTGGATTGCAAGGCGTCGCCGGATACGCTCCACACGACCGCTTGTCCCTCGACCTCACAGATTTTTGATTTTTTCACCTCCTCCAATTTCTCATTGAGGAGGACGATCTCACACCCCATCAACCCGTCGGGTGTGTCCGGCGCGTTTACGATGTACACGAGGCTTACCGGTCTTTCCTCTCCGAGATCGATCTCTATGTATTCAGATTCCGTGGAATCGGTGGTCCCCGCGACACCGTCTGACGGGAACCCACCGGTGGTGAGATTTTGCAGAGAGAACCCCTCCAACTTGGACGAGGCCTTGACGGTCTTTCCTTTACTGACAACCTTGTCGCCGTCGAAGATGGACATCTCAGATATCTTGATAGCCTTCTTCGTCGTCTGCTGAAGACGGACGTATTTCGCGGTCGCGGGGGGGATCTCAGGAACAGCCGTGCACGTGGCGACACTGAACTCGAACGGGTCGAAGGTACCGGCCGTGCATTTCCAAAAGCCACCGATGCTGCTGGAAATACTGCAGCAGCAACAGCAAAATGCGAAGATCAGGGCAAAAATGATCGCCACTGGTTTCATCCTACTTTGGTCTGACAAAAAAAAATCGCGACTTAAAGTTTTCCGTCCACAAATAAGTATACCACAAACACAATCACAATGTCGCTCGCTATTACTCAATCCAAGGATTTCGATGTCTCCAAGATCACCTTCACGAAGATGAAGAAGGGGAAGATGGGAAACAAGACGGTTTACCTCCAAAGTGACAACAAGAAACTCTACCTCCAACTCCCGTTCCTTCGATCGCCGTACGGAATGTCCTCCTACACGGACGAGGCCTCTGGGAAGACGAGTTACAGCCTGGATCTCTCCTTCGACACCGATAACGAGGCGGCGATGGAATTGAAGGGACAACTCGAAGCGTTGGACGAACTCATCGTCAACACCGTCGCCGAAAACTCCAAGGAGTGGCTCGGTAAGGAGTTTAACGTCGAGGTCCTCAAGCAAGCGCTCTACAAGCCGATCGTTCGACCCGGGAAGGAAGACTACCCGGCGACGATGAAACTGAAGATCCTCACGAAGCCGGACGGCACCTTCGTCCCGGAGGCGTACAACATGAAGCGCGAGCGCGTCTCCCTCGACACCGTCGAGAAGGGCGTCAAGTGCTGCGCCATCTGCGACGTTCAATCCGTCTGGTTCATCGACAACAAGTTTGGCGTCACCATCCGACTCTCCCAGGTGTTGATGGAACAATCCCAAAAACTCCCATCGTTCGCGTTCCAAGGCATCGACCTCCCGACGTCCGACGCCGGGGCGTCTTCCGAACAGGAGGAAGAAGAAGAATTCGAAGAAGACATGATTGACGAATAATTCCTAAGTTTATAATATAAAATATGGCTCTCCTCAGACAAAACGCCCTCTCCAAGGCGGAATCCCGCGCCCTCACCCGCCTCAAGATGTTGAACTCCCGACTCAACAAGGACAACAAGAAACTCAAGAAGGAACTCGCGGCGGCTCGAAAGCGCGTGAACGCCCTCGCCCTCGCCCGCAAGATCAAGCGCCGTGTCAAACTCGTGAACACGACCATCCCATCCGTGCGCACCAAGGTCAGCCGCCAACGCCGCATTTTAAATCTCAGTAGATAATACAATGATCGCCTTCATCATCCTCCTCCTCGTGGATTTATACATTCTCATGAACACCGGACGCGTCGCGGCCCCGCCGGCGGTCGTCGGTGAAGAAGGTAAGTGGACTGTTTTCGGCACCATGGGCTGCGGGTGGACGCGCAAGCAACTCGAATACCTCAAGAAGAAGGGCATCGCCCACGTTTTCAAGGATTGCGAAAAGGGTGAATGCGGTGAAGGTATCGAGGCGTTCCCGACTCTCGTGAGCCCGGAGGGAGAGAAGACCGTGGGATACAACGAAATTTAAATGCATTGATTATTGGATATTCAAAAATTCGATTAAGAGTTTTTCAATATTCAAATTTAATTTAGCAGCACTTGAGGACGGAGAGGGACATGCTGAGCAAGAACGCGTCGGCGAGGTTTCCGATCGGCTTCAACGCGCTGATGTGCGGGACGAGGGAGCGGTTCCACATGAATCTGAGGAGGAAGGAGGACAAGATGAGGGTCAAGACGAAGGTGATCAACTCGGAGAGCAACTCGCGTCGGCTCTTGCTTCGGACAACTTCTCTGAGGGCCATTTTAATTTGTTTCTATATATTAATAAGACAAAATAAAAATGGCCAAGGGCCTCCCACTGAGTGGGTCAGAGAAGAAATTCACCCACCGTCTGTGGAGCAGTCGCAGAGGGGTCGGGAACAATAACTGCTACGCGTACGCGTTCTCGGATTACGAAGCCGCGGCGCGTCCACACAAGAGCATCCCCGGTGATCGCTCGGGTCTCTCCTCCCTCCCGCACACGTACACGCACTGTCGCGACTTGGCGAGGCGCGTCGTGAGCGACAACCCGAAAAAGGTCTACGTGTGCAAAGACCCGGAGAAGCGATGCAAGAAGGGATACTACAAGACCATGCTCTTCGTCGCCCCGGCGAGGCCATCCGACTGGATCAGTCAGGGGGATTTCCACTGGTACAAACAACACGGGGTGGTGGAATACAAGGTAAAGAAGGGTGACACCGTGACGAGCATCGCCCGTTTTTTCAAGGTTCCCCTCCAGCGCATCAGTCGCGCGGTGGAGCGAGCGAAGGCGAAGAACAAACTGGTGCGCACCCTGAAACCTGGGAAACTCCTCGTCTTCAAGGCGAACGTGTGGAGCCACAAGAGAGGGTGGGCCACGGGAGCGCTCCTCACCGACGCTAAGGGCAAGATCATCAAAGACCCGCGAGTCGCGTCGCGCTTGTACCCCGGGCTCAACTACAAGCTATTCTGCAACGCTTTCTGTGTCGCTAGCAAGGGTGTTCGAGTCGGACCCACTGCCCCCGTCCAGAGGAGGCCCGTCAAAAACAAAAACGTTGGAGTCAACGTCGTCAAGCGTAAGACCAATGTCCGCAAATAATCGATCCAAGTCGAGGGTGTCATCCAAATCTACGTTGAGTTCGAAAATGTCAAAAACATTGAAGATGTTCTCTGTGTTGAGATTTGCGGTGGACGTATTGGCGGTGTAATTGTTGGTGACGCTCAACGTGACTGAAAATTTAGAGACGTCGAAGACTTGGCGACACATCGGGCACGTGTGTTTGCCTTTGGCCTTCCACTTATCCAGGCATGTGGCGTGGAATATATGTCCGCAACGGATTGGCGGATTTGAGTTGTGTCGAGACGACCGCACCTCGTTCAGACATATACTGCATGTGGTCATTCCTGGTTAAGGAGGGGAATAATTTTTTAGTGAAATTCACTCACTCAGTACGTGTTCTTCAAGTTGAGGAGCGGGGTGTGGCACTGGTTGCACTTTTCGTTGCCTTGCGCGGCTTGAATCTTGTCCAAGACGGCCGGACCCGTGCGTTGGAGGTACTGGCGGTACGAGTAGTTGTCTTCCATGTTGATGCCTTCTTGTTGCATCACGTAGTTGTTGATCAATCTGGACGAGGAGTGGATTTGGTAGCATCGTCCATCGGCCATGCCCATGCGCTGAGACATCTTAGTTGTTGTTATTACATGCTGAGAAATTTATCTGTTTGTTTTCAATCGTTCGCACCCACGATTGGTGTCCCTTTTCCCGAAGTGCTCGAACCATCCCACCCGTGCGGTATCCCATGTACGTGTCGAAGACGTCCACCTTGCTCGTCTCCTTCACCGAGAGCGAGGGTTCGGAGTGGATCGTCGTCGCCACGATGTTGAAGGCGAAGGCGACCTCCTTCAAAGTGCACGCTCCTGTGATGATGACTTTTCCCGTGGCGAACACACTCGCGGTGATTTGTTTCATCTCCTCCGCCGGTTTGAACTTAATCTTCACCGCGCTGTACCTCTCCGGTTCGAACGACACGGAAAACATCCCGTGCTGGGCGTCGAAATGTCTGTGCACCGCGATGAGATTGAGTTCTCGATTGAGGGAGAAATTGCTGTTAATCATGACCACCCTGAATTGTTCCGCCCGCACGCGAACGCTGATAAGGGTGTGCAACATCTGCCCCAACTGATCTATGATTCTCTGACAATCGAAGAGGGAGGTGCACCCGGCCACTTGGATGCTCCCGTTGGGGAAAATCTTCACGCTCTTCACCGAGTTGAACTCGTCCACACACCGAAGGGTGACTTGGTTGTAAAAAACAGCGTTCCCGAGGGACCAGGTGATTTGCTTCTTCGACCTCGACCCGCGACGCCGCCACTTGAGTTCCCCAATCTTTTCAAACGTCGCGCGCACCCTGTGAATGTCGATGGATTGCTCAAACCTCGAAACCATGGTGATGGTGGTTATTTTCACGTACGAGGGGCGACACCCCGGGTCGAATTGGTTTCTGAATTCATCCAAGGTGAGGACGTAAGAGAAATGATTGTTCGCGATGGAAGAGTACCCCATTTTAAAGATTTCCCCAACAATCGACGGGCTTAAGGCAATAATTCACAAATATTAGTAGAATGATGTTCCTTCACTCCGCGAAATACGTCCACGATGTCGAATCAGGGTTGGATTACGTCCAAATCGAGTACGACAAATACAGTCCGTACTCTAAGGAATACGACACCCACGTCGACAATCTCGCGACGCGTCCTCTCGGGAGTTGGGCTGAAATCCATTCTCTCAAGAAGAGCGTTAAGTACGATAAATTTTTAAACTCCATGGTCGAACAAACGGTCGAGGTCATGCAGAAGATGTGTGAGGTCACCCTCACCAACATCGTCAACGACCTAGAGCCGAGCGCCAAGGCGCAGATATGGCTCATGCACACCATGCGCATCTTGGACCCGTCTTTCACCCCGCCTTGGATCAACGTCAAGTCCGCGTGGCAACGCGCCTACGTCGCGGAGACGATAGAGCACACCTTTTTCGATCTCATCGAGCGCACGGTGAACACGCGGCGCCTGGAAAAGTTGTTTAACGTCTTGAAATTAATAGAAATAGAATTAACAATGTAAGAATAAGCATAAATAACGGACGCACAACCAATTTGTTTCTCGGAGACGGCTTGATGACCTCGATCGCCTTCTTCTCCTCCGGTGCCCCACCTCGCGGGTACTTGCACGTCCACCCCAAATCGATGTATCGCTTCGGCTGCTTCGGTCTGTTGTCCACGCAATTCGGCGCGACGGGCTTGCAGTAGTCCACCGTGCGGTCACCCATCGTCACCGCCATCTCACACAGAGGGGAGGGCTCGGCGTCTGGAACACCCCACGTCTTCTCCGTGACGACCTCGTCGAAATCGTCGAAATCCCCGTTACGTCTGACGGATCCCGGGAGGAGTAGATTGTGCTCGTTCACAAACGGGTTCCACCCATTCATCTGGTTTTCGTCGTCTAGCATGGACTCGCTCATTTACAGTAGGTGCATATTTTTTTGTGTGCATCTTCGTCAATTGCTCGCTCCAAGCGTCGTCCAGGTCGATGTCGAGTTGTGCTGAAAGTTGGAATATGTAGGACAGGACGTCCGCCATCTCACTCGCCACGTCCTGCCCCTTCTCCTTTTTGAGGTTTATCTTTTTGAACACCCTGTTGTACTGTCGAATCGCGCTCGCCAACTCCCCGAACTCCTCCGATAAGAGCAGCCACGTCTGTTCAACCGTGCCGTCCCATCCCCGCAGTTTGCACAGGCGCTTGGTCTGTTCTTTGTATTGGTTCAGACACATTCAATATCTTACTCATACAGGGGGGTGTATTTTTTATACGCCAATCTTGTCGTTGAAGGGAATCTTTTTCCCGTGAGTCGAGGTGTTGATCGGCTGGGCCAACGGCTCGGCCATGGTTTGCGAATCGCGGATGTACGCAATCTGTTGCATCACCCCGGTTTTGATTTGTCTCACGGCGGTGTTCATGACCACGGTGTTCATCTCACGCACCTGCTCGTTCACGTTTTGAAAGTGGTCGCCGGCGTTGTTGATGAAAACCATGCGCATGAGGGCGAAGAGGTCGTCGTCGGACTGACGGTCGATCTCGATCCCACCGGAAATTTGGCGGAAGCGGGTGCGGATGGCGTGCTGAAGAAGGTTTCGGTTGAACTCCGAGAAGAACAGAGTGTTCAGGGGGGTCTCCGATTGCTTCAGGGTGCTGAGGCTACTCATTACTATGGGCAGTGAAAATAATCCCAGTCTATAATAAATCATGCAACCGGTCGTCCTCGCAGATTTCGACGAGACGTTCGCTCAGAAGCCGCCGTCCCCGGACGACATCCCGTGCAAGGCACCGACGTGCTTCGTCGGCTCCTACGCACCCGTGAGCAAGCCTGGTGTCCCGGGCACCTTCAACAACAACACCTATTTTTTGCACCCGACGCGAAAGTTCGAAGCCGTGGGCGCGGTCGTGGTGCGCTCGGGCGATTTTAAGTGCACTTAAAAATATTGGACATTATTTAGTTATCAGCCATGCGAGTGCAAAAGCGTTCCGGAAAAATTGAGGATGTCAAGTTTGACAAAGTCACCCTCAGAATATCGAATCTGTGCGACGGGCTCTCCGACGCGGTCGACCCGACCGTCGTGGCTCAGAAGGTGTTCTCGTCCATGTACGACGGCATCAAGACCACTGAAATCGATACTCTGAGTGCTGAGATATGCATCGGGATGATCACCGAAGACCCTGATTACGAAACCTTGGCCACCAGAATCGTGGCCTCCAACATCAGGAAGCAGGCGCCGAATAATTTCCACCTCGCCATGAAAAAACTCCACGCCGAGGGCATCGTGACCGAGGACGTCGTCAAGACCGCCAAAGAGGTGAAAGACTCGATCGTGCCCGAGAGGGATTTCGATTTCGGATATTTCGGCCTGAAGACTTTGGAGAAAGGGTACCTCCTCAAAATCAACGG
>Ga0181573_10001151_pt1 | contig 26425 bp, 18 predicted proteins | sample 101ome_25_FD_148643 | JGI IMG/M metagenome (GOLD analysis project Ga0181573, IMG submission 148643) | Coastal salt marsh microbial communities from the Groves Creek Marsh, Skidaway Island, Georgia - 101409BT metaG (spades assembly) | ecosystem: Environmental > Aquatic > Marine > Intertidal zone...
GTTCGGGGCGATGCAGACCGACGACGCCGGCGTCGTGCCGACGCTGCTCGGCGTCGCGGTCGCTTCGGTCTGCGGGCTGCACCTGTTCGCGGGGGCGCGCGCGCGCGCCGCGGACGCCGAGCGCGCGGAGCTGCGCGACGGCTGGCTGGACGCCGGGCTGGCGCGCGAGCTGCCTGACGGCGGCGCCGTGCGGGTCTGCCAGGATCCTGATCATCCGATCGCGGTGTTCCGTGACGGCGACGCGGTCTCCGCCATCGCGGGCGTCTGCGCGCACCAGGGCGGCCCGCTCGCCGAAGGGCGGCTGGTCGACGGCTGCGTCACCTGCCCCTGGCACGGCTATCAGTACCGTCCGCGTGACGGCCAGAGCCCGCCGCCCTACACCGAGAAGCTGCACACGCACCGCGTGCGGATCCGGGACGGCCGCGTGGAGGTCGACCCGCGCCCACAGCCGCCCGGCACCCCGCTCGAGCCAGCGAGGATCCCGTCATGAGTCGTCCAGGAGCGGATCGCGACACGTTCTACGTCGGCTACCTGCCGCTGCCTGCTGCCCTGCGCGGGTTCGTGCGCGTATCCGTCGCGGTGGCGCTGCTGGTGGTCGTCGCCGGGGTCGTCGGGCTCGCGGCAGCCCAGCCCGGCGCGGGAGACGGCAGCTGGGCGGACGACACCGTGACGTTCGAGGGGGTGCTCACGGGCGCGCCCTACCCCATGCTGCACGGCGCCGACCCAGACGATCCTGGCGCGCCGAAGGCGTGGCTGCTGGTCAGCTCGGTCAAGACCGGCGTCGCGCCGCGCGCCGCAGCCGCGCTGGGTGACGCAGCCCAGAAGCGCGTCCGGGTGCGCGGCCAAGCGCTCCGACGCAAGGGCCAGCGCGCGGTCTCGCTGGTAGACGGCGACGACGCGATCACCGTGCTCGGGGACGCGCCTGAGATCGCCGCCGTGCCCGTGGGAGCAGCAGGCGTGTTCGTCGGGGAGATCATCGACCCCAAGTGCTGGCTCGGCGCGATGCGCCCGGGCTCGGGGCTGGTGCACCGCGCGTGCGCCTCGCTCTGCATCCGCGGCGGCATCCCGCCGTGCTTCGTCGGCGGACCGGCGGGCGCGGCGCCGCGCTTCTACGTGCTGACCGACTCCTCGGGCGCGCCGTGCCACGACGCCGTCGCCGAGCGCGCCGGGGTCCTGGTCCGCCTGCGGGGCGACCTCGCGCAGCTCGGCGCAGCCACGCTCCTCCGCTGCGAGCTCGCTTCGATCGAAGATGTGCGCTGACCGCCACGACCCACGCCACCGTCAGGCGCCGCCGGGCGTCGAGGGCGACCCGCGCCGCGCCCCTCGTCTTTGATGCGCCGGCTCGCGTTGTTCGTCGCGTTCGTCGCCGCGGCCGCCGCGGCGTGGGCCTGGTGGCCCGGATCGGGCGGCGCGGGCGGGAGCTTCGACGTGGATGCGATGCTCGCCGGGCTGCAAGAAGGCGTCGCGGCGCCGTGGCAGTTCGCGTGGATCGTCCTCGGCACGTTCGCGCTCGAGGACCCGACGACGGTCGCGACGGGCCTGCTCGTCGCGGAGGGGCATGTCTCGGCCGCGGTCGGCGCGTCCGCGCTGTTCACCGGGATCTTCCTCGGCGACCTCGGCCTCTACCTGATCGGGAGGCTGCTGGGCGCGCGGCTGGTGAACTGGGGCTGGTTGGGGGCGCACGGCTCAGCGCCGCGGCGCGCGCGTCTGCGCGCCTGGATCGAGCGACGCGGGTGGGTGGCGATCGTGGCCAGCAGGTTCGTGCCAGGGACGCGCGTCCCGCTGTACATCGGCGCCGGCGCTGTCGGCGCGCCGGGGTGGAGGTTCGCCCTGTGGACATGCGGGGCCGTGATGATCTGGGCGCCCGTGATGACCGCCTTCGTCGTGCTGCTCACGCGCGCGCCCGGGAGCCCGGTGGCGCGCTTGCTGAGCGTTGGCCCGCTCGGGCTCCTCGGCGCAGCGGTCGGCGCCTTCGTGTCGCTGCGCGTGCTGACGCTGCTGCTCACGCGCGTCGGGCGGTGCAAGCTCGCGGCCGCGGTGGCGCGCCTGTGGCGATGGGAGTTCTGGCCGACGTGGGTAATCTATCTGCCGCTGGTCCCGGGTTGGCTGCGGCTGGCGTGGCGTTACCGGTCTTGGACCGTCTGGACGCTCGCGAACCCAGGCATCCCGCTCGGCGGGCTGGTCGGAGAGTCCAAGGCGGACATCCTCAGGCGGCTCGGCGGGGGCTCGCGCGACGAGGTCTCGGAGTTCGAACGGATCGAGCCTGGGCCGGATGCCCGCGAGCGGCTCGAGCAGCTGCGCGCGGCCGCGGCGTCGCGGGGCTGGAGCTACCCCATCGTGCTCAAGCCGGACGCAGGCCAGCGCGGCTCAGGCGTGCGCAAGATCGCGAATGATGCGGCGGCTGCTGCCTACTTCGACGAGACGCCTGGGCCGGTGCTCGCGCAGCCGCTGTGCCCCTATGGAGAAGAGGCGGGCGTGTTCTACGCGCGCGTTCCGGGCGACCGGGAGGGCCGGATCTTCTCGATCACGGCCAAGCGGTTTCCGGTGGTCGTTGGCGACGGCCGCTCGACCCTGGCGGAGCTGATCTGGACGCATCCTCGCTACCGGATGCAGGCCGGGATGTTCTTGCGGCGTCACCCGGACGCCGGCTGGACGCAGCCGGCCGCGGGCGAGCGGGTCGCGCTGGCGTTTGCGGGCAACCACTCGCAGGGCGTCGAGTTCCGCGACGGCGCGCACCTGAACACGCCGGAGCTGGCGGCGACGATCGACGCGGTCGCGCGGCGCTTCGAGGGCTTCTGCTTCGGTCGCTTCGACCTGCGCTATCGGGACGACGAAGCCCTCAAGGCAGGGCGGCAGCTGACGATCCTGGAGCTGAACGGGGTCACGAGCGAGTCCACGGACGTCTACGACCCTTCGAACACGCTGCTGCGCGCGTGGCGCAAGCTGCTGGAGCAGTGGCGCCTCGCCTTCGAGATCGGCGCGGCGCACCGCGCGCGCGGCGCGACGCCGCCGACGGTGCGCGCGCTGCTGACGACGATCGTCACCTACTACCGCACGCGTCAGGTCCCCGACCTGTCGGACTGATCTCCGGGCGGCTCAGGAGGCGCGCGTGCTGCCACGCGGCACGAGCGGCGAGCGCGGTCGGCGCGCCTCGAGGCTCAGCCGGTGGTGCGCCAGGAACGACGCCGCTCCGTCCGCGCCCAGGTAACGGGCGGCGATCCGGGGCTCGAGCTGCGTCAGGTCGCAGAGCACGAGGCCGTCGACGACGTCGCCGAACGACGGGTCGGTGCTGAAGCCGAGGAACCGCGCGCCCAGCTTCAAGTACTGGCGGATCAGCACGGGCGTCGCGGCGCCGTCCGGCTGCAGCTCCCGCAGCACCGCGTCGACGTCCGCGAGGTCCCTGAAGGCGGCGTCGAACTCCGCGGCCCGCCAGCGCGGCTTCCTCGAGGCACGCACGGGGCGAAGAGGGCGCACGCTCGCGGACAGCGCGGGCGCGCCGTGGCGGCGCTCCAGGTACTGCGTGAGGAGCTGCCGGGAGTTCGGCAGGTACGAGGCGCTGATGCTGACAGGGCCGAAGAGGTAGCGGTACTGCGGCCGCTCTGCGACGTAGGCGCCGATGCCCTTCCAGAGCAGCATCAGCGGCGCGAAGTGCCGCTGATAGTCCGGATGGACGAACGAGCGACCCAGCTCCAGCGCCGGGCTCAGCTCGTCGAGCAGCCCGCGCTCGATGTCGAACAGGCTCGCCGTGTAGAGCCCGTTGCGGCCGCGCTGGGCGAGGATGCGGTCGGTGGCGCCCATGCGGTAGCAGCCCGCGATGCGTCCCGCGCGGTCGTCCCAGACGATCAGGTGTTGGTAGCTCTCGTCGAAGCGGTCGAGGTCTCGGGCGTGGCCGGAGCCCTCGCGCACGGCGCGGAACGCGACCTCGCGCAGGCGTCCGATCTCGAGCAGGCCGCTGGGAATCTCGGCGGCGTCGGCGAGCACGACGCGGAGCGTCCCCTGCCGCGCCAGGGTCCGCTCCGCTGGCAGCGCTGCGAGCTCGGCGTGGACGGCCTCGGACCGCCCAGGGTCGGCGACCGGCACCGCAGCGCCGGGTGCGCGGCGCACAGCGCCGGCAGGCGCGTCCGCGAGCGCGTAGGTCCGAACCCGCAGGAACGCCGAGAGCGCCGCGTTCGTGGGGCAGTCGTTGACGCGGTCGGTCGCGATGGAGCTGCCCACGCGCAGCCGGATCGTCCGGCCGCGGCGGCGGAGCAGCGCCCTCGGCAGCAGCGCGGTCCGGAGCAGCGGATGGACCATCCCGGCCGCGCTGAACACGGGGCCGTTGGAGCCCTCGAAGTGCACCGGGACCACGGGTGCGTGCGCGAGGCGGATCAGGCCGCCGACGCTCGCGTCCCAGTCCGGGTCCGCGACGGCGCCCAGGTCGCGGCGCCAGTGCGAGACCTCTCCGGCCGGGAACACCACCAGGACGTGCCCCGCGCGCACCCAGCGGATCGCTTCTCGCATGGACGCCGCGTTGCTCGCGACGGCGCCGCGCTGGTCGAAGACGTCGGCGTCGAAGATCCGCTCCTCGAGCTCCGGGAGCCGGCGCAGCAGGTGGTTCGCGAGGAAGCGGACGTCGGGGCGGACCGCCTCGAGCAGCGCACCCAGGGCGATGGCCTCCGGCCCGCCGAAGGGGTGGTTGGCGACGACGACCGCGCCGCGGTCGCCCACGGCGCGCCGCAGGTCCTCGCCGCCGCTCTCCAGGCGCATGCCGGAGTGCCTCAGGACGCGGGTCCAGAACCCGCCGCCGCGCTCGTCCCCGCAGGCGCGCTCGTAGAGCTGCTGCAGGCCGCGCAGTCCCGCGGCCCGCTCGACCAGCGGCCGGAGCGCGACGCGCCACAGCGCCCCCAGCGAACCGCGGCCGTCGGGCAACCGGAAGAGCTGCGGGGGACGGCCGGTCGACTCCATGGGCTGCGACAAGGTAGAAGAGGAGTCGGATTCCGGCAATGAACGGGCGCCCCCTCACGAGAACGGCCCCGGTCAGCGCGCTGACCGGGGCCGTCTCCGCCCGCCCTCGTCCGAGAGCGGGCCTGCGGTCGTCGGGCCCTAGTTGCCGAGGGTGCCGCGGACGCCGTTCGACGAGTAGATGTTCGCCGAGTTGCCGAGCGTCAGGCAGATCGACTGCGCGCTCAGCTGCGTGCCGGCGAGCGCCGGGTTGTTCGGGATCGGCAGCGAGACGGTCGACGTCCCGGCGCTCGCGATCCCGACGAGGTCGAGGACCGTCGTCAGCAGGTTGATGTCACAGCCAGGGGCGTTGAGCCCGATGGCGGTGAACGGGATCGGCGCCGCGGCCGCGTCCCCGAAGAACGTCAGCGCGAACGGCGAGACCGGGTCGATGTAGGACGTGGTGAGGTCCCAGTTGGTGCCCAGCAGCGGGCGGTTGCTGTTGAGCTCGAGCGCGCTCGAGTCGAAGCCCTCGAGGATCGCGACGCCGCCACCGTTGAGCGCCGACAGGTCGGTCGCGCCCGGATCGAGGCTCTGGCCGGCGACGCTGTAGCCGATCAGCATGTCCTCGGGGTTGGTGACCTCGATGGTCTCGAACTCGATCGACCAGTTGCCGGTGCCGACGTCCCACTTGAACTGCATGGTGTTGGGCAGGCCGGTGTTCCAGCCGGCGACGCCGAGGTAGGTGACGATCGCTTCCGTGCCGTTCTCCTCGTAGTAGATGTCGCCGCTGCCGCCGCCGCTGGCCGAGTGCAGGTCGGTCCAGGCGTAGAGGCCCTCGAACGCGTTGCCGAGCATCACGCCCACGTCGGGGACGAAGCCGTTGCCGTTCGCGCCTGCGCGGGAGATGTTGCCGTTGGAGCCGACGAAGATGCCGAGGGTGCCGCCGACCGTGGCGGAGTCTTGGAAGTCGTCGTCACCGAGCGCCATGACCGACGCGTTGGGGCCCTGCGCGATCGAGCCCGCGCCGGGCACGACCTGCACCAGGTAGCCGGCGCCCGGGCCGAGGCTGAGGCCGGTGATCATGAGCCCCTGCATGTCCGAAGGCGCCTGGGTCGGGATCACCTCGTAGATCGACGAGAAGCCGACGATGCCGCAGCCGGCGCCGTAGTTGGTCGCGCCCGCGAACGAGCAGCCCGCGCCGACCGTGTTGCCGATGTCGTAGTAGATGTTTCCGTTGAAGACGCGCGGGTTGAAGTTCGCCGTGAACGGGTACTGCAGGCCCGCACCCTCGTAGAACTCGAGGTCGGCGTTCGAGGCGTAGAGCGCGCCCGTGGCCGTGCCGTTGGTGTAGTTGATCGGGAACAGGTTCTGCGTGCCGGTGACGTAGAACGACTGCGTCGCGCCGGCCGGGATGTACTCCTCCACGCAGATGGGCAGCTGCGTCGCGACGTTGGCGCCTTGGCCGACGACGCCGGTCGCGCTGCCGACGAGCGTCCAGTCACCGGCGGTGTTGACCGACGGCGCGTACGGGCCCGGGTTGGTCAGCTTGTAGACCTCGAAGTCGAACGTGCCCGCGTCGCAGTTGATGTCGAAGCTGCGAATCGTGATGCCGGCCGAGTTGGTCGCCACGATGTCGAACATGTTGCCGTCCTGGCCGTTGTTGCTGGCGAAGGTCGTCGTCAGGGGCGACTGCGCCGTCAGCGTCGCCGAGGCGGCGAGCACGAGCGAAAGGAAACGCATGGGTGTGGTCCTAGGTAGGAGAGAGATTCGGTAGAAACGCGGTCTCATGGGTAAGTCCGCTCCATTGTCGTAGAGACTCGCGCGCACAATTCGACCTAGTTCATCTGCGTATCCGAGTCGCGGTTGCTGCCCTGTGCGTAGCCGCAACGGGCGGAACGGCGCACTTTCGGGATAGCTCGCCGTCGATTCGGGAGTCTTTCCACGATCGCTAACGGACCACCGCTCACAACCGTGGAAAGATTCAGCGCACGTATCTCTGCTCGATCGCAGGCAGCATCGTCAGGACGACCTCGGCGACCTTCTGCAGGCTCTGTGCGGACAGCGTCTCGAGCGTGTCGAGCGGCGTATGCCAGTAGGGGTTGCCGCGCAGATCGATGAGGTCGACGGCCGGGATGCCCGCGAGCAGGAACGGGGCGTGGTCGTCCTGCGCGCCCTCGGCGACGCGGAAGAACGAGCCCTCGTGGCCGCACGCCGTGGCCGCCGACCAGCAGATGCGGCGCAGCTCCGCCGTCGAGTAGAGCTCCTCTTGGATGTGGAGCTCCTCGCGGCCGACCATGTCCAGCAGCACGACCGCGGCGATCGGCGCGGCCTCTCCCCTTGCCTCGGCGTCGAGGTGGCGCTGGACGTAGCGCCGGCTCCCGAACAGCGCGCGGCGCTCGTTCCAGTCGAAGTCGAGGCTCTCTTCGCCGTCGAAGAACACCAGCTCGACGGTCGCCGCGCCGCTGCGCGCCCGGAGCGCCGGGACGAGCGCCAGCAGCAGCGCGACGCCGCTCGCGCCGTCGTTGGCGCCGACGAAGTGGAAGTTCTGCTGCGGCAGCGGGTGACCGCTCGTGCACTTGGTGTCATGGTGGCAGGCCAGCACGATGCGCTCGGCCCGGCGACCGGGAATCGTCGCGCGCACGTTGCTGAACGTGATGCGCTCGCGGCGATCGGTCCAGGTGTCGCGCGTGGCCTCGAGCCCTTGGACCTGCAGCTGCTCGACGATGTAGGTGAGCTGCTGGGACCAGCCGGGCTGACCGAAGTAGCGCGGCCCGAAGCCGACCAGCGCCTCGCAGTGCCGGAGCGCGCGTTCACCGAGGCCGTCCGGGGCCCGCGCCGGCGCGAGCTCGAGGGTCGCTTTGCGATCGATGGGACGGCCGTGGACCAGGCCGACCGCGCCGTCGCGCTTGCTGGCGGCCTGCTGCAGGACGAGCGCGAGGCCGGCGACGCCGACGATCAGGCCGAGCAGCAGGGCGGCGCGGGTTCTCGAGGGCGGCGAGGACACGCGCGCCAGTGTCGCCCGCCGCGCCGCCCGAGGCCAGCGCGCAGCCGGCCGTTCAGCCGCCGACGCGCCGGACCTCGTCGGCGCGCCCGTCGCCGTCGACGTCGCCGCGCCGCGGCGGCGCTTCGACCTTCGTCGCCGCGTCTGCGTAGGGCTGGAGCAGGCCGTGGCGGTCGAAGCGTCGGGCGACCACGCGCCCGCCCGGGAACTCGGTCACGAACAGCCGCGCGCCGTCCACCTCACGGACCGAGTGCACCGCACCGACGGCGGCCGACGCCATCCCGAAGAACGGGCCGGTCGTGCGCAGCAGGCCGCCTGCGTCGAAGTGATAGCTCGTGATCGCGCCGCGTCCGGCCTCGTCGGTGCGCCACACGACGACCTCGCTGCGGCCGTCGCCGTCGACGTCGAAGCAGGCGAAGCCCGAGGCGTCCTTTGGGGCGACGCCGCGGAGCGTGGCGATCGTGGCGCCGTCGGCCGCGGTGACCCGCAGGTCGCCGGGCGCGTCGCGGCCGCCGCCGTAGAGCGACTGCAGCCCGTAGCGCTCCGAGGCCGAGATCGGCAGCGCCTGGACTTCGCCGGTCTGCATCACCGAGCCGGCCGCGACGCTGTGGCCGAGCCCGAGCACGTGGCCGAGCTCGTGCAGCGCGGTGCCGTAGACCGAGTAGCCGCCTGCTTCGGCGAGGTCCCAGGAGCGCTCGGCGTCAAAGTGCACGAAGGTGCCCGGCGAAGCCGGGCCAGAGTGGGCGACGGTCTTGGCGACGCCGAACGGCTCGCAGGCGCCGTGGTGGCCTCGGCGCCACCCGAGCGTGACGTCGGCGTCGACGCCGGGCGCGGCGCGGACGAAACGCACGAGGCCGAGCTCGTTCCAGGCGGCGCAGGCCGCTGCCACCGCCGCGTCGAAGGCCGCGCCGTCGATGGGGGCGCCGCGCGCCTCCGCTCGCCAGGTGACGCGGTCCACCGACGGCCAGCGCCCACGGGCGGTGAACTGGGTGGCCGCGGCGTCAGCCTGAGGCTCCAGCGCGCCGCCGCCGCCGCACGCTGTGAGCCACGCCGCGGCCGTCAGCAGCAGCAGGAGCTGCCGCAGCAGCCGCGCGATCGAGGGCCGGCCCACCAGCGCTAGAGGTCCTCGAGGAACAGGATCAGCGCCTGTTGCGCGGCCGGGGTCAGCGCTTCGTAGTTGGACCGGACGCCTGCCGCTTCGCCGTCGTGCGCCAGGATCGCGGCGTCGAGGTCCTCGGCGCGCCCGTCGTGCATGTAGGGCGCGGTGTCGCCGATCCCCCAAAGCGGCGGCGTGCGGTAGTAGCCGACGCCGGCGCCCGGCTCGGCCATGCCGCGGAAGCCTGTGGGCATGACGTTGTGCAGCAGCAGGTTCGAGTAGAGCGGCACCGGTCCCATCGGGCTGGGCAGGCTCGGGGTGTGGCACTTGGCGCAGCCGATCTGGGAGAAGACGGCGAGGCCCTCGGCGACCTGCGGATTGGTCGAGCCGCCGCGCTCGGGTGCGGGCAGTTCGTGCAGGAAGTGGGTGAGGTCGTCGACCTCGGCTTGGGACAGCTCCGGGTCGGCCACCGCGTCGCCGTCTGACGCGATCGCGAAGCCGCGGCCGTCGTCGGGCGTGGTGATGCCGAGCTCGTGGAACATCGCGTCGCCGACGAAGTCCGAGATGCGCGGGATCTGCGCCTTCCAGCCGTAGCGGCCGATCTCGATGACGCCGTTCACGGTCAGGCGGCGGGCCACGCCGTAGATGCCGTCGCCGTCTGCGTCGTTGACGTCTTCGTTCGCGACGATGACCGCGGCGGGGATGCTGTCGACGAGGCCGTTGCCGAACAAGGCGGGCGCCTGGCGCTGCTCGAAGACGTCCGGGGCGGTGGCGCCGAACGCCGCATACTCCTCGCGGCCGTGGATCGTGGGTGGGAACAGCTTGCTGAGCGCCTGGCCGTCGACCGGCTCCTCGAACGGTCCGAGGCCGCCGTTGTCGCGTCCGTGCCGGGAGACGTTCACCTCGAGCGGACCCGCGCCGCCGAGCGACGGGTCCTGGTGGCACGCGCGGCAGCTGTCGGCGTTCATCTCCGGCGCGCCGACGCCTTCCTCGACCGAGAACGCGTGGTCGAACAGCGCGCGGCCGCGCTCGAACTGGTCGTCGACCGTCGCCGAGGACAGGGCGCTGACCGTGACGGCCGAGAAGCAGGCGAAGCTGCCCAGCAGGAGGTTGTGGAGCTGCATCACAGGTGCCTCAGGAACTCGATGACGTCGGCGCGCTCTTGCGCCGACAGGGCCGAGAAAGCGTCGCGCACGCCCAGCGCCTCGCCGCCGTGCCAGAGGATCGCGTCCTCGAGCGTCGAGGCGCGGCCGTCGTGCAGGTAGGGAGCAGCGCTGCCGACGCCCCAGAGCGGCGCGGTGCGCCACTCGGCCTCGGTGGTCGGCGGGTCGTTCGCGCCCATCTGCGGCGTGCCGAAGCTGACCTCGCCGGCGAGGTCGGGCCCCATGTCGTGCAGCAGCAGGTCGGTGAACGCGCGCACCGGGCCGCGCGTCGACGGAAGCTCGGGCACGTGGCACTTGGCGCACCCCACGGCGTCGAACAGGGCCTCCCCGCGCGCCGCGGCGTCGTTGAACGGCTGCGGCTCGGGCGGCGCCAGGAAGCGGGAGAACGCGATCAGGTCGCCGAGGTCGCCGGCGGACATCTCCGGGTCGGCGACGCCGTCGTTGTCGAAGGTCGGCGCGTTGGGCGTCGACGAGCCCTGCAGCCCCGCGCTGTGGCCGAGGCTGACGGTGCCGGCAGAGCCCTGCAGCGGGTTGGTGGTCACGCCCATCTGGTTGAACAAGGGCGCGCGGGTGAAGAGCTCGATGTTGTTGGCCTGGGCCTTGGTGCCGAACCGGCCGAGGCCGGCGGCGTCGTTGTTGGCCCGACCGCTGATCCCGTCGCCGTCCTCGTCGTCCGGGTCGGCGTGGCTCAGGATGGTGGCGTCGGAGACGAACTCGAACAGGCCGACCCCGAACATCGGGATCGCGTTGCGCTGGTCGGACTGCACGTCGAACGGCCCGAAGGTCTCCGGGATGATCACGCGGCCCGCTTCGAGCGTGAAGGTGATCTGGCTCGGCGAGCCGAACGCAGGCACGACCGGGCTGACCAGCCCCGGCAGCGGCAGCAGGAACGGGAATTGCCCGTACGAGGCGACGTAGAAGTTGCGGTAGAGGTCGCTGCTGCCGCCGGGGACCGGCGCGCTGTGACACGACTTGCAGGACGTCGCGTTGTACATCGGGCCCAGGCCGTCGCTCGGCTTGAAGCGGCGCAAGAAGACCTCGCGGCCGCGCTCGAACGACGCCAGCTCGGCGGCGGTCAGGTCGGGCATCGGGTCGCCGAGCTGCAGGGCGGGCGGCGCCGGCGGCTGGATCGGCGGCGTCGGCGTGGGGTCCGGCGTGACGCTCGGAGCGGCGGTGCCGCTGCCGCAGGAAGCGAGCAGCAAGGCGCCGAAGAAGCTGGTCGTGAGGTGAGCTTTCAGCATGTCAGCGTTGGCGCCGCGCGGCGATCGGGATCGCTCTCGTGGCGCTCAGCAAGCGTAACTCGGGTTGCGGAGGCGAAGATATCGCGGCCGAGCGCCGGCAGCTGTCGGCGCCGATGCCATGGCGCGTTGGCGGCCGGGTCTCAGTTCGGTCCGCAGTATTCAAGGCGCGGAGGAGCGCCTACGGCCCGGTCTGCGGGCCCGAAATCGCGGCGGCCCTCGGTCCCTCTGCCGTTTCGTCGTATACCTTGCAGCGACCGGCAGTTCGCCGGTCCCGTCGAAACCATGAAGATCCTCCTCGCGATCGTCGCCCTGAGTGGCCTGCTCGTCTGCCAGAACGGCGCCCCGAAGCCGTCGAAGCCCTCGCCTGCCGGCAAGCAGCCCGCCGAATCGGGCAAGCAGGACCCCAAGAAGCCCGGCGAGCAGAAGCCAGGGAAGGGCTCGCAGGACCCCAAGGTCGAGCGGCCCGAGGAGGACGCGCCGATGCCCAAGGGCACCGACCCGGCGGACATCGCGGCCATGCGCAGCGCCGAGCAGATGCTGGAGGTCGAGAAGCGCCTCCAGAAGGAGATCAAGGCGGGCAAGATCACCGGGCTCGACAAGATCCTGCCGTTCGACGAGCTGACCTCCTGGCCCTACGAGGACGGCCTCAAGGGCATGCCCAAGCGCGTCAAGGAGCTGTCGGGCAAGAAGGTGCTGATGACCGGCTTCATGCTGCCGATCGACGAGGTGCAGAACATCAAGGAGTTCCTGCTCGTCGAGTCGCTCTGGTCGTGCTGCTACGGCCAGCCGCCCGACATCCACGGCATCGTCCGCGTGGTGATGCCCGAGAAGAAGACGACCGACTACTTCTTCGACCCGCTCAAGATCATCGGCACCTTCAAGGTCGAGTCGACGGTGATGGACGGCTACTGCGTCGACATCTACCAGCTGCACGTCGAGAGCCTGGAAGCCATCAAGTTCAAGTAGCGCCCGGCCGCCTCGGTCCCACGGTCGGTTCGGGTGCGGCAGCCGATTCTGGGTCTCCGTCGAGTTCGGTCCCACCGGGTTTTCCCTAGAGGGTGCACAAGTGGGCGCGAGCGGGCTGCCGATAGGCCCGCGGATGGCTCGTCCAACCGAACGCAACATCCGACCGTCGTCGTTGGTGTGGCGCCTCGCCGCGGGGATCGGCGCCGGCGCCCTGCTGTTCGCCGTCTGCGCGGGGTGGCTCGCCGCCGGCTGCAAGACGCACGAGGCCGCAGCCGCTTCGGCCGCGAGGGACCGCGTCGCCGCGGTCGCGCTCGCGGCGCGCGCGGCGCCGCTGCTCCAAAGCCGCGACCTCATGCGGCTCTCGGTGCTGGCCGCGGTGGCGGGGGACCCGCAAGAAGACCGCGTCTTGCTGCTGGACGCGACCGGCGAGGTCGTGATCGACACCGCGCTCGCGCTCGGCGGCAGCACCCTGCCGCTGCTGGCTGCGGAAGGGGTCATCCAGCGTCACGTCGACACCGCAGGCGCAGCAGCGCTGCGCGAGACCGCTGCGCCCGTGCGGTTTGACGGGGCGATAGCCGGAGAGGTCCGGCTGCTTCGCGAGCCCGTTCGCTCCCTCGCGGCGTTCGACTGGGCGTGGTTCGGGTTCGCGCTGGCCGCCGGGCTAGCGCTGGCGGCGCTGGCCGCGTGGCTCGCGTCCGCCTGGTCCGGCCGCGCGCGCCGCGCGACCGACGCGCTGGTTCGACTGGCTTCGGGAGAAGCGCCGGGCGGCTTGTGCGAGGACGCAGACGAAGAGTTCCGCGGCTTCGGGGCCGCGCTCCGCGAGCTCGAGCAGGTCGTCGCTACCGGCCTCGAGCAGGTCCGCGCGGCCTACCTCGAGATGGCGCAGGCCGTCGTCGAAGGACTGGAACAGCGGCAGCTGGTGCCGCCAGGGCGCGGCGAACGCACGGCGCAGCTCGCAGCCCGCCTCGCGGACCGCATGCAGCTGGGCGCGAGCGAGCGCGACGACGTGCTCGCAGCGGGCCGGCTCGTCGACCTGGGCAAGGCCTCGCTCCGGCCGACCCTCCTGCAGCAGCAGGCGCCGCTCGACGCCGACGACTGGGCGTCGCTGGAGCGCCACCCTGTCTACGCAGCGGAGCAGCTCGAGCGGGTGCCCGCGCTGAGCGGCGTCGCCGCGTGCCTCCGGCACCAGCTAGAGCGCTACGACGGCCGCGGCGGCCCTGACGGCCTGCGCGCGGACCGGATCCCGCTCGGCGCGCGATTGCTCGCCGTCGCGTCGGCCTACGACGCGCTCACGACGGGCGGCGCGATGGGGTCTCGCGAGGCGCTCGAGAAGCTCGTCGGCGCCAAGGGCGAGGTCTTCGATCCGCTGCTCGTCGACCGATTGTGCGAAGAGCTCCAAGAGCACCCGCCCGAGGAGGTGGCAGCGCGCGACGCGGCGGCCTTTGGCGTCGCCGCGTGGCGCGAGCTCGAGCCCGATCCGGACGGAGAGGAGTTCGCCTGCGCCGACACCGACGCCGAGCTCGAGGTGGTCCCCGAAGCGGCCGTGAGCCAGGGGCAGCAGCCGTGAGGCGCCTCCTCGCGTGGGGCCCGATGCTGCTGGCCGCGTGCGCGCTGGCGCCGGCGGATCCGTACGAGCGGGCCCAGCACGAGCTCGCGCGCAGCCGGCTGCTGCGCGCGCTCGAGGCGCTCGACACCGTGCCCGTCTCGCACGCGCGCTATCCCGACGCGCGCCAGGCCGCGGTCGACGTCGAAGGCCGGGTGCGACGGTGCCACGAGCTCGTGCTCGAGGCCCTGCGGCTGCGCAGCGAATGGCGTGACCTCGAAGCGCTCGAGCGGCTGCGGCGGGCGCAGGAGCAGTGGCCCGCGGCGCCGAGCCTCGCGCGTTGGATCCGGGTGACCGAGCAGCGCATCGCGACGCTCGGTGCCGCAGCGCCGGTGCAGGGAGATGACCCTGCCTACAGCGCGGAAGTGGAGGGCGCAGCGGCGGCGCCCTTGCTCGACGTAGCGCCGCCCGCTCCCGAGCCGTCGCTGCAGACCGCGCCCGCCCCCATGGCGGAGTCGGCGCCGCCTCCGTCGCCCGCCCGGCCAATAGCGGGAGCAGACCCCGCAGCCGCGGCTGCCGCCCGGCCGCTTGCCCCCGAGGCTGCGGCGGCGAAGCTGCCCGAGTCACCGAAGCCCGCGAAGTCTGCGCGGCCGCTGCCGCTGCCGCAGCGCTTGCCCTCTGCCGAGGTGGCGGCTGAGTTGGCGTCGGTTGAGCGGCTGCTCCTTCAGGGTGAGCGTGGTCGCGCGCTCGCGTCGCTCGACGCGCTCGCGCGCGCCTGTCCGGCGGACACCGAAGTCGCGCAACGGCTGGTGACGCTGCTGCGGCAGCGCGCGCTGCTGAGCTACGGCAGCGGCCGGCTCGATGACGCGCTGGCGGACTGGCGGCGCATCCTCGAGGTGCAGCCGGGCAACGACGAGGCGCGCGCGCTCTCCGCTCGCGCGGCAGCCGAACGCGCCGGGATTCGCCGCCGCTAAACCGGCCAAGCGCGTCCGGCGTCGTGCAGGTGACGCGTCGGTGTCACGGGGCGCGTCGCGCGCGCGGAGAAAAAAGCCGGGGGGGAAACTTCGGGAAAAAGGGGAAGAAGGAGAGTCAAGTTTTTACGCCCATTGCGGACAACCCCCGGCCGGGTGTGCTCTCAGCGCGCGATCCGCTCACGTGGTATCCGCGCTTCGTGTGTGATTGCTCGTGACCTGCGCTCCGCGATACGAGCCCGAGCGGGACTCGTTCCCTCGATGCCATGGCGGAGACGCAGCCTCCTTCGATCGCTTGGAAAGTAGCCTTCCCGGCCGCTCGGACCAAGTCCGAAGCCGCGAAGAACCGACTCAGTTCCGGGTCGGGCGCTGGCGGCCACGGCCTGGCGTAAGCACGAGCGCGCGCTCGGCTCGCCGGGCGCGGCAGCCGGCCGGCACGAGCGTGGTCGCGGTGGGCTCCTCGATGACGGCTGGCCCGGTCACGGTCTCGGGCATGCTCTCGCGCCTGTAGATGCGCATCCGGGCGCCACCGAGCGGCGCCCGGCGCAGCCGCGGCGGCGCAGCGCGCTGGCCGCGCGGTGCGCCCGGCAGGGGCTTGGACGACGCCTCGCAGCGCGCCCGGAGCTGCACCACCTCGAGCGGCGCGTCGGTCACGAAGCCAAAGCGCCGCTCGTGTTCGCGCGCGAACGCCGTCGGCAGCTTCGCCGTGAGCGGCACGCACAGGCTCGCTCCTTGTCCGCGGTAGCGCACCAGGGCCTCGACCCGGCCGCGCACCCGGCTGCCGGTGACCTGCTCGCGCGCCGAGGCGAGCATGTCTGCGCCGCGCGCCAGCATCGCGCGCAGCGAGCGGCCGTCGACGAGCTCGTGCGCCGCCGCCGCGACCTCGACCGCCTCGCCTGCCAGCGCGAGTCCGAGCGCCGAGAAGGCGCCGGGGTGCGGCGGCAGGATCGCCGAGGGCATGCCGAGCCGCTGCATCAGCGAGGCCGCGTGCAGACCGCCCGCGCCGCCATAGGCGACCAGCGGCACGCTCGCGGGGTCGACGGCGCGCTCGGCCGTGATCCCCATCACGGCCCGCGCCATCGCCGCGTCGGCGACGGTCAGCACGCCCTCGGCGGCCTCGCGCGCCGTCAGCCCGAGGCGCTTGCCGAGCCGCTCGACGGCCTGCACGGCTGCGTCGACGTCGACCGGGAACGCGCCGTCGAGCAGCGTCTCCGCGCCGAGGTGGCCGAGCGCGACGTGCGCGTCCGTGACCGTCGGCTCGGTCCCGCGCCCGTAGCACGCCGGGCCCGGCTCGGCGCCCGCGCTCTGCGGGCCGACGCGGAGCGCGCCGCCGGGGTCGGCATAGGCGATGCTCCCGCCGCCGGCCGCGACCGTGTGCACCGGCACGGTCGGCAGCGGCAGCGGCAGCCCGGCGATCGCGCCTTCGTCGGACAGCGAAGGCCGCTCTTCGACCAGGCAGACGTCCGCGGAGGTGCCGCCCATGTCGAATGCTGCGGCGTGACGCAGTCCCATGGACGCGGCCAGCTGTCGCGTCGCCAGCACGCCGCCTGCGGGGCCGGAGAACATCGCGCGCGCCGGAAAGCGCGCGGCCTCCCGCGGCGGCAGGATCCCGAGGCTCGAGCGCAGCAGGCGCAGCGTCCCCGACCCCATCGCCGCGGCGATCCGCTGGGTGTAGCGGCCGACCACGGGCGCGATCGCCGCGTTGAGGATCGTCGCCGAGAAGCGCTCGTACTCGCCCGAGGCCGCCAGCAGCTCCGCGCTGCACGTGATCGGCACGTCGGGCATCGCGCCCGCGATTGCGTCGCGCAGGCTCCGCTCGTCGGCCGCGTCCGCCGGCGCGTGCAGCAACCCGATCGCGACGGCCTCCGGCCGCAGCCTGCGGACGGCGGCGACGGTCGCACAGACCTCGGTCCGGGTCAGCGGCGTGACCTCCTCGCCGCGGGGGCCGCGGCGGCAGCCGACGCCCACGCGCAGCCTGCGGGGGACCGGCGGGATCGGCCGGCTCGGATCGAGCGCGTAGAGGTCGACGCGCTCTTGCCGGCCGACCTCGATCAGGTCCTCGAAGCCCGCGTTGGTGACGAAGACGGTGCGCGCGAGCGCGCCCGTGAGGACGGCGTTCAGGCCGACCGTCGTGCCGTGCACGAGGTCGACCTCTTCGTCGGCGTGAGTCCGCACCGCCGCCAGCCCGTCGAGCACGGCCGCGGACGGGTCTGCCGGCGTCGACCGGAGCTTGTGCACCTGCGCCTCGCCCCGCCGGACGCGGACCACGTCGGTGAACGTGCCGCCAGTGTCGATGCCGATGCGCGAAGCCACGAGGGGCAGCAAGCTAGCGCGGCGCAGAGGATCAGACGAGACCTTGGCGCGCGACCGCGGCGATCGCTTAGCCTGCCCGGCCGATGCTGCTGTTCCTCGACCTGTATCAGATCGAGCTGCGGGCGCTGGCCGCGTTCTTCCTGGGCGCCATCCCGTTCGCGTGGGTGGTCGTGCGCGTCTGCAAAGGCGTCGACATCCGGACGATCGGCAGCGGCAACGTCGGCGCGACCAACGCGAGCCGCGCCTTCGAAGGCAAGGGCGCCCGGCTCGGCGCCTTCCTCGCGGTCTACGTGCTCGACGCGGGCAAGGGCGCGCTGGCGGCCTGGATGGGGCTGGTCACAGGGCTGCTGGCCGCCGTGATCTGCGGCGCCGGCGGCGTGCTCGGCCACTGCTTCACGCCGCTGCTCGGCGGCCGCGGCGGCAAGGGCGTCGCGACGGCGACCGGCGCGCTGCTGGTGCTGGACTGGCGGGTCACGGCGATCGCGCTCGCGGTGTTCTTCGCGGCGCGGTTCGCGACCGGCCAGGTGTTCTTCGGCAGCCTCGCGCTCGGCGTCGCGCTGGCGGCGTCCGCCGTGCTGCTCGACGTCCCGGAGGCGTTCGGCGACCGGCTGCCGCTGACCGTCTTCACGTCCGCGCTCGCGGGGTTCCTGTTCTGGACGCACCGGCGCAACCTCCGCGAGTTCGTGGGGAGGAGAGAGACATGAGGATCGCGGTCCTGGGCAACGGCGGCTTCGGCACGGCGATGGCGCTGACGCTGGAGCGCGCCGGCCACTCGGTCTCCTTGTGGGGGCACGACGCGGACTACACGGCGTCGATCGCGGCGACGCGCCGCAACCCTCGCTACCTCTCCGGGGTCGAGCTCCCGGCGGCGATCGAGGTCACCGCCGACGCGGACGCCGCGGTCGGCGCGGCCGAGGTCGTGCTGGTGGCCGTGCCCACGCAGCACGTCCGCGCGGTCCTCTCGGGTATGGCCGACCGGCTCGCCGCCGCCGCGGCCGTCGTCTCGCTCGCCAAGGGGCTCGAGCAGTCGACCGGCAAGCGGCCCTCGGAGATCCTCAGCGACGTGCTCGGCGCGCCCGACCGCGTGTTCGTGCTGAGCGGTCCGAGCCACGCCGAGGAGATCGCGCACGGCCAGCCGACGACGGTCGTCGTCGCCGGCGACGGCGAGCAGCGGCTCCGTGACCTGCAGGCCGCGCTGCAGACCGAGCGGTTCCGCGTCTACCGAAACGGCGACCTGCTCGGCGTCGAGCTCTGCGGGGCGCTCAAGAACGTCATGGCGCTCGCCGCAGGGATCGCCGACGGCCTCGGCTACGGCGACAACGCCAAGGCGGCGATCCTCTCCCGCGGCATCGTGGAGATGCAGCGCTACGGGCTCGCGTGCGGCGCCGACCCGCAGACGTTCTTCGGCCTCGCCGGCGTCGGCGACCTGGCGGTCACCGCGTTCAGCCGGCACGGGCGCAACCGCGCGTTCGGCGAGCGGATCGGGCGCGGCGAGACGCTGCAGCAGGCGCTGGCGTCGTCGCCCAAGGTCGCCGAAGGCGTCTGGACCGCCGAGGTCGTCGGCGCGGCCAGCAAGGAGCGCGGCGTCGAGATGCCGATCGCGTCGGCCGTGGCGCGGGTGCTGTACGAGGACCTGCCGCCCGAAGACGCGGTGCGTGCGCTGATGGAGCGCGACCCGAAGGCCGAAGGCTGAGGCGCGCCGCGCACGAGCCCAGCGCTGGTGCCCTGCGCTGCGCGGGGGCTAGGATGCCCGCGATGATTCGCGCACTCCCTGCACTGGCCGTGCTCTCAACGGCGTCGCTCGCGTCGGCCCAGCAGGCGCTGCAGCCGATCGACATGTTCCGGCTGCCGTTCCTGATGACGATGGGCGCCGAGGAGCCGCTCGCGTGGCTCGACGGCGACCACTACCTGGTCTTCGACGCGGGCAAGCAGCCGCGCGGGCCGTCGACCTGGTCCAAGGTGGTCGCGCGCACCGGCGAACGGCGCGAGTATGTCGACAAGGCGGCGCTCGTGCGCAGCCTGAAGGCCGGCGACGCGGTGGCTGCCATCGAGGGCGCGTCGAGCTGGACCTGGTCCGAGGACCACACCCGCTTCGTGGTCAACGTCGGCAACGACCTGTTCGCCGCGGGCCTGGACGGTCGCGCGGTGCGCCTGACGAACACGCCGGACGTCGAGGAGGTCGGCGTGCGATTCTCGCCCGACGGCGAGACGGTCGCGTTCATCGCGAGCTACAACCTGCACGTCGTGCCCGCCGCGGGCGGCGATGTGCGCGCGCTGACGACCGAGGGGCACAGCGACCTGTTCTTCGGCAGGCTGGACTGGGTCTACCAGGAAGAGCTCTACGGCCGCGGCAACTTCCAGGGCTACTGGTGGTCGCCGGACAGCAGCCGGATCGCGCTGCTCAAGCTCGACGAGTCGCCGGTCGAGGAGTTCGTGCTGGTCAGCGACGTGCCGGCGCGGCCCGAGGTCGAGCGGACCAACTACCCCAAGGTCGGCGAGCCGAACCCGATCGTCGACATCGGCGCCATCGAGGTCGCGAGCGGTGAGGCCAAGTGGTTCGACGTTTCGGATTACCCAGCTGACGACCGCCTCGTCGTGCGCGTCACCTGGACGCCCGACTCCAAGGAGGTGTTCTTCCAGGTGCAGAACCGCGAGCAGACGTGGCTCGACATGCGCGCGGGCGACGTCGCGTCGGGCAAGTCGCGCCTGGTCTGGCGCGAGACCAGCGACTGCTGGGTCGAGGCGGGGCCGGAGCCCGTGTGGATCGAAGACGGCGCGTCGTTTCTCTGGCTCAGCGAGCGCGACGGCTACAAGCACGTCTACCGCTTCGGGCGGACCGGTGAGCCGCAGGGGCGGCTGACGTCGGGCGACTGGCAGGCCAAGGAGCTGGTGTCGGTCGACGAGGACGCCGGCTGCGCCTACGTGCTGTCCGACAAGGACTCGAAGATCGAGACCCACCTCTACCGCGTGCCGCTCAAAGGCGGCCAGCCCGAACGGATCACCAAGGGCCGCGGCACGCACGACGTCCTGATGTCGCCCGACCACAGGTCGTTCGTGACCAAGTGGAGCGACGCCGAGACGCCGGGCTGCGTCTACCTGCGCGACCTCGAGGACAACGAGCTGCGCGCGATCGCCGAGTCCAAGCCGCAGATGATGCGACGCTTCGGCGTGCAGCTCCCCGAGTTCTTGAAGGTGCCGACGCGCGACGGCTTCGAGATGGAGGCGATGCTGATCAAGCCCGCGGACTTCGACGCGACGAAGCGCTATCCGGTCGTGCAGTTCACCTACTCCGGCCCGCACGCGCCGCGCGTGCGCGACCGCTGGGGCGGCAGGGACTTCCTCTGGCACAACCTGCTGGCGCAGAACGGCTACGTGGTGTTCTGCTGCGACAACCGGTCGGCGAGCGGCAAGGGCCGCAAGTTCGCCAAGGCGTGCTGGCGCAAGCTGGGCCAGAGCGAGCTGCAGGACCTGTCCGACGGCGTCGATTGGCTGGTCGGACAGGGCTACGCCGATCCAGGTCGGATCGCGATCTGGGGCTGGAGCTACGGCGGCTACCAGACCCTCTACAACCTGACCCACAGCAAGAAGTGGGCGGCGGGCGTCGCGGTCAATCCGGTCACGGACTGGCGGCTCTACGACACGATCTACACCGAGCGCTACGGCGGCCTGCCGTCGAACAACGCCGAAGGCTACGAGCTGGGCAGCGTCACCAACGCCGCCAAGGACCTGCACGGCGAGCTGATGCTGATCGCGGGCGCGATGGACGACAACGTGCACATGCAGAACAGCCTGCAGTTCCTGCACGCGATGCAGCAGGCGCAGAAGGACTGCGACTTCATGGTCTACCCGCGCGTCCGCCACGGCATCGGCGACCTGCAGATGCAGATCCACCTGTTCACGCGCTTTCTGCGCTTCCTCGGGGAGAACCTCTAGTTGGTCGAAGCCTTCGTCGGGTCGCTGTCGCGCTGGTTCGCCGGCGGCGACGAAGCAGAGGCGGCCCGCCTGCGCGCGGGCGTCGAGAAGTGGCGCGAGGACCTGCGCGGCAGCGTCGCCGAGAAGGTGGCCGAGCAGCTCGAGTGGGACGAACAGAGCCCGTGCGGCGAGCGGTTCGACCTTGGCGAGGTCGGCTTGGACGGGCTGCGCCTGTTCGCGTGCTACGCGGAGCGCAGCGACCTGGACTGGCCGGACACGGTGCCGCAGCCGCTCGAGCTCGACCGCGCTTGGCGACAGAGCGCTGATGCGCAGTTCGGCAAGTCGCTCTACGGCCAGCTGCTGGCCTGTGACCTGTGGCTGCCTGGGGAGTTCCCGGTGACCGTGCGGGCGCCGCGGCCCGACGGCGCCGCGGCGGAGATCGGGTCGCTGCCGGTGCTGTCCGATCAGCTGGCCTGGCTGAACCAGCGGACGTTCCAGGCCGAGCAGGGTGCGGTGGCTCGTTGGCGCGGCCAGCCGGCGCCCGCGGGCGCGCCCTTGCTGCAGGCCGCGCGGCGCGGCTACGCGGCGCTGGCCGCCGCCTGCGCGCGCGCGTGCGACGCGCGGCTGCCGCTGACCGTGGCCGTCCGCTGAGCGCGCGGGCTCAGGCCTCGTCGGGCGCGTCCAGGCCGTGCGCCTTGCGGCCGCCGCGGGCCGGCGCCGACGCGCCGAACAGCCCCCCGGTCAGCGCCCTTGACGTGTCGACGCAGCGGTCGAGGAGCGACCTCGCCCCCTCGCGGAGCGCGGCGTTGCGCTGCACGTAGCGGACGTTGTTCTCCATGTCCTCGGCAGACCAGCCGCGCGAGTGGGCGACGTAGGGGAACTGGGGGAACTGGCAGCCCAGCTCCGCGAAGAAGCCGAGCACCTGGCCGGCTACGCCCTGCACGTTGTCCTGGCCGCCGGTGATGACGAAGCCCGCGACCTTGCGCTTCATCAGGTGGCGGTTGGCGATGGTCTCCTGGTTCTGCACGCAGTTCAGGCGCTCCGCCATCTTGTAGTAGAGCGAGCTCGCGGCACCCCAGCGGATCGGCGTCGCGACCAGGATGATGTCGGCCCAGTAGACCATGCCCTCGTAGACCCGCTCCATCTGGTCGTCGGGGTCCATCTGCGTGATGGAGCACGGCCACGTGCAGGCTCGCGCCGACTTGCTGTAGTAGCCCTCGCAGGGACGGAACGAGAGCTCGCTGAGCCGCAGCAGCTTCGTCGTCAGGCCCTGGCCGTCGGCGTGTCGCAGCGCCTCGTCCAGCAGGTCGTCCGAGGTCGAGTAGCGCGGGTGTTGCTCGTCCATGTTGGTGGTCGAGATGCCGAGCACGCGCAGCGGCTCGTCGGGACCGGGCCCGCCGTCTTCACCGCGGATGCGCATCTGGGTGAGCGGGTGCGGTTCGTGCGGCGCCTTGCTGCGCTTGGTGATCGCCTCGGCGCGGATCAGCAGCCGGCCGCCTTCGACCTTGCTCTCGTAGCGCGGCACGGCGTCGGCCTCGTAGCCCGGCTCGCCGCAGCCCGTGGCGTGGTGGAACTTCCAGTTGTGCCACGGGCAGGTGACGTAGCCGTCGTCGTCGAGCGCGCCCTCGCCGAGCGGGCCGCCGACGTGGTTGCAGCGGCCGTCGATCACGTGGAAGGCGCCGTCGACGAAGCTGACGGCGAAGGGTCGCCTGCCGACGCGGACCTGCTGGAGCGGGCGTCGGGCGAGCTCGTCGGCGGGGCCGGCGTCGAGCCATTCGGTCATGGGATCCTGTGCGTTGGCGGGGGGGCAGCGGGCCGGGCTCGGTCCGCGGGAGCAACGTAGCCAGAGCGGTGGTCGTCGCCCAGGTCGCGCTGCGCGCAGATCTCCGCGGCGCGCCGCGCGGGGGCCGACGGTAACCTGCGGCGATGCTCGCCCGCGCCGCCTGCGTGTTCTTCTCCGTCACCAGCTGGCTCGCGTGCCAGGGCGACGCCGCGCGCCCGCCGCACGTCGTGTTGGTGCTCGCCGACGACATGGGCTACGGCGACCCGGCGTTCGGTCGCCTCGGCGCCAAGATCGCGACGCCCAACCTCGACCGGCTCGCAGCCGAAGGCGTGCGCTTCACCGACGCGCACGCGTCGGGGGCGTGGTGCGTGCCGTCGCGCTACGGGCTGTTGACCGGCCGCTACGCCGCGCGGCGGACGAGGCTGCGGCCAGCTCTCGAGGCCGTCATCGAGGCGGGGACCGCGACGCTGCCCGCCGCGCTGCAGCAGCTCGGCTACCGGACGGCGATGGTCGGCAAGTGGCACCTCGGCTTCGACGACGGCGAGGCGCTCGACTACGCCGAGCTCCGCGGCGGGCCGTGCGACCGCGGCTTCGACAGCTACTTCGGCATCCCTTCGTCGCTCGACATCCCGCCCTACTACTACGTGCGCGACCGCCGCGCGGTGGCGGCGCCGACCGGACAGGTCGCGGCCAGCGCGACCGCGGGCTGGACCCGGATCCAGGGCGCGTTTTGGAGAGAAGGCGGCTGCGCAGAAGGCTTCGTGCACGCAGAGGTGCTGCCCAAGCTCGTCGACGAGGCGGTCGCGGTGGTGCGCGGCCACGCGGGCAAGCAGGACGAGCAGCCGCTGTTCCTCTACCTGGCGCTGCCCGCACCCCACACGCCGTGGCTTCCCGACGAGCGGTTCGCTGGCGCCAGCGGTGCGGGGATGTACGGCGACTTCGTCGCGCAGGTCGACCACGAGGTCGGCCGCGTGATGGCGGCGCTCGACGAGGCGTCGATGGCGGACGAGACGCTGTTCGTGTTCACGTCGGACAACGGGCCGGTGTGGTACCCGCGAGACGTCGAGCGCTTCGGGCACGCCGCGACCGGACCGTGGCGCGGCATGAAGAGCGACTCGTTCGAGGGCGGCCACCGCATGCCGTTCGTGGTGCGCTGGCCGGGGCGCGCGCGGCCGGGCACGCAGTCGGCGCGGACGATCTGCTTCCCGGACGTGTTCGCGACGTGCGTCGAGGCCGCAGGCGGCCAGGTCGAAGAAGGCGCAGCCGAGGACAGCGTCAGCTTCCTCGCGGCGGTCCGCGGTGAGCCAGCGGCCGGCCGGGAGGTGACCGTGATGCGGCACACGGCGAGCGTGGTGCGGGAAGGCGACTGGAAGTGGATCGGCCACCGCGGCTCCGGCGGCTTCACCCGCGGCGCCAAGACGGGGCCACAGCCTGGACAGCTCTACGACCTCGGCGAAGACCCGGGCGAGACGCGCAACGTCTACGACGAGCACCCCGAGCGGGTGCGGCGGCTCGCGCAGCACGCGGCGCGCGTGCGGCGACCGAACGTCGTCGTCGTGATGGCCGACGACATGGGCTACGGCGACTCGAGCGTCTACGGCGGCTGGATCGAGACGCCAGGGCTCGAGCGCATGGCCCGAGAGGGGATGACGTTCTCCGACTTCCACTCGAGCGGCGTGGTCTGCAGCCCGACGCGCGCCGGCCTGGTCACGGGCCGCTACCAGGAGCGCTGCGGCATCCCTGGCGTCGTCAACGCCGACCCGAAGCACCCCGACCACCAGCGCGGCCTCGCGGCCCGCGAGCGCACGTTCGCCGAGGCGCTCCGAGGTGCCGGCTACGCGACCGGCATCTTCGGCAAGTGGCACCTGGGCTACGCGCCCGAGCACAACCCGACGCGGCACGGCTTCGACGAGTTCAAGGGCTTCATCAGCGGCAACATCGACTACCACAGCCACCTCGACCGCATGGGGACCGCCGACTGGTACCACGGCCAGGAGCGGGTCGAGCGCGAGGGCTACCTGACCGAGCTGGTGACCGAAGACGCCGTCGACTTCATCGAGCGGCACGCCGATGGACCCTTCTGCCTCTACGTCGCGCACGGCGCCGTGCACAGCCCGATCCAGGCCAAGGACAGCGGCGCGTTCCGCGGCCCGGACAAGCAGAAGCGGCCCAACGGCGACCGTGCGCGCGACGACACCGTGCGCGGCATGATGGCCTCGCTCGACGAGAGCGTGACCCGCATCCTCGACGCGCTGCGCAAGGAGAAGATCGCGCAGCGAACGCTGGTGCTGTTCTTCAGCGACAACGGCGGCGCGCGCCACATGCGCAACGACCCGCTGCGCGGCGGCAAGGGCACGGTCTGGGAGGGCGGTCACCGGGTGCCGGCGATCGCGTGGTGGCCGGGCACGATCCAGAAGGGCAGCAAGAGCGACGCGCTCTGCAGCAGCCTGGACGTGATGCCGACGATGTTCGAGCTGGCGGGGCTGGACGCGCCGGTCGACCGCCCGTTCGACGGCGAGAGCCTGCTGCCGCGGCTGCAGGGGGTGGGCCGCGGCGACGCGCGGCAGCTGTTCTGGCGCGGCCGCGCGATGCGCGACGGCCGCTGGAAGCTGGTCGAGCAGCAGGGCAAAGCGCTGCTGTTCGACGTCGCTGTCGACATCGGCGAGCAGCGTGACGTCGCGGCCGAGCACCCCGACCGGGTCCTTGGGATGCGCCGCGCGCTGGCGGCGTGGCGCGAAGACGTGAAGTAGCGCCCGCTACTTGAGCGCGACGTGCACCTTCTGCACGTCGTCGTGGTCCTCGAGCCGCTCGAGGAACGCCTCGACCTCCTGCAGCGCCTCGCCGTCGAGCTCGACCGGGTCCTTGGGGTGGTAGCCGAGCTCCGCCGACGCCACCGACCAGCCCGCGGCGCGCAGCGCGTCGGCCACGGAGTAGAGGTCCGTGACGTCGGTAAGGAACCGTCCGCCGGCCTCGTCCTCCAGGTCGGGCTGCACCAGCACGTCCTGCGCGCCGCACTCGATCGCGGCCTCCTCGGCGTCCCGGCCCGCGTCCTCGTGGGTCGCGTCGACGATGCCCATGTGGTCGAACAGGAACGTCACCTTGCTGCCGAACTGGCCGCCCTTGAACAGCGACTTCACGTCGCTGCCGGTCCGGTTGCGGTTCTCGGTCAGGCACTCGACGATCACCGGCACGTTATGGGGCGCCATGCCCTCGTAGAGGATCGTCTCGTAGTCCGCGCCGTCGCCGCCTTCGCCCGAGCCCTTTTGGATCGCGCGCTTGATCGTGTCGTTGCTGACCGACTGCTTGCGCGCGGCTTCGACCGCCATCGCGAGGCGCGGGTTCATGTCCGGGTCGGCCGCGCCCATCTTGGCGGCGATCGTGATCTCGCGGACGAGCTTGGTGGTGATCTTGGCCTTCTTGTTGGCCGTGATCGTCTTGTTCTTCTGCAGCCACTGGCGGCCCATGGTCGGTCTTCGGCGTGGGGACTCGGGGGGAGCGTTCGGGGCGAGAGAA